>PJUE01000343.1_pt1 | contig 35759 bp, 32 predicted proteins | sample 1512171 | NCBI WGS metagenome assembly PJUE01 (sample SAMN08177674, study PRJNA422409) | Feces metagenome, whole genome shotgun sequencing project. | isolation source: Chicken feces (3) enriched on wood chips: alkali lignin treatment | host: Gallus gallus | place: USA: Madison | collected 2015-01-15
CGTCGTACGAATCAATTTTGCTATGCAGTAATTCAAAAAAGGAAGTAAGACAATATGGAGCGCAACGCCCATCGCTTGACGTTGCATTCACCTGCGGGAGAGATAGTGCACCTTATGGGTAAAGAGTTTATTGACCTCGCTCAATTAAAATAGCGTTTCAGGCGCATCTGAACGCCAGAATAGTGTAAATTTACAACCATTTACTGCGATGTAACCACCACGCAACACCACCGATTAAAACGACTAACATGATGCAAAACAGCGAAAAGCCGAAGCGGAACTCCCCGCCGGGGATCCCTCCGAGGTTGACGCCAAATAGCCCGGTTAAGAAGGTGCTGGGCAGAAAGACCATCGCCATCAGCGACATGGTGTAGGTTCTGCGGGAGAGCGACTCCTGCATGACCTGCGCGATTTCGTCAGTCAGTATCGCCGTACGGGCAATACAGGCGTCGATTTCATCGAGGCCGCGTCCGAGGCGGTCGGCAATATCCTGCATTCTGCGACGCTGATCGTCATTCATCCAGGGGAGTCGTTCACTTGCCAGCCGGGCATAAACATCGCGCTGCGGGGCCATGTAGCGGCGCATCACGATCAGCTGTTTACGCAGCAACGCCAGAAATCCGCGAGGCGGAATAACCTGATCGATCAGATTATCTTCCAGATCGATGATCTTATCGTGCAGCTCTTCGATAAACTCGCTGGCATGATCGGTGAGCGCGTCGCAGACATCCACCAGCCAGCTCCCGCAATCCTCCGGGCCGGTGCCCTCTTTTAAATCCCCGACGACATCGTCCAGCGCCAGCACTTTTCGCTGCCGGGTCGAGACAATCAGTCGCTCATCCATATAAAGGCGCATCGCCACCAGCTGATCCGGCCGCTCATCGGTGCTGCCATTAATACAGCGCAGGGTAATGAGTGTCCCCTCGCCCATACGGGTCACGCGCGGGCGCAGGCTTTCCCCCGCCAGCGCGTCGCGCACGTTGTTGGGCAATAACGGGGTTGAAGCCAGCCAGTGAGCGCTCTCCGGCTGGGTATAGTTCAGGTGCAGCCAGCAGGGGTGTTGCCGATCGATAATATCGTTATCGGTGAGCGGTCTCGCCCCACCTTTCCCATCGAGTAACCACGCAAAAACTGCGTCAGGAACGTTAACTTCCGATCCTTTTAAGCCTTCCACAGCGCCTCCGCCAGTAGCTGTTCTTTGCTGTCAGTCTAGCCACACCGGCAAGTTAAGCAACCATTTACCCCGCCATCGCGCTGAATTTATTCATAAAAGAGACTATTCCTGAATCAACTGCGGCGGACAAAAAAGCCTGGCGAACCAGGCTTTTATATCAGATGGCGTGTCAGGCACGCGCGGGGTGATGTTGCCCATCGAATAATGGCGCAGAGGATGCCGGTTCCAGATGGAAATTTCGCGTACGGGCCTGCAACTCAACCACCTGATTTTTTAGCACCGTCGAGGAGCCGGACAGCTCTTCCACCATCCCCACGTTACTCTGGGTGACGTTTTCCAGATCGGTCAGGGCCTGAGTGATTTGCGCGATGCCCTTCTCCTGTTCATAGGTCGAGGTGGAAATCTCATCCATCAGCTTGCTGACCTGTCCTGAGCCGCTGACGATTTCATGCATGTTCTTTTCGGCTTCGGCCACCACCATCGCCCCCTGACTGACGTTGCTGCTGGTCACGGCAATCAGGGATTTAATGCTTTTTGCCGCCTCGGCACTACGATGCGCCAGGCTGCGCACTTCCCCCGCCACCACGGAGAAGCCCTTGCCATGATCGCCGGCCCGGGCAGCTTCAACCGCGGCATTGAGCGCCAGGATATTGGTCTGGAACGCGATACCGTCAATCATGGTGATGATCTCGGTCATCTGCTGGGCGCATTCAGTAATGGAGTGCATATTGTTGGCAACCTGCCCCATCAGCTCGCCTCCTCTCTTTGCCTGCAGAGTCGCCACGTTTGCCTTTTCATTGGCGAGGCGAGTGTTATCAGCGGTGTTTTTAGTGGTAGCTGCCATCTGCTCCATGCTGGCAGAGGTCTGGATCAGCGACGCGGACTGCAGCTCCGTTTTCGCTGCCAGTGCCGAACTGCGGGCGGCCAGCTGTTCAGACAGACTCATTGCGGTTGCGGAGGAGGAGCGGATCTCACGCACCAGCGTGGCGATGTTGCCCGACAGGGTGTTAATGCCCGGGATCAATCGCCCCGCGCAGTTATTACCAAATTCAGGAATAGTAACGCCCAGATTGCCGGAGACAACTTCTTCGATGCTTCTTTTTACCGTATTGATGGGCACAACCAGGTACCGGGTCATGTAAATCCGGAGGAACATGAACGCGACGATAAACAGAATATTAAGTGAAATTAACAGAGGTGTTTGCGGTGCTAAAGAAATGACCAACCCATCAATTAAGAGAAAGACAACCATCAGATAAGAAAGAATAAAAGCCCTTACGCTAATGTTCCTGAGCATAATATATCCCACAACGGAATTTTTAGATGATAAGGAATATATAGCATTGCGTTTTTAATTTTTCATCTTCATTTCGTAGAGACAACTCATAAATGGTATACCTCTTGTTATTTGCGTTAGGTAGAACAAATGCGCCCACCAAAGCAATAATTAAAGTGCTATACACTGATGCTACCGTAACCAGGGAATGTCAAAGCGGTGAGCGATAATGCAGCTATTAAAACCTTCAAACTTAAGCTCTATTCCCACTCCAGATGATGGCAATTTAGCCACGCTTAACTAACGCATTAAGGAATATATTTTACGTTTTTACTGAAAAAACATTAATGTTTTCCCAGCGCTAATCCGATACTGAATTAAATAGATACCCTCGTATACCTGTGCGGTTCGTTTTAACGCCGCCAGTGTGTTTCTGTGACTGTTAAGCGTGAGAATTTTGATGATGTACATCGCGTGGGATCCCATCCTCATAGGCGTTTCCTGGCTGGTCGCGTTTTTCGCCGCATTTGTCGCGCTGGACAGTGCAGGGAAAATACGGCTCGCCAACTCGCGAGCCTCGCTGTTCTGGCGCTTCGCTGGCGGCGTAACGCTGGGCACGGGGATCTGGTCGATGCATTTTATCGGCATGCTGGCGATGCGCATGCCGGTAATGATGAGCTACGATCCGGAGCTCACCCTCACCTCATTCGGCATTTCGCTGGTCGCGGCAACGCTGGCTATCAATATTGCCGTGTCTGGGGGTTCGCTCTCCCTGCCCCGCCTGCTGTTGACCACCGTCATCCTCAGTGCGGGCATCGTCTCGATGCATTATGTGGGGATGTCTGCCCTGCTGGCCCATAGCGCGATCCGCTGGAATATGCCCGTTGTGCTGCTGTCGGGGGTGATTTCGCTCATCGCTTCTGGCACCGGCTTGCGACTGGCCTTTCATTTTCGCCATCAACACAAAGGTGTGGTGAAGAAGCGGATTATCGCCGCCGGGGTGCTGGGTGCGGCCGTTTGCGCGATGCACTATACCGGCATGGCCGCCGCGGATTTCCATTCGGGCGCACATGCCATATCCGCCGGGATCGGCGAAATGGGACTCTCTGTCTGGGTTTCAGCCACAACGCTGTTGTTGCTCGGCATTATGTCGATTATCTCTCTCATCGATTCACACAACCGCGCCCACCAACTGACCGAGAACCTGCGCCAGCTGAACAACCAGCTGGAGATCCAGGCGCGCTACGACGCCCTCACCGGACTGGCGAACCGCCATCAAATGGACCTCATGCTGCTGGATGGTCTGCGCCTGGCAGATGAAAACAACCGCCCTTTTGCGCTTATTTTTCTCAATCTCGACCGCTTCAGGAGTATTAATGACACCTGGGGCCATTTTGTCGGGGATGCATTGCTGATCAATGTCGTTAAACGCATCAAGGCCAGATTGCACCCCGCCATGACCCTTGCCCGTATGGGCGGGGATGAGTTTGTGATTTCGGGGCCAGACTGTGACGAAGCCCAGATGTCAGCACTCTGTACAACGCTGGTGAGTGATATTGCCCAGCCTTTTTACCTTAGCGGTCATGCGTTGAATATATCCCTCAGCGCCGGGATAAGTCTCTACCCTGAACACGGCCTGACCCTGCATGAGCTTAAACTGAAAGCGGATATGGCGTTGTTTAACGCCAGGAATGAGGGACGCAATGGCTGGACGGTTTACCATCCGGGGATGTGAGCAACAGAATATAGTGCCGGTTTGGGCTGAAGCCTGACAAAAATATGCCTGCGCCCTGGAACGCTATATATTTTGCAGGTCATTAACGAATGGAAAAGTGAGCTTTTTTAATGCGCTAACATCGTCGAAAAATAAAACTGTTCCAGCTGGTATAATTAATACAAATTTCACACGGATATCACAAAAAAATCCTGCCCGATCGGATGAAGTAGAGTATGTTTCAGAGAAGCCCACGCGTGCCGCTCCGTCGTGGATCTCAGGCACGTGACGTGCTGATAACTGAGACTGGCCTATGTCGCTTTCAGGGTTTGCTGCGCTGGATATGCTTAAAACGCCCGTGTGGGTAGTATCCCCGGTCACGGAGGATGTTCTGTTCGCCAATACGGCAGCAAAAAAGATCATGCAGGACGCGACGCTGGACAGCCTGCGCAAAGGAGTCTGCTCGGCACATGCGCAGGCAACGCTTGCGATGTATGTGCCCGATTTAAAGACCCAACAAGAGATTATTGAAATCTGGAGCGTGCTGGTAAATAACCAGCAGATCAGCCTCAGCTGCCGACTGTCGCTGGCCTTTTTTGATACCTGCGGCGAGGTGATTGTTTTTGAGGGAATCGCCCGGCAACCGGTAACGGGTCTTAAAGCCACCAGCTCCGGGACTTACCAGCGCAAAAAGCAGGGGTTCTATGCACGTTTTTTCCTGACCAACAGTGCGCCAATGCTGTTAATCGATCCCGCCCGGGACGGTCAGGTGGTGGATGCCAATCTCGCGGCACTCAATTTTTATGGCTACTCCCATGAACAGATGTGCAGCAAGCACACCTGGGAGATCAACACCCTCGGGCGCAATATTCTGCCGGTAATGACCGAGATCGCGCGCCTGCCCGGCGGCCATAAGCCGCTCAACTTTGTCCATCGACTGGCTGACGGCACCACCCGTCACGTACAGACCTATGCCGGCCCGATTGAGATTTACGGCGATAAACTGATGCTGTGCATCATTCACGATATAACCGAGCAAAAACGACTTGAACAGGAGCTCGAACACGCCGCGCTGCGCGACTCGTTAACCGGCCTGCTCAATCGCCGTCAGTTTTATAACCTCACCGATCAAGCCTCACCGAATCATCTTCCGGCCCAGCAGGAGTTCAGCCTGCTGCTGGTGGATACGGATCACTTCAAGCGCATCAACGATGTGTTTGGACATCAGAAAGGCGATGAGGTGTTGATTGCCCTCTCGCGAATGCTGGAAAGCTGTTGTCGAAAAGATGATTACGTTTTCCGCTGGGGCGGCGAGGAGTTTGTACTGCTGCTGCCCCGCACGTCGCTGGACGCGGCGATGCAGATCGCAGAAACCCTGCGCGCCGCGGTTGCCCGCATTGCCATCTCCGGCCTGCCCCGCTTTACCGTCAGTATCGGAGTGGCGCGGCATAACCCGGAGGAAAATATCGACGATCTGTTTAAGCGCGTGGACGATGCGCTGTATCGCGCCAAGAATGATGGTCGTAATAAAGTGTTGGCGGCGTGATGTCGCCATCTCTCTTTCAATGTATTCCTTGAGGAGTGGTTAAGATGAGCAAAAAGATCCTGATGCTGGTCGGGGATTATGCAGAAGATTACGAAACCATGGTGCCGTTTCAGGCATTACAGATGATTGGCCATCAGGTCGACGCGGTCTGTCCTGACAAAGCCAAAGGCGACTTTATCATGACGGCGATCCATGATTTTGACGGCGCCCAGACCTACAGCGAGAAACCTGGCCACCGTTTTATTCTCAACGCCGATTTTGCTGAGGTGCATGAAGAGGATTATGACGCCCTGTTAATTCCGGGCGGACGGGCGCCGGAATATCTGCGCCTCAATGAGAAGGTACTTGAACTGGTGCGGGCCTTTGACCAGGCGCGTAAGCCGATTGCCGCCGTATGCCACGGGGCTCAGCTCCTGGCCGCCGCTGATATCCTGAAAGGACGGACCTGCAGCGCCTACCCGGCCTGCGCGCCGGAAGTCCGACTCGCCGGCGGATACTACGCTGATATTGGTATCGATGAGGCGTATGTCGATGACAATCTGGTTACGGCTCCGGCCTGGCCTGCGCACCCGCAGTGGCTGGCGAAGTTTGCTGAAGTGTTGCAGAAGTAAGGTAGGTGGTTTCAGGCCAGCCTGTCTACAGTCTCAAAAAAGCGCTCTTCGGTCATGATGACGTTGTCTTTTGCGCTCTGATACTGACGCCGGATAAACCAGCCCGTTTCCGGCGCCATGCTCAGATAAAACGTCTGGCGGATACCGGGCGCATCGACATGCAGGGTCACAATGCCTGTCTCAGCGCCATTCCAGAGCTGCTCTGGAAGAAGTCGGACGCTACGGTCGCCGTTCTGCAACCGGATGGCGGTGATGTCATAACGGCATATGCCGCTGTTCAGGCTGTAGCCCACCGCGCTCAGGTCATGGAGATGTCTGGTGGATAGCGTCACCTCGATTCCGGAACCCGCGAACCACTGGCTGATTTGCTGCGCAAGTTCATCCATTCGCGAGCAGAACGTTCTGACTTCTGCGTCAGCAGATTTTATGCCGGACGGTACTCTGTCGTTTTTATGCTGCAATTTTTTAAAAAAACGTTCTCTGGCTGACACGTTGTAGTCCTGTGAACTTTTTACGAGCGGTTTGGGCGTTATTTCGTCGGGGTTTGTTTAAGCGCCGCATAAGAGGCAATCAGCTGCTGCAGATGCTGTTCCACCTGGCGCTGCCGGACGGCGTTACTGTCTTGTTCTGCGGGAAGATCAGAGAGCTGGCGAAGCTGTTCCTCCACCGGCACGGTACGGTTAAGCGACTGCATGATGCTGAAAACCGCCGATTTCAGTTCGCTGACCGTCATGTATTTCCCTTTCTGTTCGTCCAGCGCGTTAAGCCGGTTCGCCAGCTGTTCAAGCTGCGCCACCCCCTGATGCCAGCCGGTCAGGTTTTCCGGTGCCAGGGCAATAGCCGCCTTATGCCGTTGCCACTGCTGAGCCAGAGGTTTGCCCTGCTCGGGCCACTGCATGAGCGCCTGCTGCACCAGACTATCGCCATAGCTGACAGCCCAGTCAGGCTTTAACTGCAATAACTGCGCTAGCTGCTGCTGGGTCTGATGAATCCCTGTCTCAGACGATGGATGGGACAGCCCCTGATCGGCAGAAAGCGTTGTGAGTAATGGAGAAAGCATTGCAGCGGACTGTTCCTGCGCCAGGTCAGGCTGGTGTATCACCAGCCATCCTCCGGCTATGGTTCCGGCCAGCACCAGCATGGTCATCATACCGGCGGCAAAAGGCTTCCACCGTTTCGCGGGCGGTCGATACGCTCTCACCACCTCAGGCAGCGCTTCAGGCTCGGGAACATATACCCTTTTAGCGTAATCGTTTTTTTCAGCGGGAATGCCGCTGGTAGGGTTCAACGATTTAACCGTTGCAGCAACCGCCGTATCAAGCCTGGTATCGCTCTTCCCCACCCGTACCAATGTGCTATGGATTTGGTCGCGCAGGGTGTCGAGCTGGCGGAAGGGCGTTAATTCCAGACGCTGCAATGCCTCGTCCAGCAGATGCAGGTATTCTTCCGCCTGATTAAGGTGGCTGATGTTGTCACACCCCGGAGGTTGGGAGCGCAGGACCTGCCTGAGCCGTTTGCTGAGCGTCCCGAGGATATCCATCCGGGCATGCACCGGTTGTGGCCACAGATTGCTCCATTGTCGAGTGACAAGCTCGGTCAGAATTACCAGCCCTTCGTTCAGGCCAGACAGCCCGGACTGGTGTGTTCGCGCCAGGGTGTACCAGGCGGCGGTCTGGAGCTCCACGCCGTTGTGTTCAAACAGTGACAGGCAGTGTTTTTCCGCCTGCTGCCAGTTCACATCCGGACGCGCCGGATGGGTCAGCTTGTTCATTTCACTACGCAGAGCAGCATAATCCGCAAGCGTGCGCGGGTCGCCACCGGTTTTCAGGTAACGTTCAGAGAGTGTTGTCATGAGGGGTCAGCCAGATTAAAAACTATATTGAGGAGCGGGCGTCCAGATACTGCTGCTGTTTCAGGTGGCGAATAAGCACCCGGCCTTCGGGCATAAATTCGGTGCCGTAGCGCACAAGGCCGATACCTTTGAGTTCCGCGTCGATGGCGTAGCACAGTTCGCCGGGCTGCGTCTGCTGCAGCATCACCACCGTGATTCTGTTGAGTCGCGGTTCGTACTTCAGCAGCACTGACGACAGCGTGGTGATCAGTTGATGCGCCGAACCCGGCATTCCCTGCAGGATTTTGGTCATATCTGGCAGGCCATAGTCCGGCAGATGCGCTAGCGTGCCGGCACGGCAGTTGAGGATGCGCTGCATGTTATCCAGCACCGACAGAATGGCCTGGTTTTCCTCGCTGACGCTATGCAGGTCAAGGCCTCCGGCGAAATTGCCATACAGCATTTCATACAGGGAGGGACGAGGCATATCACTTCTCCTTAATCGATTGCAACGTCAGCCGGTTGTTGCTGGCCTCGATGACGCGCGGCTTGTCGGGATCGAAGTCATCACGGGTGAGGACCAGCCGCCAGGTATCGTTCACCTGATCAGGCGCCATAAACATCCCCGCCACCGCTACAAACTGCGTAGCCTCCTCCATTGGCATATCAAGTGCCACCGACTCGCCGGGACGCAACCGGATATCTTTTTCCGCCAACAGATCTGCTTTTATGGCCTGGCTATCGTCTGAAAACAATGATGGATAATCGGTGCTGTCGAATGCCTTACGATCCTTGAGCTGATAAATACGCACCACCGTTGCCAGAGATGCGCCTTTCGCGTTGTTATTCACGCCTTCCCGGGCCTTAATATCCAGATGCAGGGTTTTCACCTGCTTATAAAAAATGGACTTTGTCACTGAGACAGCTCCGTCTTTCACTGTCTGCGTCAGACCGCAGCCGGTTAAGGCCATGGTTAGCATCAATGCCAACAGCGTGACGGAGGTTTTACCAGCGGTAGTCGCCATCTTCATCGCTCTCCCTTCGGTGAATACTTTCCCGGACGCGCTGATAACGCCCCAGATGAATGGTGATAATGTCATTTTTATTCTGTTGTGGATTAAGTGGCCGCAGTACCGCTGTGCGCCCAAGCTGAACAGCATGATTTCCGTTGCATACCAGTTGCGCATCAGGCAGCAAATGTCTCGCCACACACAGCTGCAGCCGCACGTCCAGGTGTGAGCCAAGATAAACGTGCAGCAGCGCCATCAGGTCGGGGTACAGCTCGCCGTCCGGCAGCCAGCCGCGTACCTCAATGGGATTATCGGTCGTCATTTGCAGCAGCACCTGACCATTAACATCGATACCGTGAGTCCCCATGACCGGACGGTGTTTCAGGCTGATCGGCTGCCGTGAGCTCATAACGACCTGCTTTTTCAGTGGGATACGACATCGGTCATGGTGATACACAGCGGTGCGAGTATCTGGTGCAAGGAGTTGAACCAGTGCCGCCATCCCCTCCTCCGTGCGTCCCGGTAGCAGCATCACCGGCAGCAGCGCCAGAAAACGCGACAGCGGCGTGCCGGCAGTATCAGCACATCCCGGAATTCCCAGTCCCGCCAGCCCCAGAAGGTATTGCGAGGTTTTATCCGTTCCGCCTGGCGCAAAGGTCGCCGGGTACGAATATTTGCACCAGATACGGTAGTACTGGGTAATCAGCCGGTGGTTAAAGATATCGAGGAAATCGCGAGTGGCCTCCCAGCCCTCCCGCTTCTGCGCGATATCATCGATATAGTGCGTGGGCAACGGCGATTCAACGCCGTATAGCCCCATAAATGTGATATCAACCGATAGCGGTAGAGGTTTGTGTTCGGGCTCCGGATCGTTCATGCCCCTGATTTCACCTGCCGGAAAGCCCATCCCCGGATACGGACGAAAACGCACATACTCATGGCGCACCTGCCAATTGCTGCCGGGAACCGGCGCCTCAGGTCGGCACTGTTCCAGCAGCTGACAGAAACGATAAAAATTCATGTACGGCAGGTAATGCCGCAGTGACCCTATCAGCCGGGCAGGCGAGGACAATGATTCTCTTTCCACCTGATACATTTCCCTTCTGGCTGAACAATCAACGTGAGCTGGTTAAACTGGTTCATATCCGCATACAGGGCAAAAAAGCGGTTAAGCATTTCGCCAAAAAGATGGATGTCCCCTTCGCCGGTAAAGCCATTGCTGTCAAGGGTCACTTCCACTTCCAGACCGCGCAGTAAAAAGCCCTCTTCGAATCGCTGAATGCGGTGGTGCCTGACGTCCAGAATGGCGTCCAGCCGACGGTTATTGAGTTCGTCTTGCCGCCAGTTATAGAGAGACAGCGTGCCGCGTAGTACATCGGCACTGCTCATCATATTTATAAAGCGGGTACCCAGATGGCTCATTACTCGCCAGTGGAAGCGGTCCTCCGCAGGCGGATAAGCTGGAAGCGTGGGTTTACAAAGATTGCGTACGCTCACACGGGACTGCAGCGTCTGTTCACAGCGATCGAGTAGGGTACTCTGCAGCGCCCGACGGGGGAGCTGGCCGTTGGTTCCGGTGATGCGTAATGAGACCGTCTCCCGTTCAAGCACCCGATCCGTCTCCCACTGCTGACCACCCAGTATCAGCCAGGTGTCATGCATCCCCGTCACACCCCGCTTCACGCGCGTGTGATAGTGGCGTTCTGGCGCCTCGCGGCGCAGTATGCCGCCTCGGTGACGAAAACTGGTGAATGGTACGTAACATGCATCCCCGGTACGCCCGGACCCGGTGACGCTGTCGATAGAATAAATCTCGGTATGCCCGTCCTGCAGGCGCTTCGGGCGCAGCAGGTATTCGCTCTCCAGCCCACTAATAGTGAGCGGGTCAGCTTCAAGGGTAAACAGGTTAATCACTGGTACGCAGTGTAAGCGCAGGGAGCTGTCCGTAACGGGTAAGTCGCTCTGCCACACCTGGCTAAACACCACCTCGATATCAAAATGTGCTGTTCCCGCCGGGAGCGTGACGTTTTCCAGGCCATTCAGGTGCACGAACATGAATTTTTCCCGAAAGGTGAAATACTCCAGCAGCAGTTGATAGCCGCTGAAAGCACTTTCCCCCTTCGGCCATAGCCGATCTTTTTCACCAAACCCTCCTGGAGAGAAGTAACCGTCGAGCCGTATCCGATCGGTTGCTCCCGGAAAACGCAGGTACAGCGCTGCCTGACGCTTGGTCAGCCACAGATGTAGAGCGCTGCCCGTCACGGTATCTTCCCCAAGATAGAATGGCAGATGACCCAGTCTCACCTGCGACCAGTCAGCCTGACCGCTACAGATAAGCCGTATCCGTAGAGCAGAGCGTCCATCCGGCTCAGTCGTCATAACTACATCCGCTACCGCCAGTGGATTCAACGTCACATCTCGGGTAGTACGGTAATGGCAAACGGTGTTTTTTGGCCCTACAGGACGAGAGGAGACTTCCAGCCCGGCGGGCACCCCCTCGCTCATTTTCATCGACGGAACATCCGGGCGGAACGCCACTACCGACAGCGATGGGATGGTACGCATATAATGCGGCCACAACATACTGACCAGCCCTTCAGTCAGCTCTGGCAAGTCGTCATCTATCTTTTCACGCAGGCGCCCAACGGAAAAGGCAAAGCCTTCAAACAGGCGCTCAACGTACGGGTCCGGCGTACCGGCTTTATCCAAATCCAGCATCGCAGCCCGGTCCGGGTGGGTCTGTGCGAACGCCTTTGCCGCCTCACGCAGGTAACGCATTTCAGCGTCAAAATAACGCAGGGTTAAATCGTCCATTTATAGTCTCAACGTTCAAACAAGATCAGCCACAAAGTACTGCGGCTTTTACCGGGTCAATTACAACCAGCCCGGCCAGTAACTGTTCCATGTTCGGATTCAGTCGTGTTCTGTCAGTCTCGCTGCGTCCAGCCTTCATGCGCAGCAGTTTCAGGCGGCGGGCCTTCACCTCAAACAGCAGTCCAGGTTCCCATTGTGTGAGCGTAATGGCGGCAGCACTGCCGTCCAGTTCATCCAGCAGGTGGAGTGCCAGCTCATTTTTTCCTGTCTGCTCGGCTATTCGCGCCATCAGCAGGCGCAGCAGCCACTGGCTACGTGAAGTCGTTATACCTGGACGCTCCTGCAGCCATGTCAGTGCCTTCTCCAGCCCTTCGCTGTCGGCAAGAGTGAGTGCTTCAGACTCCAGTTGCAGTACATCATCACCGGTAGCAGCAGAACTGATTGTTTGCTCTTCCCTCCAGCCCGCCGGGTTGTCCTGCACCTGCTGCTGGATCCAGTTCAGGGTCACTTCATCGGCGAATGGCGTGCCGTCATTAAAGGCCAGCGTCTCCAGCCCTATCAGACGTGACAGCAGCCCTTTCAGGTCGGACTGAATAATCGCCGCCTCATTCTCACAACCGGATTTCATTAGTGCCTGGTGCAGATACCACTGCACATCCAGCCACAGGTGGTTAGCACCTCGCGACAGCAGGCTGTCAGCCTCCTCCATCAACTCGCGCCAACTCTGTTGCAGGTACAGTCTTTTCAACTGCGCCCGTTGTTCCGGCTTCGGTGGCTCAATGCGGGTTCTACCGTCCGCATGGAGAGGGGGTAGCTGGCGCAGGGTGTCGTGACGGAGATTTTTTATCAGCCGGTGAGCGGGCAACCAGCCGTCTGGCTGGTTTCTCAGGTAATCGGCCAGCACTCGCGCCTGAGCAAGAAGCTCCTGTCCTGAGGCGATGCCACTCAGCAGCGGCACGCTGGCATCCGCAGCGGCTGTGTGCCCCATATCGCTGACATTTTGTGGTACCACCGCCTCCGGACCGCCAGATTTTTGCAGCCGCATTTCCAGCGCGGTATAAAGCGCAGCCGGTAAAACGGTTGCCGATCTCTGTTCCAGCAGCAACAGCGCGCCGGCGATGCGCACGGTATCGGCATTATTGACTTCCGGATAGCGCGACAGACTGTCGAGTATTCTGGAGCTGGCAAGCCATTCCAGCGCCCCCTGTCGACTGCGCTCCCGCTGTGGATGTAGCTGCGTGCTGAAACGCAGCATTAATCCCGCCATCAGTTCGAGACCATCAGCCAGCCCCGCCTCACCATCACGATGCAGGCGTGCCCAGGCATAATACGACGCCACGCGGATATCTTTCGTTGTGGTGGTCAATAGCTTTTCGGCAAGCTGACTAATCAGATCGGTATCTGCGCCGGAGAGTTTGTTCACCTCCTCACGCATTCGCTGAAAATCGTCGTTGTAGCCCGGGTCCTCACCTGTCGGATTATCGGCTGACAACGGCTGCAACCATTTCTCCCATAGCGCCAGACGCAGTTGCGTCTGTGCAGCTACATCATCTGGAATAATCTGACAGGCGCTCATCAGAGTTTGAACAGTTGCCATCAGTACGTCTCCTCTGTGTTATCACCGTTTTTTGCCTGCAAACCACCAGGTGCGCTGACGCTAAAAATTGCCTTCGGAAGAGTGAAGTTACGTAATTTGAGCAGCGCCAGCGGCCCTTCCCCCGCTTCGGTACGCAGGGTATAGTTCAGCGGCCTGCCGTCCTGTGCCCGCCAGCTGAGATTCCAGCTACTGCCCGAACCGGGATATGCGCTGACGGAGGCCTTATCAAGCAGGCGAATCCAGCCCCAGGCGCCGGACATATCGGCATACTGCCGCGTTCCGGCCTGGGTACTTATCCAGCTTAGGGCCGCCCCCGGAGCCTCCGTATCGGCAGGCCAGGTAATCCGTTTCCAGGTGGGCATCTGGTTCATATAGGTGAGCTTCTGGCTGTCAATCACCAGCGTGGTCTGCATAATGCCATCGGCTGTACCGGGGCGAAGCTCAAAGGAAAGCCCGGCGTCCCCGTTGGTAAACACCACATCAGAAATGTGGCTCAGAGTATCTACCGCCTGTAAGAATTCCGGATTAAAAATTAACCCCTGCGCATTGATGCTGTCCGGCACCCAGCGGCTCCCCTCTTTGTGCAGAACGCCGTTCAGTCGGGTCTGCAAAAAGCGGGTTATGCGCCCGGAATCGGCATTGAGGTATTTCGCCAAAAGCGGCAGGGAAACTTCACTGCTGGCTTCCTTAAAGGGATATCGCCCACCAAAGGCCGTGTTCCAGTCATTTACCACCGCGCTTTGCCACTGGGCATTAAGACTCTCCGCTGCAGGCGTCAGCACCTGCTGCCAGGCTTGCTCCATGGGGCGCACGAATACCGTTTGCCCAAAACCGCTCCACGCCTGGCCCAGCCCCGCAGCCACCAGACTGCCGTAATCGCGGGTTTCGGTTAAATCCACCGCCTTTCCCTGGAATACCGTTTGTGCCAGCGCCTGGGTCATCGCCTGTGGATCAGTGGCATTGGTTACCTGCTGTAGTCGCAGGCGTACCTGTGTGACGCGTGTCAGAAAGGTTTGCAGATTCAGACTACTGGTCCGCGCCCCGCCATCACGATTGTCCATCAGCGCCAGCACCGGCCCGAAGGTGGCATCCAGCGGGCCGTGTGTGCCTGGACTCTGGTCAATTGCGGGCTGTTTATCTCTGCCGAGCAGATTCCGCGCTGATTTCACCAGCGAATCTGCTATCGCCTCACCGCTCTCCCCGGTGCGCCCCTGTACGTTCAGGGTGTTCATCAGGGCCACCAGAGGTGACTGGCGGACATCCGCCATCAGGGTGAGCTGATCAATGGCATCAGACAGGGTCACCGCTTTTTTCCAGCGCAGGCTGTTAAGAAAATCCAGCCACGCGCCACTGTAATCCGCGAAGTAACGCGTCGTCAGACTCTGTTTTAGCGCGTCCGGCGAGACCTGCTGCGTGGTGTGTTGCTGGCTATCACTCAACACCCAATCCATTTCATCGCGGCGCTCTTTCACCACCTTCTCAATAGCAGGCTGCACCGCTTCGTCCCAGGCCTGACGGGTAAACATACCCGGAATCACTTCATCAGTGGCGAAGAGTCGAGCCGAGTCGGTGTCGCCAGTCATGTCTGCCAGACGCATATCGGCAAATTGATGCGCCACCTGCGCGAGCATCTTCTGGTAGAGCGTGGATTCGCTGTTGCGTCTCCCCATCTGATGTATTAACAGGGTGCGAGCCTGGCTTATAAGCATATCGTCAGCCTGCAAATGCCACTGTGGGTACGCCGCAAGGCTGGTGCCGTAGAACGTCAACAGTGACGGACCGTTTCCCTGCCAGATGCCGTCTGCCAGGCCTGGACGCTGCGGCCATTCCCGCATCAATGTGGCGGCAAACCAGGAAGCATCCATTTTTTCCGGCCGTGTAAGCATCAGATATAGCTTTAACTGGTCATACGCTGTTTTGGCCAGACGCTCACGCAATGGGCTGTCCGGCGGGAGCTGTACGAACGAGTTGAGTTGCTGCTGGAGATGCTTCGCCGCCGCATCACGTAACAGCGGCTGTGCCATTTCACCGTAACGTGGGTAAAGCACTGCCAGCAGGTCGTTATTCTGGCTGAGACCACTGCGGGTGTACCAGGGCACACCATGCTGTGCGCGGTACTCCAGTCGGGAAAGGGTTTTCTGCATTTCAGCAAGGGCCTGCAGGCGGGTCACTGGCGATTGATTCTCAGCCGAGGCCTGCTGCACCTGCTCCTGTGCGCCAGCAACCAAACTATGGTTAGTCAGGAATGACACTCCCATTCCAGCCCCCCACAGTACCATCAGCGTGGCTGCGGTAAGGGCCAGTGCCCTGCGCCAGCTGAACCCGGGCCGGGACGGACGCAGTCCGGTGGGCAGCGTCTGTACCCGTTCCGGCAACACCTGCCAGCGATTATCCATGCCCCAGTGGTGTTTCACGCTGCGTTTGCCGCTGACAGTGGCCGGGCTGAAGACTACACCAGCCAGCGGCAGTGGACGGTACGGACTGAGCAATGTGGACAGCGGCCTGGTGATACCCGCGAGATCACGGGTTAAATAGTCGGCCAGTGACAGCAGGAAATGATGCTGCGGTGCACCGCAGACCTGCTGAATACCCTGTGAGATCAGGCCCGGAACCAATGCCTGCAACTGCGTGGCTAACCTGTCTGGACGGCATCCTGCAGGCAGGAGACACCCTACCGGTTGGGTGATGCGTTCATCGTTATCAGGGCCTGCATGTAGTGACCAGACATAGAGTGGCAAGCGCCAGCCAAGACATGCATAGCGTGAACTGATGGCACCGGAAAACGTATCCAGAAAATCTTCGGTGAGCGGGGCTGATGCTTTCCTCGTCAGGCGGCTGGTAACCCAGACCACGCCATCAGCGGGGCGATGGCGCAAACGACGCAGCGCAGTGAGCCAGGCCTTATCTTCAGGCAGTGCCGGATCCCCACCCCAGAGGAGCAAAGTCCCCTGGTCTTCCTGCCAGTACTGTGACGTCAGCCCGGGCGTCAGCTGTTCAACATCACTGACATGCCCGACGATCAGCAGAATGCGGATCTTATATCGCCAGAGCCTACCATAATGATGCTGAAGAGCCTGCCGTATATTCCCGACGACCACGTTACGTGGAGATGTCTGCAACAGACGGGATTCATTGTCGGGTAAGCCATTTTCCTGGCGGGCCTTGCGGCGATGGGTCAGTTCCTGCGCATATTTTTTAATGGCCGACAGGTAGCGGATAAGCGCCAACCCCAGACACATGATCACTAGTGTCTGGATTTGCTCGTTGCGGATTTCTATACCGAGACGTGGACCGTAACGGGTTATCAGCCACCAGAGAGCCGCCACGCCGGCAAGGACAACCCCGCCCCGTCCAAGACGGCCAAACAGATTACCCGATGTGTTCATTTTCACTTCCTGATGTGACGGTACTGATAAAGCGTTCTTCTCCGGAGGAGAACAACGTCAGAAGGGAGGTATCGCTCAGACTGATCAGGTCGGCTGCCAGGGCGGTCAGCAACCAAGGGGCTGCAGGTCCAGGAATGCCGCACCATTTTTCCAGCAACAGTCTTCCGGCAGGGTCCCACCCGGCACCGTGGTTGCTCCCGATGGTCATCAGCGGCGCGGCTATCGTCTCCCAGCTGCTGCTGTCACCCAGCACGCGGGCGGTACGACAGGCAACCGTCTGGGTTTCGAGAAACAGGGTGAAATCTTCGTCAAAGTTGTCCAGTTCGAGCGGCATTGGCCGCAGCAGCCGGGCCGGGTGTGGCAGGGCGTATTTTTGTGCCACATCGTCGCTGGTCAGCAGCAGCGCGGCCAGCCCGTCAGAATATGCGTCACCGCCACACAGCTGCATCACCATAATCAGATCTATGGTCAGGACAGGTTGCTTCAGACGTTCTTCGACCCACCCCATGGATAAAGCTGGCGTTACTGTGATGTCATCCGGAACGGCGCGGTGGGGGAACAGAGATGCCCAGAACGCGGAAAATGACGCTGACAGTCCGGCGTCAGGCAGGTCGGTTATCAGGGTTACTGCAACAGGAAGGTCATGGGGTAACTGACAAATGGCTGACTGCAGGCTTGCCAGAACAGGCATGAGAGGATCGTTAATATCATGCAGCCGCCTTGTCAGCGCACCCCTGGAAGGAAGGGTATCAAGGGACGATGTATGAATCGCTTTTGCAGTCACTCCATCCGGCAGCAAGATGCTGCTTGCGGAAATAATAAGATGCCTTTCCGCCCAGGCTTCCCACTGTTTCTGGCCCCGTTCAGCTTCGCTATTCAGAAACGTATATTCATCAACTTCCTTTCCCCACAGCCAGCCCCGCAGACAAAACAGAAAAAGCCAGAGCACGGGTGGCGCAAGGGAAAGCCACCAGATGCTGAACTCATTCAGTTCCTTCACGTAGCCTGACGCATGGAGGATGAACAGCAACACACCAACAATAGACATCAAAAAACCACTCAGGAACCACCGCATCATGGACGGAGCGGGGGACAATTCTGTGGTTACTGCTTGTGTTCTTTTCCAGCCCATAATCAACCTATAGTGCTGTTGGTGGCGCTGGATATCACCTGACAGCCACACTGGCATTTACAGCCATCAACAACAACGGCACGGCCACCAAAGGCCCGCTGTGACATCCCCTCTGTAATAGGGTTTGTACCATGTCCCGGAACAGGACAACTGACCATATCCCCCACCAGGGCGACTTTCTTGCCATTAACCGTAATATTTGAAGAAGCAGAAATCACCTTTCCACCATGTGTAGTCTTGTCGCCAAGTAAAACGAGTCCTTTAGACATAATAATCCTTGAGTTTATTTAATCTTCATTTTATCAACTTTATTAAAATCAGGAAAAAGTGTTCTTTCAGGCGCGACACTACCATCGAGATAAATTATCTTAGAGTAGACACCATCAATTTTCTTCTCTGGCTCTATGCGTCTAACAATTTTCGACTCATCAACTTCAGGGTAAAAATAAAAATTATTAAGATTAGAGGTCTTATATGAAAGAAAATCTTTTTCCCCTAAAAGAGAAAGTGACTTGGTTTTTTCTGAAATATTTCTCTCTCGAATATATGGGTAGTATTTAGATGAAATTGTTAAATCGCCCGTAGAAAATTTAAATTGGCCATTGCGCGAAGCATCATTATCAAAAGCAAGCATTACTCCTACCGCAGTACCGGGCACAAGGTCTCTACCAAGATGTGTCGCATCTATGTATTCAATACCTAAATTGATTGCACTTAGTGCCCATTTACAAGGACCACCGCCAGTCATAGCTACTCTACCTCCCCAGATATCCCCTTCTCTTTGCGTCATAGGAATTCCGATAACGTTATAACTGGGCTTAGTGATAACAGAACCATCAGCACCACTAATTCTCTTTTTCATACATTCATACGAAATATATCTGACTTCAAGCGGAAATGGTTTTGTATACTGAGACGGATTTTTTACTTCAACATTGACCCATTTTGTATCCGCAGGTGGAGATAACGTTTTGTTAACGGCCTGGCTGATGCTGCAACCAGCAGCAGAAAAGAGCATCAGTGAAAGGAGCAGAACCTTAGGTGTTTTATACATTTTCTATTTACCCATTTTCCTGATATCAGGATGAGTAGAACCATCCGATACAACAGTGCCATCCGGGTACATTATTTTATAGAATGCGCCCACCTTATGTTCTGTTGGCGCAACCATTTTCACCACTTTTGATTCATCCAAATCAGGCATAAACTTAACATTTATCGAGCTGTTGGAATTAATTAATCTTTTTTGTAAAAAATCTTCTTCACCAAAAATACTTAAAGAATCGTTTTTACGAATCATTTTATTAGTTTTAATTAGGGGGTAATATTTTGATGAAAAAACAGGATTACTACCAGATAAAATATCAAACTGTCCATTTCGGGATGCATCATTATCAAATGCAAGTGTCACACCTACTGCTGTTCCGGGCACAAGGTCTTTACCAAGATGTGATGCGTCTGTGTATTCAATGCCTAAATTAATCGCACTTAACGTCCACTTACATGAGCCACCACCATTCATGGCAACCTTTGCTTTCCAAATATCCCCGCTCTCTTGCTGCATTGGGATCCCAATAACATTGTAGCTGGGTTCCGTGATTACTGAGCCATCAGCACCACTAATTCTCTTTTTCATACATTCATACGAAATGTACCTGACCTCAAGCGGGAATGGCTTTGTATACCGAGACGGATTTTTTACTTCAACATTGACCCATTTTGTGTCAGCAGGTGGAGATAACGTTTTGTTAACGGCCTGGCTGATGCTGCAACCAGCTGCAGAAAACAGTATCAGTGAAAGGAGCAGAACCTTAGGGGTTTTATACATTTTCTATTACCTCTCCTCCATATTGGGCAAACCGTAAAAGCGCATCATTTCCAGAAGACATCGTTAAGGTGGGAGTCAAAGATAACCCCAGCAAACCTTCAATATTGAGGAATGTCTCGTTTCTGGAAAACTCATCAACCGGTATACTGTTTTTATTTTCTGCCATCTGTTCCTTGAATAAATCGACGTTATACATATGCTCTGTAAAAGTTCGCTTTTCTACTATCCCTGCGTTATCAATCAACTCCAGAAGTTTGTTATACATATACGGCATATAGGACGTCATAAAGTGCTCAAAAATATTTAAATTAACCCCTCGTTCTGGATTACTTCCTTTAGGGAAAAATTTAGTTAAATCCGCTTGCGTCAGCGATGCTCTAAATTCTTTCTGGTCCTGTCCTGCCTGTTGCATTTCCTGCTCTGCCAGCGCGGGTACCAGGTAGAGCTTAGCTTTGACAGGAAGCAGGTTTCTGATAGTGATACACCCAGCCGGAGTAGGTAGGTCTCTCTTGCATTCTTTCCATTCCCGACTCTGAGTGGCTGTGAGAAAGGCTACCGTGTTACCGTGATGCCAGAAGCAGTCTCCCCATTTAACCATCTGGTACGTCAGGAGTTCACCCAGCGACCAGAAAAAGCCCAGCGTCCCACCAAACCATCCCCAAAGTTTATATAACTCATTATCCAGATTGGCTTCAGGCGGAACGGCAGGGATTGGATCGTTATCATTAACATGGCGGAAATGCGTAATCTCGGGTAGTTGCATGACGGCATCGCGGGTAAAGGTACGCGGCATTCCATACGTGTAGAGTATTGGATTATTGTCCTTTAATTTTACCGCATGGATCAGGGCCAAAGCTCCACCTAGGCTATGACCTGAAATAAATAGTTTTCTACCTACTAAATTATCGAAGAAACCTTCAATTTCTTTCTTAAATTTCCTTTCAACCCGACTATAGCCACTCCAGAAACCGGTATGTACTTTCCCGGAATGTAGTAACGTGGTGCATTGCGTTTTATCTGTATCGCATAACTCTGAATTTACCGGCCTGAACGCAAGATCTGTCCCTGCATCAAACAAACTAGCTGTTCCCCGCCAGGAAATTATCATCTTATCCGAGTTATAGACATAAAAAAATTGCGTATCACCGTCTGCCTTTGCAGCATTAGTATCATCTTCTGTCTGTACACTTCCCTGCTGATCCTTATCCGAAGTATCCCGTGAGGTATCCATAAAGACCGGAGGATAATATCTGTCTCTGAACGGAATATCCTGTACTAGGGTATTCCATGCAGAGCCATCTTTATAAAGCTGAGGTAAACGGGAGAGGTTCTGGCATTGGTTAATAAAAAATCGCGTAATGGACACAGTGTCCAGGTTGTTATCATCTGCATAGGCAAGTGTTGCTGCTGCCCCAAGATTAATTCCATTCGCAATGGAATAGTCTTTTTGATGGTGCAAAACAAGCTCCCAGGCTCTGAAGGGGCAGATTTCAATCACATGGCGTTTTTCAAGTTCATTTGAGCGTAATTTAAATCCCTTAAATGCCGTATTTGCAGGGAAATGGTATGGGGGTAGTATTTCCCCGGGCCTTAATTCCAGCGCTGGATAACTCTGACACAACTCGCCTACTACCACATAATGCCAGATGAATCCATTCGCCTCAGCCTCTGGACGGACAAGAGAATCCTGCGATGCATCTCTGCTTACCCTCAAATGCCGCTTTTCCATTTCATTAATTAACGGCATAGTCTCTATGGTAAATAATAGCTCCAGGCCATGCTGCATATCGATCCTGATAAGCCCTTCGGCATTACTTTGACCTGAATATGTAAATTTTTCTGTGGGACCGGAAACAGGGTGTGAACTCCTGGCTCTCCATGGCATATTCGCCACGGGATCACCCTGCTCATCGAGCAGTTGAATTTCAACCCAGTACCCTTTCTGTTTTCCAGCCATAACATCAACATTGCTATGGGTAATTGACGTAACTAGCGTGTTATTCGTCATAATATTGGTTCTCTATCCTTTCCCAAAATCATTGACCACTTCGTATAATTACAATTTTGGCGTATTTATTATTGCGACTCGGATTTCTTAATGAGTTCATTAAGAAAAATATTTAATTCTTTAGAGTGATAAAAACCCACACAATCATAAATAGCTAAATTAACAGACGCCAAATCTGCACTTTCTTGCTTGGGTTGATAAAATTTTACTGTTTTGTTTCTGATAAATGCATCCAGTTCATTATTCTGTTCTGCACTAAAAGCCATTCCATTATCCATATCAATAAAGCCCATGGTGTTATCTTTGACTGATAGTCTATTAAAATCAGCACCCATTTTTTATAGTTATCAGTAATACACCGAGCAAGAGCGTAAGTCATGTAGTTGTTGACAGTGCTATCATTACTAACTTTCTGATTTTCCGCAGCACTAACTTCGCACAAAAAAATGCGAAACTCAAAAACACAATAATATATTTAATCATTTCAACTCCCAGAAATAGACAGCATCCGTATTGCTACTAATATAATCATTATCACCAATCACTCGTTTTCCGGTCCACAATGTGGCGTGGCCAGATGCACAGATATCACGTGGAGAAGTTGGCATCATAACATTGACACCTCTCCCTATCACACAGGAATGAGTATGGGTAACCGAAGTGAATAATTGTTATTTTGATTCCACCCCTTTCTCTTGGGTATTAACTTCGCTTTCCTTCGCCATAGATATAGTAACTACTTTTAACACCTCAGAGATTACGGTAGTGAGGATAAAAAGCCCCCCAATTGGTAATGAGAACGTTTTAAAAAACCAAGGGAGAAAAGAAAGGGAAGGAATAAAAAACAAAACTCTCAATGGCGTCTGGAAATAAATAAGCCAGTATGCATTTTTCCATTTTTTCAATAATAATAGGCTGGAAAAAATAATAGACACATTAAGCAATAATGAAAGGATAAAAATAAATAGTGAATAAACCCCTTGCTGAGGGAATATACTACTAAAATTTAGTACATCATCAATCAGCGGAATGCGTCCCTGCTCTATATTAAGCCAAATAAATCTCATGATATAGAAGAGATCCAACATACCCCAAAAATAAAAAACGTTCCTCAGAGTTATATAGTTCTTCATTTTTTATCCTCATAGATGTCGTCAGCTGTCGTTGGTTGCCAGTGCCATGACTTGCCGCTTACAGCCCACTCATCATTTCCTTGCTGGAAGGTTTGCGTAACCTTCCGTTTTTTCCCGTAATGGTATTCAGCTGATTTTTTAATCACTTCTTCTGTGGTTTCAGAAGGTAAAGATTGCCACTCCTGAATCTTATCTCGCTTCGTATTCATGTAATCTTTGCCTTCAGAACCAAAAATACGTCCCTCATCCCCCATCGACGTTAAGCGATTAATCGCCATAATTGCCGTATTTTTTAATCCATGATAGTCATGTTCAACTGTCACCCAATGCCCTGGCCCTTCATCTTTTTGCTCGTCAGGAAATTCAATATTCATTTTACCTGGCATCAAAGAGTAAAGAGGGACTGTTTTTCCAGAGGAGTCAGATATACCTTCGAATCCCCCCCCCTCAGCCGTGGTAACTATATAGCGCGTGAATGGCTTAATCTCTCCTGATTCAGTGTCTCTAACGGTAAAAGAACCGGAATATCCTTTCGGGAAACTTATAGGAGGTGTATCAAGCGTTGCTGGGCCAGTCTGATCCACATTAACGGCTTTTAGTAAAATATTGCCTGGGCAGCCCAGTTCTATATTTCCGCCGCTGAGTTTTATATACGCACTGCCACAACACAGGATAAGTTCTTTGGCTGCGGTAACCTTCACGCTATTTTCTGAACTGCTGATAGTAACATCCTGCAGTGCAGAGACATTTAGCGCATCTCCCTGCGCCTGTATGTCGACTTTACCGGAGCCGGCAAATAGCTGCATACCTGCGCCCTGAGCAAACAGACTGACTGTCTCTGCGGCGGCAACGGTAAAGGACTCGCCAGCACTGATATCCGTATTTTTACCCGACATCAGACCGATACTCTGTCCACCTGAAGCCAGACGGATTGTCTGAGGACTGAGAATCCCCACTCCTGCAGGCGCGTGAGCCAGCAATCCCGGCATTTTCAGATACTGTAGCGAACGGTTCAGTGTTTTCTGTCCGTCGATATCAGATGGCGTGGCTTTCGCACCTTTGACTGCCGCCTGCAAGCTTCTGGCCAGTGTCAGAGCCTGGGTAAGTTGTTCAATTGCTGCATCCATTTCGAGCATCTTGCTGCCCACATCGGGCTGAGCATCAGCTGTCAGCAATATTCCTTTTCCTCCACGAACACTGACCCAGTCATTGGTACGCAGTTCAGCGCCTTCACCACGAAGCTCCCTGGATGCGTTGACATTGTGGCCCAGATTAAGCTGTGTCTTTCCCCCGTACTCGGTACTGAGTTTGATATGCTCTTCGCCCCGCTTGTCCTCCATCCGCAGTTTGTTGTTCGTCGGCGTGCGGATCACATTCCGGGTACTGTTCTTCTCCGTCACATGGTCGACGTGACGGGAGTCATGCAGGGCATGGGCAATGTACGGGCGATCCGGATCCCCTTCCTGGAAGGCAATGGCCACCTCCGTCCCCTGGATAAGCGGGAAGTGAAAACCGTACACATCCCCGCCGTAGGGTTTCGCGAGACGCACCGGCATACTCTCCTGCCCCTGCGATTTGCCGTCCCGGTCAGCGTCGAATTGTACCCGGTACAGACCGGATGCATCCTGCCAGGCGTAGATATCATTAGCCTTCGCGCTGGTCACTCGGGCCGTCATGGTACCGGTCACCTTCGGGCGCGGCAGCAGCGGCGGACGCCAGCACACCGTTTCGCTGTAGGGGACTGCCTGCAGGCTCACGCGCAGGGCCGCTTTACGGCTGGCGGTAAACTCCAGTCCGGTGATTAATACCGGATCCTGCAAGGGCACAGGCAGAGTCGGCAGCAGGCTGTCGGTGATAGTCAGCACCTGCCCGGCTGCAAGGGTCGCATCGTTGCTTACTCCTGTAATCCGCGTCTGGTCTGCCAGAAAACGCTCATGATCGAGGCGGGCATAAAAATTGGCGGTTTCCGCCTGCGGGTCGATTTTTTCCCCGCGCTCCAGATGACGCAGCTTATAGTGATACACCTCCCCATAAGACTTGCCCTCACCATCTCCCCGGGTCATATCCGCCGGGGAAGACTGCAGCACACTCTGGGCGTCACGGTGGTTGTAATCCCGGGTGGTGACGTTTGCCTCCACCACGTTATGGGTGACGTCCAACCCCCATATGGACTCTGTCCCGCTGTCGCTCATCCCGGACGGACTGTTCACCGGCAGCGTTTTACCAAACATCAGCGGCCGCTGCGCATCGGCAAAATGCACCACTTCGCTCTGCGCATCTTCCTGTAAGGTGAAAAAATAAAAAATCCCCACCTCAGCCAGCAGGCGCTGAATAAATGTCAGATCGCTCTCCTGATACTGGTTTATCTGCTCGCGCTTCGGGTAGTTTTGTTTGAGATTAAATTCATATTCCCAGCCATGCAGGCCGTGCTCCTGCAATATCAACGCCACCACGTCCGGCACAGATTTATTGACAAAGAAACGATGGGAACGGAATTGTTTATCCAGCAGGGATAAAAAAGGTCTCAGGGTAATCCTGTATAATGTCTGGTCGGCAGAGCCGGATATTCGCCTGAAATCAGTGATAACACCGTGTATTTTTTTCTGCTCAGTTAATACTACCAGCTGGCCCGTTCCCATCGTCAAGCTTGCCGGTTTCCGCAGGAACCACGCAGCATCAAGATGCTTATCCGTACTGGTGAAAACGATGTCATACCGGTAAATCCTGCTCATGCCTTCAACACCGCTGAAATCTTCAACATCCAGTGGCGACGGACAGGAAGGAATATCCAGTCGGTATCGGTTCAGGTTTCCTGTTCCTTTTAAAATGTTATGCAGCGAGTCAGTCAGATTCATTCTTTTTCACTCCATGAAAAGATTTAAAGGGATATTTGCAGGAACCACTACGTTCGCTTTGAACAGACCGATCATTACTGCTTTTCAACTCGCCATAAGGTCTTACTACCTCCATGTCAGTAAGCGGAATATCAAAAACACAATCGTTGCCAATCTCAATCCCGGCGACCATTCTGCGTGGCGTATCCTTATGGCGCTCAGATTGAAGAACATATCTGACAATAAACTGGCCTTTATCAGGAAAATGATGGAATGAAGGTGGTATGCATAACTGTCTGTTTATAATATGAAGTGGAGGATCAAACGTAATGTGTCGTTCCCGGAATTGAGTTCCTCTTGGGTAAATAGAAATAGTAACTGGCTGGTAGTCCTCTGGCTCCGAAACGCTGAAACACACGTTGTCGCCTCTTGTACTGACCGTTGTTATTTCATCAGGCCGAAGGTAATCTCCGCTTCCAGGGCATCCGGTCAGTAAGATCAGACTAAATAAAAAAGTATACCTACAGCGAAAAGTTATTATTTTCACCATGGGAATCCTCGCAATGCGCTGGTATACAGATGGCGGATCACGGATTCAGAAATGTTGCCATCAAGTGTGATATCACCCGCTTCCCTCAGATCACACCACGTCTCGTATCCTTCAACCTGCAAAGAAAAATGGTCGGCAATGATCTGTGCCTGCTGCTCCATGGGGTATTCACTTAGCAGACGCCCATCCAGGACATAGCGGTAACTTGCTGCCCAGCTAATTAGGCCCCTTCCAATGACTTTCATTCCCTTTTCACGCTGCCAGACATGACTCATTTCGTGTATAAAAAGATGTTGCAGAAAAGGAACAACTAACGAGTAATCATCCCTGTACCAGTGACGAAAATAAAGCTCGCCGTTTGGGGCCATCGCCGTGTTTTTGTCCTGCAGTCCAAAGGGAAGGTAGCTGTCATGATGGATCCAGACCTTATGGTATGAGATCGTCGACCTGAATACCGACTTCGCCAATGCAATCTCCCCGGTTGTCAGTTGTCGCGTTGAACCATCCTTCTCTTCCTCTTTTTTATCTTCCTTATCATGGATGGTCATTACTGATCCTCCTGTTGTAACTCAATGACGACCCCTTCTCCCTCATTCCAGCCCAATGTCAGGCGCTGCGGCTTTCGTCCCGCAGCCATATGAGTCAGCAACTGCTGGCTCAGTACCGGTAAAATTTGCTGGTTAAGCAGGCTGTCGACGTTGCGCGCCCCGGTGTCCGGCAGCAGGCAGGCATCAGTCAGCGCGTCATGCAGGCTTTCGCCGATCTCCGTCGTTATACCGTAGTGGCGAGCCAGGCGTTTACTAACCTGGTTCAGTTTCATCCCGACAATGGTGCGCATCGCGTCCTGTGCCAGCGGCCGGTAAATCACCGTCTGGAAACGCGCCAGTAGCGCGGGCTGGAAGTGGTCGCGCAGTACCGGGCGCAATAGTTTATGCAGGTCCGGCTCGGAAGCTTCCGGCTGTTCCTCCAGCAAATGCATGATGTGATCGCTGCCGAGGTTGGAGGTCATCAGGATAACGGTGTTACGGAAGTCGATTTCACGCCCTTCGCCGTCGCGCATAAAGCCGCGGTCAAAGACCTGGTAGAACAGGTTCATCACATCGCGATGGGCCTTTTCTACTTCATCCAGCAGCACCACGCTGTAAGGGCGTTTGCGCACCGCTTCGGTGAGGATACCGCCCTGGCCGTAGCCGACGTACCCCGGCGGCGAACCCTTGAGCTGAGAGACGGTGTGCGGCTCCTGGTATTCGGAGAGGTTGATGGTGATAAGGGATTTTTCGCCGCCAAACAGTTCGTCTGCAAGGGCCAGCGCAGTTTCGGTTTTACCGGTGCCGCTCGGGCCGGTGAGCAGAAACACCCCCTGCGGGCCGTTCTCCGGCGCAAGGCCGGTCTTGCTGGCTCGGAGACGCTGTGCAATGGTATTCAGCGCCGCGTCCTGGCCCACCACGCGTTTACCGAGGCTGGCTTCCCGGCTCAGCAGTTCCGTCTGCTCATCCTTCATTAATGAAGAGAGCGGCACCCCGGTCCAGTCGGCGATAACGGTGGCGACAGTGCGCGCATCCACGTCAAGGCCCAGCAGCGGATTACCCTGCTGCACGGCGGTAAGCTGGCTCTGCAGGGAAGCAATTTCTGCCTGGCGGGAAATGTCGGTACGACAGGCTAACAGTTCTCCGGTCAGCTTCAACTCCTGGCCATACTGGGTTTCCAGAGTATCCAGCGCCAGAATAATGCGGATTTCTTCCTGCTCGATGGTCGACAGACGTTCGCCGTGAGTGCTGTTACCTACCGCAATATCTTTCCGCAGCGCCTGCTTCTCCATATCCAACGCAGTCAACTGCGCCTTCATACGGGTCAATTGCTCAGGCACGGTATCAAGGCTCATGCGGACCCGGGCAGAGGCGGTGTCCAGCAGGTCCACCGCCTTGTCCGGCAGCTGGCGTCCTGTGAGGTAACGCCTTGAAAGCGTGACCGCGGCCTTAACGGCCTCATCGGTGATGTGTACGCCGTGGTGCTCTGCGTACCGGGATTTCAGGCCGCGCAGCATCAGGCAGGCGGTGTCGTCATCCGGCTCATCCACCTTAACCATCTGGAAGCGGCGTTCCAGTGCGGCATCACGCTCAAAATATTGCTTATACTCGCTCCAGGTGGTGGCCGCGATAGTCCTGAGCTCGCCGCGGGCGAGCGCGGGCTTTAGCAGATTGGCCGCATCCGCGCCGCCCGCCTGGTTGCCTGCGCCAATAATGGTGTGCGCTTCATCAATGAAAAGGAGAATCGGCAGTGGCGACTGCTGCACCGCTTCGATAATGTTTTTCAGCCGCTGTTCAAACTCCCCCTTCACCCCTGCACCTGCCTGAAGCAGCCCGAGATCAAGGGTGCGGACGCTCACTGGCTTCAGGCTGTCCGGCACGTTACCTTCGGCAATACGCAGCGCCAGCCCCTCCACCAGCGCGGTTTTGCCGACGCCCGGTTCACCGACCAGAATGGGGTTGTTCTTGCGACGACGGGAGAGAATATCCACCATCTGGCGGATTTCATTGTCGCGGCCAAATACGGGATCAATTTTGCCATCACGGGCGCGGGCGGTGACGTCGAGGGTGAACTTATCCAGCGCGTTCTGCAGCGCCGGGGTCAGTTCGCCCTCTTTGATCTCTGCATTTACCGGGCGGCCTATAAACTCCACTTCTCCGCCGGACCCTTGCGCCAGTGCTACCTTCTGCTGCATCTCCGGGCGTTCATCAGACTGCGCATCCAGCAGCGGGCGCAGGCGTTCAAGCTGGCTCTGACCCAGGGTCAACAGCGGCCATAGCCCATCGCAGCGCACCTGTTTCGGCTTTTCAATTAGCGCCATCAGCAAGTGAATGCTGCGGATCTGTTCTTCGCCCGCGAGCGAGGCGTGTAGCCACGCATCCTGCATCAGCACCTGTATGCTTTCCGAAAGCTGAGGGCGGCTACGAACGGAGCGAGGAAGTGTATCCATATGCGTCAGTAAATCCTGCCATATCGCATCCATATCCCACTCATAACGGCGAGCCAGCACCGTCAGGTCGCCCTCGCCCTGCTCCAGCAGTTTCAGCAGCCAGTGCTCGGGCAGGATTTCCGCATGAGCACGGGTCTGGCACAGGGAGGCTGCGCCTTCCATCGCGCGGGCGCAGTAAGGATTAAGACGGCGTAACAGGATGGCTGGATTTTCCATGAGACTCTCTCTTTATCGGTTCCGGACACGCTACCGCCCGTCGCTTTTCCTCATCCAGGGAACCCAAAGCGCATCAGGTCAGGCAGGCAGATTGTGTTTTTCTTTGCTGAGCGCCCGTAGTCACAGGTGCTCAGCAAAAAAAGCAGACGGAGAACCGTCTGCTACAGGGATCAGGCAGTAGCGCGTTCATTCCAGGAATCGGAATGAATGATGTTGCCGTCTTTATAGGTCCAGGTAATTTTTTCGTAGCGCAGCTCAATCTGTTCCAGATGGTTGTGCTTCTCTTTGGAGGGATCCTTGATGTCGTGCATCAGCGGATTGACCTTCACCACCTTCACGTTCTCAAGCTTGGTGTTGAAGTACTCCACTTCCTGACCGGCATCGTTGATTTTGTACCACTTGAATTCCGCAGATTTCAGGGTCTGGCCGGTGGTAACTGCCTTGTACAGGTACGGGCTGGAGGAGTCGATTTCCTTGGTGAACAGGAACGGCGTGTGGATACGCGTTCCGGTCAGCTTGCCGGTGTTGTTGTCGGTCGGGATATACAGGTTGTGTTCCTGAGCCACCACTTCGATGCTGCCTTCGCGGTCCTTCACATCCACGGAACCTTTGATGTCTGCGCCGCCGTCGTCTTTCAGCCACAGATAAACGGGAATTGCCATGTTAATTACTCCATTTATACACGTCGTCCTTCAGGCTGCCTCTTTGTTGGCTGCCCTCATTTGCCCCGGTCACATAGTGAACTATGCTCCCGGGGACGCATTCAGTTGCCGCCGCGATGCAGCCCGAATGACTGTGTGTATCATTTTAAAAAGCGTCATCATCCTGCGATGACGCGGGGGTGTTACCCGGTGACTGACAGGCATTCGCCTGCGGCACCAGACTGATTTCGACACGGCGGTTAAGCGTCCGGCCTTCAGCCGTGTCGTTGGTGGCAACAGGACGGCTTTCGCCATAACCCTGCACCGCAAAACAGATCTCCGGGACGTCGCCGGTATCACGCATCCAGTTGCGCACGGATTCGGCACGTTTCAGGGAGAGCACCTGATTGGATTTGTCATCACCCACGCTGTCGGTATGGCCCGCCACCACAATCAGCCAGCCGGGCTTCGCCTTGATACCCACCAGCGAGTTCACCAGCAGCCGGGTGGAGCCGGGTTTCAGCGCCCATTTGCCGGTGTCAAAGAGGGACATGCTGTCGAGGCGGATAGTCTGTGGTCCCTGCAAAATTTGTTTAACCACAGGACGAGGTGGCGGCGGTGGCGTCCAGTCATTAATAGCGGCTTCCACAGGGGGGATCAGACGCATCCCCTGATACAGCCCCATCCCATAACGCAGCGGCTCTCCCCGACGCAGCCAGTCATCAAGCTGACGGCTATCGGCACGAAGGCGCTGCTGTGCCTGCAATTTCGGCGCCGGCGGCGTACCGCTAAGTCGGTGGTACACCGCAAGATGGTCACCAATACTTCGAATCAGGCGCTGGTTGTTAACAAAGGAAGCCAGCATCGCCAGCACAAGAAAGAGGAAACAAACACCACCGGCCAGACGTGCATCTTCCATCCGGCGGCTAATACCGTGGCAGCGCGGCAGATATGGCAGAAGAATATCCGGAAGAGGCAGCATCTCAGACGCAGAGACAGCGTCGGGTCGCAGCGTGGTCACACCGGCTATCTGCTGCTGCCAGAGATTCTCTGCAACCGCAGCGACCGTCGTCAGACATATACCCGTTGCACAAGGTTTCAGTGGGGTCATCTCCCCCTGACGCGTACTGAGTGGTCGTGAAAGATACCTTTCCGTCAGAGCAAGAACGCTGTCCAGCCAGAGGGCATGATAAAGACGTGAAGCATGACTACCGATCTCTCGCAGCCAGTCGGCAACGGGTAGCGCAACATGTCCATGCTGTCTCACCATGACACCCGGCAGATCAGGCGTCAGGGTAAACCAAAGGGTATCTTCCTGAAGATGATGCCTCGCATCCGGAGGGTTGACCCAGGCCACGTTCCAGACGGGAGGTACACCATTCAGCCAGGTCCGACACTTTATAATGCTGCGTCGCCATCCCCGAAGCGTCTGCGCCAGGGCTTCTTCGCTCGTTTGTTGCTCCGGAAGGAGAGAAAGCAGTACAGAAATCTGTGACACCAGCGCCGGACGTACGGAAGCCAGATGCTGTGCCAGTAACGGTAACTGTTCGGCGTCCTCTGCCCGTAGATACCAGCCATGACGGGTTTCACGGTGCGCGATATCCGCAGAAAATAGCTGTGCGGTATCGCCGCAAACCAGCACCACCGCACCCTGAAAATCCTCAGGCGGCAGACTGTTTTCTTCTATCCGCCCACTGGCTGACTGGCGGTTCCGGAACAGCCGCCGCTGACGCCAGAGCACCGCACCGCAAATCAGTAAGATGCAAAAGCTGAGCACAAACCGAGTTGCGGCAGAACCAGGCCAGAAACCCAACACCAGCCACACGGCAAGAATGGTGGTAAGTATCGTGAGAAAACCACGTGTGTAATCACGCATGCCTTATCCCTGCCCTGCTATCTGCGCTACCATCTGCGAGAGTAAAGAGGAGAAGGTAAACCACAGCGCCGCCAGCACCACAACTCCAGCCGTCCAGCCCAGCCAGTACATCCGACGTCTACTACGCAGGCGAGATGCCCTGACTACCACAGGTGCGTCCTGAGCCAGGGTGAAAGGCGGCACCCGCTCACTGAGCGCGCGAACTACGTCCTCACGACGCTCATCGTCCTGAGCCCGATACTGGCCAACAAAACCCAACTGCAGGGTTCGGTACAGGCAGGTCAGAACAGCCACATCCGGCGCAGGCTCGCGCAGTATGGTACGAATTCGTTCCCATAGATCTTCCCCGGCGTTCAGGGTACTGAAAAAACGGGCCTGCAGTGGATCCTTCCGCCATTTACGATAGCCATCATCCTGTCTGTCGCGGTTCATTACGCTCTCATCCAGCAGGGCACAATACGTATACAGCATATTTTCACAGCTCTTTTCGCTGAACCCGAATTCGGTTAGTGACTTACGGGCGTCATTCACCCACCGGCAGGCGCGGCGGTAAAGTACCTCCCCGTCCTTTATCTCCTGGCCACTGCGTAACTGGCTGACCATCAGCCAGCCCGGATAAAACGTTTTATTTATCAGTTTAATATCTGAGGTATTCATGAGCGCAGCACCGCAAACAGTTCGAGTTTCACTTCACCGAGTGATTCTGGGGTGTAGAAGGTGCAGTTTCCGGCCTCCAGCATGGCGCGAGCTGCATCGGTGGACAGGTCCAGTGCAAAATACTGGTTCTCCAGACGTAGCGGTATGGCAGCAGGAACATGGCTTAATGGTTTAATCACCATGCCGCTCAGAGCGATATTGACCACCTCGGAAACATCGTCATGGCTGCCGGCTTTACAAAGCTGTGGGAAGCGTGTCTGCAGTTCATGGTTTGGCATGGTGGAACGCACGGAAAGATAGAAATCCGCCCCTTCACGTAATCGCGCATCGTGCAGTCTCCCGCGCCAAATCTCCCGGTCTACGCCCTGTTCGAGGGCAATGACGATAACCCGCGACGGCAGGCTAGCCTCCAGAAGTTGCTCAAGCAGGGTAAACAAAGGGGGAAACACCAGTTCCGGCATGTCATGCCGGTAAGGGGGAATATCCTCAGCGTTGAGTTCAAGGGAGAAAGTCAAAAGACTTCCGGTAAGCCTTGCCAGCTCTCGGTACAGCAGCTCAGGATGGCGTGACGGCGTCTGATGCAGTTCTGTCAACACAGGTTCGGCGCTGTTCAGGGCATTGAGCAGCCAGAAAAGGGAAACATCTGCCACAGCAAAGTCTGCCATCCTTTCATTGCTTTCACGACGCATCGACATCAGACGCTTACGCCGTGCCGCCAGGCGGTGCAGAAGATCCTTCAGTTCATCGATCAGCACAGGACTTGCATCCAGCGACAGCAGCGGCGGAATAAAACCTGGTTCGCGGATCCACTGTCCCTGCGCGTTACGGGTCAGCCTCGCCACCGGGCAGGTGAGGTAAGCACTGTTTTCCTGAGTAGACAGACGCAGCGTCAGCGAATGGCGCAACACAGCCAGATCGCTACGCTCATGGCCGGCCAGCTCCTGCACCGTCACCCGCTCCGCCTGCCAGCGGCGCGGACGGGCACTGTCGTGCCCGTCATCAAGATTACCGCCGTTCGCGTTGAGCAATGGCAGGCATAACAACACCTCAACACTCTCCTGCCCTAACGCGGATAAATCGCAAACCGGCGGCAAATTATCCGCCAGGTCCGTATCTACCAGCGTCCCGTCGGCAAAGCGTACCGTCAGACGAGTGGCATTGAGCCGGGAAAGCGCCAGTGCGCTGTCGTCAAACTCAGCACACAGCACACCCCAGGGGTGAGCCAGCGCCATCCGTGCAACGGTATCAGCAACGTGCGCATCCCAGCGGGCCTGCTGCTGAAACTGTTGGGGGGCCAGAAAAGCCCCGTCGCTCCATAACGGACGATAAATTTTCATCCCTGCGCCCGCCTTACGCTTTCGCTTTTGGCATCTGGCTAACCAGCGACAGATTCACATCCATCCCTTCCACCTGGAAGTGCGGCACTGCATAGAGCCGCACACGGAAGAAGCCCGGGTTATCCTCGATATCTTCCACAACTACTTTCGCATCGCGCAGCGGATGGGAGGCCTGCAGTTCATCGCCCGGATCGGTCATTTCGGTCACCAGACCGCGTACCCAAGTGTTGAGTTCCAGCTCCAGCAGGCGACGGTCCTTGGTGGTACCGATGTTTTCACGCTGAATAAGCTTCAGGTAGTGAGCAATGCGGGAGAGCAGGAAGATATAAGGCAGGCGCGCGTTAATGCGGCTGTTGGCCGTTGCATCGGCCGTGTCGTACAGCGCCGGTTTCTGTGTAGAGTTGGCCGAGAAGAAGCAGGCGTAGTCACGGTTCTTGTAGTACGACAGCGGGATGAAACCGAGATTGGCGAATTCGAACTCGCGTGTTTCCGGGATCATCACTTCGGACGGGATCTTCACCTGGTTGCCGGTACCCAGATCGTACAGATGGATCGGTAGGTCTTTCACTGCGCCACCGGCCTGCGGGCCACGGATCTGCACGCACCAACCGTTGTTGATAAAGCTCTTCACCATATTGGAGGCGAAAGAGAATGACGCGCTGGTCCAGAGGTATTTCTCATGATCCGGGCCTTTCACCTGTTCAACATAGTTGAAGCTGCGCACCGGCACGGTATCCGGGCCGTACGGCAGACGCCCCAGCACGCGCGGCATCACCAGACCGATATAGCGGGAGTCGTCGGTGTCGCGGAAGGATTTCCATTTGATGTACTCGGCACGGTCGAAGTAGTTGCCGATATCTTTAATGGCCGCCACCTCTTCCATCGACTCCTTCAGGAAGAATTTCGGCCCGACGGATCCGATAAACGGCATATGTGCCGCGGCGGAGACTTTGGAGATGTTGCGCAGCAACGCCACATCCTGCGGGCTGGCGTCAAATTCGTAAGAAGAAATCACCGAGCCAATCGGCTCACCGCCCGGGGTGTCGTATTCGGCAGTGTAGGTGTGCCAGTAAAGTCCGCTCTGGATAAGCTCCGGCGCATCTTCGAAGTCCTGGCGCAGGTCATCTTTGGAAACGTCAAGAATTTCGGTTTTTACGTTCTGGCGATAGTCGGTATTGTCCACCAGCTGTTTCAGGCCGCGCCACAGGGATTCTACCTTCTGGAATTCTTCATGGTGCATCACCGCATCCAGCTGGCGGCTGATTTGGAAATCCAGCTCTGCGATATGGTGATCGATCAGCGTTTTATCGAGCTTTTCCACCTGCTGGCCGGATTTACGGATGCAGTCCATAAACACCTGCATCGCAGCCGTCAGGCGCTCGCCCGCAGGCGCATCCGCCAGCGCAGCGTCGTCCAGAAATGCATTAATATCCCCAAGGCTGGACGCCGGGGTGAGGTTGATTTTTTCAAACAGGGAGGCGTAAACGCCTAATGCCGATCGTTTAAGGATCGGTTGACCGATCCGGTGGCTGGTGTAAAAAGGGTTCCATGTTCATCATGGAGCCCTTTTTAAATGGAACTTTCCCAGGCCCTCGGCATTATCAATCTCAC
>PJUE01000351.1_pt1 | contig 34430 bp, 24 predicted proteins | sample 1512171 | NCBI WGS metagenome assembly PJUE01 (sample SAMN08177674, study PRJNA422409) | Feces metagenome, whole genome shotgun sequencing project. | isolation source: Chicken feces (3) enriched on wood chips: alkali lignin treatment | host: Gallus gallus | place: USA: Madison | collected 2015-01-15
AAAACTATCTTTAACTTTTCCCGTATGAAAAAAAGCAACGATCTTAAAAGCCGCTTCGGGTTCAAATTTATTGATTTCACGCTCACGATCTACAATCAGACGAACCGCAACAGACTGCACCCGACCAGCAGATAAGGAAGGCTTCACCTTTTTCCATAGAACCGGAGATAATTCAAAACCGACTAATCGATCTAGAACTCTTCGCGCTTGTTGTGCATTTACTAAGTTATAATCTATTTTACGCGGATTGTCAATAGCCTTCAGAATAGCTGGCTTCGTAATCTCATGAAACACAATCCTTTTTGTACTTTCATCCTTTAATCCCAAAGTCTCAAATAAGTGCCATGAGATAGCCTCTCCTTCGCGGTCCTCATCGGACGCTAACCAAACGGTTTCTGCAGCTTTAGCCAATTTCTTCAGTTCACTTACAACCGCCTTTTTGTCGGAGGGAACTTCATACTTTTGTTCAAAATTCTTTTCGGTATTAATTGCATCATCGGTTTTCACCAAGTCGCGAATATGTCCATAACTTGACTTGACCAAAAAATCCTTTCCTAAATATCCTTCTATCGTTTTCGCTTTCGCTGGAGACTCAACTATCAATAAATTCTTCGCCATCTAATTTGAGATTTGTGCAAATAAAGGGAATTCTGAAAGGAATGACAATAATTTCTTGCAAAAAAGACAAAAAAAATATATTTCATGTCAACAATTAAGAAATTTATCCGAGGGCAAAGGACCGCGCAACGGAGTTGAGCTCGACACAGAAACGCTTTCAGATCAAGCGAATTTGCCACTACAAACACTTTGTTTGTGTCTATTTCAGACAAAAACAAATTCATTTGACTTTATTCGGTTTCGAATCAACCTTCATAAAGTTGCAAAATCAAATATTCGAAACAGTTAAAATACGTATAAGTAAAATATATATGTATATTCGCTTATTCAAAAGGGCAATATATAACAACTCCCCTATTTTGTTTAAATATTTTAATAATGAAAAGAAGTCTTCTCAGAATTGCCTTTTGGGGCACGTTATTACCATTTGTATCTTGTTCAGTTATGAAAGATTCAGCAAAATCAAATTCAGGCAATTTCCCTAAACTTAGTCTGGAAGCACATCGCGGCGGCCGCGGCCTATATCCTGAAGAGTCTATCGCTGCCATGAAAAATGCAATAGATCTGGCAAAGGTGACCACACTGGAAATGGATTGCCACATTACCAAAGACCGTAAGGTTGTTGTCTTTCACGACGATTATCTTAACCCAAAATTTGTATTGAAACCCAATGGCTCCGAAATTTCTGACAAAGATAAACCGCTTAGAATTTATGACATGCTTTATAAAGATCTGATTAAATACGATATCGGATCGAAATTTTATAAAGAGTTTCCTGAACAGAAAAAACAGGTTACACGTATAGCAAAACTATCAGACCTTATTGATAGTACTGAAGCCTACGCTAGTGTAAAAAGGAAAGCGCCGATGTTTTATAATATCGAAGTGAAGAGTAAGGAAGATAAAGATGGTATTTTCCATCCAAGGGTAGAAGAATTTGTGGACCTTATGGTGCAGGTGATCACCGATAAAAAAATTGCTTCGCGAACAGTCATCCAATCGTTTGACAGCAGAGCTATTAAATATCTGCACAAAGCATATCCTCAAATCAAAGTTTCTTATCTTATTGATGCAAACTATACCAAAAGCGTTGAGCAAACAATTGCGGCTTTGGGCTTTACACCTTTTATTATAAGTCCACACTATAAAATAGCTACACGCGATTTTATTGCACAGTGCCATAAAGCGGATATCAAGGTTATTCCATGGACAGTCAATACAAAAGACGAAATCGAACAGCTGAAAGCTGTAAAGGTTGATGGAATTATTAGCGATTACCCCAATTTGTTTTAACAAACACCTTGCTTGTTTCGCTTAGAATGAAAAAAATTGAGTTCTAGTTCATCTCAATGCCAAGAGAAACGAAGCCACACCAAAGCAAAGCAGTTCGTTAATCGTCTTAACTACTTTGCTTTGGTTTTGTTTTTTAATGCTTGGTCAATATATTCCCGCCCCTTTTGAACCAAAAATTCAGAGCGGTGATAATCCCAAAGATTACAGATATTATAGGGAATATCCACCACCACATCGGGATGGTATAAATCAACAATCATACGGCTCATTTTCCTGCGCATCACATAGTACGAGGCTTGTAGAATATCCAAGGAATTCGAAGTCTTCGGATCCAGTTTTTTGATAACAGAATATTGTTTATCCGGTTTAGATTCCAGATTGACAGCAATGATTAAATTCTCTTTCTTGGTTACATGATTTATGGGCAATGGATTCAGTACACCACCATCAACGTACACATGGTTCTCCTCTTCTACCGCCGTAAATACAGCTGGAATTGCAATCGAAGCCCGAATGGCATCATACATACTCCCAAAATCCAGCACAACCTCTTTTTCGTAGTTTAGATCTGTCGCAACGGCTTTAAACAAAATTGGAAAAGTCTCTATATTAGCATCGGGGATCACAGATTTCAAGGCGTTAAACACTTTGACCCCCTTCATCATTCCTAGCCCCTTCCAGCTAAAATCCATCATATTAAAGACCGATTTCTTTGTCAGGCGCTGCATCCAATCTTCGAGAACATCCATCTTCCCCTGCGCATAAATACCACCGACAAGTGCTCCTATTGAACAACCTACCACCTCATCGATTTCAAAGCCCAGCTCTTCAAGCCTTCGGATAATACCAATATGCACAAGACCTCTTGCACCACCTCCGCCCAGGACAAGGGTAACTTTACGATTCAAAAAAGCTTTCTCCAGCATAATTATACAAGTACATGAAACACTTGTTTACATCCAAGCAACAAAGTAAACAGATATTCATCGTTATTATATGTATTTTTGATTACAATATACGCAGTAAAAAAAGAAATATGAAAATAGAAATTTGGTCGGACATTATTTGTCCATTTTGTTATATTGGCTTGACAAAGCTTGAATTGGCGCTTCAGCAAACCGCAAGTAAGCCCGCCGCCGAAATCATCTGGAAATCGTATCAGCTTAACCCCGACTATCCCGAAGATGCTCCGGCAATGCCAACCTACGATTACCTCGTTCAAACGAAAGGCATGAGCATGGACGATGTGGTTGCGATGACTTCACAGCTCAGTGCGCAGGGAAAAGAGCTGGGTATCGACCTGAATTTTGAAAAAGCAATCGTTGTAAATACAAAAAAAGCCCATCGTCTGATCCATTTTGCCCAGGCACAGCAAAAAGGCACTCAGATCAAAAAAGCCTTATTTAAGGCTCATTTCACCGATGGTCTCGATGTAAATAACAATGAGGTTCTCGTCACTATCGCAACACAAGAGCAGCTTTCCGTTCAGGAGGTAAAAAACTTATTGGAATCGGATGAATTTGCTTATGATGTTGCACAGGATATCCAAGAAGGTGTCAGCTTAGGACTCCGAGGTGTTCCTTTCTTTGTATTTGACAGAAAGTACGCTATCCCCGGAGCACAGCCCATGGAAGTCTTTCACAATACAATAAATGAATGCCTGGCCAGTGAGCCTGCACCTCTTGAACGCAGAGGCGAAGAAGGCCCTTCATGTGATCCTGAAACAGGAAAATGTGAATAAAGAAAGAAAAAATTATTGTTTAATTTTACTATTTTCGCAAGCTTATAACGACAAACAAATTTGGTATAAATGCAGTTAACCAAACTAGAAATTAAAGGATTTAAAAGTTTCGGAGACAAGATCACGATCAACTTCAATGATGGTGTCACAGCGATTGTCGGTCCCAATGGATGCGGGAAGTCCAATGTGGTCGACGCTATACGCTGGGTACTGGGGGAACAAAGCACAAAGATGCTTCGCTCCGATAAAATGGAAAATATTATCTTCAATGGAACGAAAAATAGAAAGCCGGCAAACCTTGCAGAGGTTTCGCTGACCTTCAACAACAACAATAATATTTTACCAACGGAATTCTCTACAGTGACCGTCACCCGTAAGCTTTTTCGCAACGGCGATAGTGAATATCGATTGAATGATGTCAAATGTCGTTTAAAAGATATCACGGATCTGTTCCTGGATACCGGAGTTGGTGCCGACAGTTATTCGATCATCGAATTGAAAATGATTGATGAAATTATCAACAACAAAGATAATTCACGTCGCAACCTCTTTGAAGAAGCATCCGGAATCTCTAAGTATAAAGTTCGTAAAAAACAAACTTTAGCAAAGCTGAGAGATACTGAAGCCGATCTTTCCCGTGTGGATGACTTGCTTTACGAAATCACAAAGAATCTCAAATCATTAGAAAATCAAGCTAAAAAAGCGGAGAAATACACCTCCCTTAAAGCGGAATACCGCCAGAGCAGTATAGATTTGGCTTATTATAGAATTGCTGACTTTTCGACCGAATTAGAAAGACTTCAGACGCAAGAATCCAAGGTTCAAAAAGATGCCGTCAATGCACAGCAAAATATCCTGAACGCGGAAACTGAACTCCAAATACTCCGCCAGACAAATTTGGAACAGGAAAAAAACCTTTCGGTACAGCAAAAGACAACACAGGAATTTGTCAATAAAATCCGAGGTTATGAATCGGAAAAGAAGATCAAAAACGAAAAAGTCAAAAATCTTCAAGATAAAGAAAACCGGCTGAACCTCGATATCAACAGCGATAAACAACAGCTTAATCACGTCCTCTACACCATCAAACGACTGAATGAAGAATTGTTTGATGAGCAAAATAAACTCGATTCGTTAAAAACAAATCTTGAATCGGATAAATCCGAAGTCAACGAACTGAGAGGACAGCAACAGTCTGCAAAGGGAAAGCTTGACATTTTTAATAAGAGCAATGCTGAATTACAGGCAAAAATATACAAATTAGAAAAAGATCTTGCGGTATTCACCATTCAGAAAGAAGCTCTTCTGCAAGAATCTGTTCGCAATAGTGTAGATACAGAAGCAAAAGAAGCCGAATTGCAGCAGTTCAATTCCTCTGTTATGGAATTGGAGGGCCGTGTAGAAGCACAGCAGCTACAGTACGATTCAGCAAATCAGCAGGAAGAAGAGCTCCAGGGACAGATTAATCAGTGCCAGGCAAACCTCGAGGAATTTAAGGCCCAGCTTGCCAAAGATCTCCGTCTGGTAGATGCCAAACAAAACGAATACAACCTCACAAAATCCCTTGTTGATAATTTAGAAGGTTTCCCCGATTCCATTCGCTTCCTCAAGAAAAATGCAGGCTGGAAAAAGCAGCCCCCACTCCTATCAGATGTCCTTTTCTGTCAGGAAGATTACCGTGTGGCTATTGAGAACTACCTAGAGCCCATTATGAACCATTATGTTGTCGAAACACAACAAGATGCTGTTCAGGCTATCCAACTATTAAGCGATGCAGCAAAAGGAAGAGCTAATTTCTTTGTTTTAGATGCCATAGTAGATTCCCCAAGCGCTGCCCCTGCACCAAATGACAATTTGATGTCTGCGTTAGATGTGATTAACGTAGACGAAAAGTACAAGGCTTTATGTACGATGCTGCTCCAGCAGGTCTTCATCCTTAAACATGAAAATGAAAAGGAGCTGGATGAAAAGCTACCTGCTCTAGGACAGGTGATTCTACAAAAAAATGGACGTTATTCGAAACATCATTTGGGTCTATCGGGTGGTTCTGTGGGATTATTTGAGGGCAAACGTATCGGAAGAGCGAAAAACCTGGAAGTGCTATCCCAAGAGATCAAAACCTTAAATCAGGAAATAGCAAAACTTGAAGATAAAATAACGGCCGAGACAGCTCGTTTGGATACTCTACGGGGAAATTCACAGAAAGAGTTAATCGATGAGCTGCGCTTTCAGCTTAATAGACTGAATAATGAATTAATTACCGTCAAAACAAAGCAAGAGCAATATCAAGCCTTCATCAATAACTCCCAGGCCCGTAAAAAAGATATTCAGGAGAAAATTGAAGGTATAGAATCGGATTTAAAAATTGCGGAGCCACAGCTTCAGGAGCTTCGTCTGGAAAAAGAACAAAGTATCGCCGAATTATCGACTTTACAAGATCAGTTCCATGAAATATCTGAGGTACTTAACGAAAAATCGACCGCATACAATCAAGAGAATATCGCTTACCATCAACAGTTAAACAAAGTTTCCAATATCACAAAAGATCTCGAATTTAGAGAGACGCAGAAAGATGACCACGAAATCCGTGTGGAGCGAAACAGTGCAGAATTAGTTGAAGTGCAGGAAGCTTTAAGAACAACCATTCCGTTTGAAGATGAAGAAGATCAGGATCTTATTGCCATGTATGAGCAGAAGATTGCCCTGGAAGATGGTCTCAAAGAATTGGAAGACGGCTACTATGCAGATAAGCAGAAAATCAATAACCTCGAAGATGCCCTTACCCAGCAGCGTCGTTCAAAAGAACAGAGTGACTTTCTTGTTTCAGAGATCAAAGATAAAAAAACGGGTCTTCAGATCGAGCTCAATGCCTTGAAAGAACGTCTTTCTGTTGAATTCAACGTTGAACTGAAAGACTTGATTGACCGTGAAGATGTGCCTGAGATCACAGAAGATCAGGCAACATTGGCAACCAAATGCAGCAAACTCAAGAAACAGCTTGATGAATTTGGAACGATCAATCTAATGGCAAAAGAGGCTTTTGACGAGATGAATGAACGCTATGATTTCATTAACAAAGAGAAAGCTGATTTAATCGAAGCAAAAGGCTCGTTGATAGCAACAATAAAAGAAATTGACGATACCGCTCAAGTTCAGTTTATGTTTACATTCGATGCCGTAAGGAATAACTTCGTCAAGGTATTCCGTTCGCTATTTAACGAAGAAGACAGCTGCGACCTGGTGCTCACAGACCCAAGCAATCCGCTGGATTCAGACATCGACATTATTGCAAGGCCAAAAGGGAAAAGACCGCTGTCTATCAATCAGCTTTCGGGTGGTGAAAAGACCTTGACTTCAACAGCCTTGTTATTCTCACTCTATCTTTCTAAACCGGCACCTTTTTGTATATTCGATGAGGTGGACGCTCCGTTGGATGATACTAATATTGATAAATTCAATAATATTATCCGGGATTTTTCCAAGAATTCACAGTTTATCGTAGTCTCACACAATAAAAAAACGATAGCAAGTACAGACATCATCTATGGAGTAACCATGGTTGAACAAGGTGTATCCCGTGTAGTTGCAGTAGATCTAAGAGAAGTTGCTTAGTGAGCAACAAAATACACAATAAATAAGACGGACTCAGGGGATCTACACCCGGTCCGTCTTATTTATACAGATCAATTTAATTCCCTCTCGCCTTTAATGAAATTCTTTGCTTCAACATGCTGTGAATTTCCGTAAGCTTATTTCCTGTTGCAGATCAATATAAGGATAGACAGCAGACAGCTGATTCCCCCAAAATAGACCGACTAATAACCAAATGAGCCCGCGATCGTTCCCGCCAATGGTCCTGCCAGTCCCAGCGACAAATCCACAAACGCAACATAAGCTCCAAGTGCTGTACCACGCATCTGTGGTGCAACTTTTTTAACAGCCAGCACACCCTTACAACTATATTTCGAGTGCAAATATGCCGCGGATCAAAAAGCTAAACATTGACTCAAGTCAAAAAAAGAGTCTGCAAGTCAAAAAAGGAAGCTGAAAAATAAAAAGCCCAGAGTGGGGAACTCTGAGCTTTCGTTAGCCATATATTAACCTATTTTATGAAAAGTATTTGTAATGAAAACGCCACATTTTTGAATTCATTATAACAAGAATAGTCATTTAACATTTTTTAACGTTTAGATGAGATTAATATTAAACTCTATTTGAGCGCGGCAAAATCATAATTTTTCGTGTTCTTGTCAGGGATCCTCCGGTCCTGTTCACAAAAAAGCTCGAAGTGGGGAACTCCGAGCTAACCTAACCAATTATTAACCTAAATTTATGAAAAGTCTAATTTATACAAACAGCCTCTTTCGCTGTTTTGAATATTAAACGTAAGCCATAAGGTTATTATTACACAGCTCTTGTGGATTTATGTGAAATTTGACATTTTTTAACAATTCAATAAGTAACTTTAGGAAAACGAACATATAAATAAATATCATATGGCAGAATACGATTTAAATGAACTTCAGAAGATCCACGAAAACAAAGATGTCTTAAACTATCTGGAACAACATGGCATTCTGGAAATAAAAAAATTCAATGATGTTTACGATTATGAGAAAGAACTTTACGAGCTTCAAGTCAAGCTCTTAAAGCTTCAATATGAAATCATTGAAAAAGGAAAACGGGTCCTTATTATTTTTGAAGGTAGGGACGCTGCGGGTAAAGGTGGTACAATAGGCCGTATAACCCAATATCTAAATCCCAAAAAGGTACGTGTTGTTGCATTGCCGAAACCAACCGAAGAGGAAGCCGGCCAATGGTATTTTCAACGATATATCAAACAGCTCCCTAATGCCGGCGAAATTGTGATTTTTGACCGTAGCTGGTATAACAGAGCTGTTGTTGAACCTGTATTTGGATTTTGCTCCAAGGAGCAACATGAGCTGTTTATGAACCAGGTCCCTGAATTTGAGAAGCAGCTAATCGACGATGGCATCATCCTTATCAAATTATTCCTGAACGTCAGCAAAGAAGAGCAAGCCGAAAGGTTAAAAGAGCGAAAAGAAGATATCCTAAAACAATGGAAAATTGGTGTGCTAGACCAGCAGGCCCAGGAGAAATGGGATGTATATACGGGCTATATTGAGGATTTATTTAAAAAGACAAGCACCAAAAAATCGCCTTGGCTAGAAATCACGAAAGATAACAAGAAAAAGGCTCGCCTGGCGTCCTTCAAACTAATTATCAATGCTCTTGTTGGAAGTGAACAGGAAAAAATAGATTCTTTCGTCACAAAACACGATTAAAGGTCTGTTGATTAGAAAAGGTACAATTATAACAAACAGGAGGAAAAGTATTTCCTCCTGTTTGTTATAATGTCAGAACGAATTAGGACACCAGAACTGTAGTTTCTATTTTAGGTCCTGCTGCATGCACCGAGGCTGGCATCTCATTATTGAATTTTTCAAAATTCGAAATAAACAGTTTCGCCAGGCGTTTTGCCTGCATGTCATAAGCCTCGTCATTGTTCCATAAGCCTCGCGCATCTAAAATTTGTGCGGGAACATGCTCGCCACAGCTCGTCGGATACTCCAGTCCAAAAATATTGTGCTTGTTGAAATGAGACTCCAGCAGTGAGCCATCCATTGCTGCTCGAATTAGCGATCGCGTATAATTTAGCTTAATACGTCGGCCTATTCCGTAAGGACCTGCAATCCAGCCCGTGTTCACTAACCAAACTTTGATGTTGCGATTTTGCTCTAGTTTTGAACTTAGCAAGGCCGCATATTTTGAAGGATGCAGCGGCAAAAATGCCTGTCCAAAACAGGTTGAAAATGCAGCAGTAGGCTCTTTCACCCCTACCTCTGTACCCGCAACCTTCGCTGTATAACCACTAACGAAATGATATACCGCCTGATCTGTGGTCAACAATGAAATGGGAGGAAGTACACCAAAAGCATCTGCCGTCAGGAAAAAAATATTTTCAGGTTCCCGACCAATACCGCTCATTTCGGCATTTTCCATGAAATCTATTGGATAGGATACGCGGGTATTTTCCGTTTTGCTAATATCGTTATAATCAGGTCGATCAAATTCATCCAAAACAACATTTTCAAGCAAAGACCCAAAACGAATTGCGTGAAAAATCTCAGGCTCTTTGTCCTCCGACAAACCTACACATTTGGCATAACAGCCACCTTCGAAATTGAATATTCCCTTTTCGCTCCATCCATGCTCGTCATCACCGATCAACTTTCTATTTCTATCAGCTGACAAGGTAGTCTTCCCTGTACCCGAAAGTCCAAAAAACAAAGCGGTCTCCCCTTCTTTCGAAGTATTCGCCGAACAGTGCATAGAAAGCACATTATGCTGGAATGGCAAAATAAAGTTCAATATTGAGAAAATGCTCTTTTTAATCTCCCCTGTATAACCGGTCCCTGCAATCAGTACTATCTTTTTTGTAAAATCAATCGCGACAAAATTTTCGTTGATAATGCCATATTGATTGGGCTCTTCGATAAGCAGCGTCGGGGCAGCTAAAATCGACCAAGCGGGCTGAGCATCCAAATTTGGTTCCGGCCGCAGAAACAGGTTATTGGCAAATATACTTTGATAAGCTGTCTCCGTAACAACACGCAAATCTATTTGATAAGCTGGATCAGCCCCTGCAGCACAATCTCTTACATAGATGATTTTATCACTTAAGTGAGCAGCTACTTTCGAAAATAGTACTTCAAAATTAGCCGGAGACATCCGTTGATTGATTTCTCCCCACCAAACACTATCTTTTGTTAAAGAATCTTCGACCAGAAACCGATCTTTTGGCGATCTCCCAGTAAATTTTCCCGTATCAGCAGCGAGTGCTCCCGTATCAGAAAGTCGACCTTCGTGATTTGCTAAGGCATGTTCGACCAATTCAGAAACAGGCAATTGATAAAATACATTTTTTGTACTATCAATTTTTAAATATTTCAAATCAGGCGCGTTTCCAATGTTACCCTTTTTCATATTTTTTGTTTGTTTTAAAATGTGCCCAAATTTAAAGGCATTTTTCGCTAAAAACAAAACTTAATTATCTAAAAATCAAGCTTATTGTACAAAAAACACAAAAACAAACAACTCATTAACAACAACTTACGCAAGTAAAAAAAATAAACTTTTTAGCATATTTTTTTAGCACATCAATTTATCACTATCAAAAAATATCACATATTTTTCGTAAATTGTTCCAACCTTTACAAATATTAATAAGGTAAAAAAACAGACAGTGTAACGTCCATCAGCCATTGATCATTGAAAGTGGCAGCAATCTCCAGGCCGACGGACTAACATGAGTAAAGATAAAGAGATGAAATAGCTACAATTGTAGCACGAACACGGAAGAGCACAGGGTGGCTTTCATGCTATCTGACAAATAATTGCTTGTGCTTAAAATAAACTGGATATGCTATATAACCATTAAAAGACACATAATCTGCAAATGAAATTACATGCTATAGAAACGGGATTTTTTAAACTCGATGGCGGTGCAATGTTTGGCGTTGTTCCAAAGAGTATCTGGAACAAAACAAACCCGGCCGACTCAAACAATATGTGTACCTGGGGAAACCGCCTGCTCCTTATCGAGGACAGTAATCGATTAATGCTGGTCGATACAGGACTGGGAGACAAACAAAATGAAAAATTCTTTAGCTATTATTATCTTCACGGCGATGCAACGCTGGATAAATCATTAAAAAATATTGGATTTGACAGGAACGATATCACCGATGTCATCCTTACACACCTGCACTTTGACCATTGCGGCGGCGCTATAGTCCTCGAAGGTGAACAGCTGGTTCCGGCTTTTAAAAATGCTGATTTTTGGAGCAATACTGACCATTGGTCTTGGGCGACCGATCCTAACCCGCGCGAGAAAGCTTCTTTCTTAAAAGAGAACATTTTACCGATACAGGAAAGTGGACAATTAAAATTTGTCGAAGATCATCAGAATCCTTTTGGAAACAATATCGCTATCCGTTATGCACACGGCCATACAGAAGCTATGATGTTGCCACAGATACAGTATAAAGGCAAAACAATCCTCTATATGGCGGATCTATTACCTTCGGTGGGACATATTCCCATTCCTTATGTTATGGGTTATGATGTCAGACCCCTCGTGACCATGGAGGAACGCAACAGCTATTGGAATGAGATCGTCGATAATGAATACATCTTATTTTTCGAACACGATCCCATACATGAATGCTGTACACTTCAACGTACTGAAAAAGGTATCCGGGTAAAGGATATTTTCAAAATAGGTGAGATTTAGCTGGTCTTTTTAAAGAAGATCAAATAGGATATAAAAAAGGATAAACAAAAAAAAGGCTACTTTGAAAGTAGCCTTTTTTGTTTCATGAATATGTTTAGAATCTAAAGCCCAAAGCCCAGTAATTCTCAAAAAACCATATTTGTTGGGATGCTTTATCTACCCCTCTTCTTCCAGTTGTACGAATGTTTGTTAAATCAGTCCAGCCCGTTTTGAAGTTCCCCTGAAGATAGAGTCCTTTATAAAAACGGTAGTGCAAACCAACTTTTGCCGAAGCACCATAACCCGCAATGTTCCAAAAGTGGTTGGCTCCTTCGCCAAAAAGATGCACGTCGGAACGAGGAATCAATAGACCTACATCCACACCAGATTCCATTGTCAGCACCTGTTGACCTTTGCGATTATTGATGATGTCATCATAACGCTCCAGACCTACTGAGGCAAAGTTATAACCATCTGTATGCTCAAATGTCAGCATGGCAGAGTCTACAGTAATCAATTCACCGTTATATTGACCAGCGCGGTTTCCCGTCGGGATACCGGGATTAGAAATCTCTTCACCGATAAAACCGGAAATTTTCACCTGCTGCGGAATATCGACCACATATTTCATATGGTCCCATCCCAATGAAATTGAGTAATTATCTTTGATATAATAACCAAAGTGCAGATTAAATTGTGGAATAGTTAACCGGCTTGGATCAAAATACGTCGAACCAAATTTAGTTGGCCTATCACCCGCTTTTACATCATGGAGTATAAAGTCATAATTAGGACCCGTAAAATGAATATCTGATTTCGCGTAAGAAGAGAAGTTGTACCCCCAAAAGAAGAAGAATTTGCCCTTGTTACTTTCTGTTCTCAAATTTTTCGGTTTGAAAATGCTTTTTCCTATCTCAGGATTTTCTTGGGCAAATAAGGCAGAAACACTTAATGCAAGTGCTCCAATCGTTAAAAATATTTTTCTCATATCGGTGCTAAAAACGTTGGGCAAAAGTACCCGCATTCTATTTTATAAGCAAATAAAATAAATGGAAATTGGAAAAATATGACGAAGATCACAGAAATGTCATTCCACTTCAGAAACAAAAAAAGCTGCCTTCCAGGAAAGCAGCTTTTCATTTATTTTATTTCCAAGGAATTGTTACCCTTGATTTTTACGAATGATATTCAAAGCCCCACCAGCTTTAAACCATTCAATTTGTTGCGCATTGTAGGTATGGTTCGCCAAAATCTCTTCTTGCGTTCCGTCTGCATGATGCAATACAAGTGTTAACGGTTTACCTGGTGCAAATGTTGTCAAGCCGATAATATCAATGGTATCATTTTCCTGAATCTTGTTATAATCGTCTTTGTCTGCAAAAGTTAATCCCAACATACCTTGTTTTTTCAAGTTCGTTTCGTGAATACGTGCAAAAGACTTAACTAAAACAGCACGAACACCCAAATGACGAGGTTCCATCGCAGCATGCTCGCGGGAAGAACCTTCACCGTAGTTTTCATCACCGACTACAATTGAACCAATACCGTGTGCTTTATAGTCCCGCTGTGTTGCAGGAACAGGACCATATTCGCCTGTGAGTTGATTTTTAACGCTATCAGTCTTCTCATTGAAGAAATTCAAAGCGCCAATCAACATGTTGTTTGAAATATTATCTAAGTGACCACGGTATTTTAACCAAGGACCAGCCATTGAAATATGGTCAGTAGTACATTTACCTTTTGCCTTAATCAATAATTTCAACCCTTTCAAATCCGTACCTTCCCATGGCGCAAAAGGCTCCAACAGTTGAAGACGATCAGAAGTAGGAGCTACATCAACCACCACCGAACTACCATCAGCCGCAGGTGCTTGATATCCAGGATCATCTACCGCAAAGCCTTTCGTTGGCAACTCATCCCCTACAGGTGGATCTAGCTTCACTTGTTCACCTTTATTGTTTGTCAAGGTATCAGTTACCGGATTGAAGCCCAAATCACCCGAAATCGCGATCGCAGCTACCAATTCTGGCGATGCAACAAATGCATAAGTATTTGGATTGCCATCTGCACGTTTTGCAAAGTTACGATTGAAAGAATGAACGATTGTATTTTTCTCTTGTTTATCGGCTCCTACACGATCCCACATACCGATACAAGGACCACATGCATTGGTAAAAATTGTCGCATTGAGGTCTTCAAAAGTTTTCAGCAAACCATCACGATCAGCAGTAAAACGTACTTGCTCTGACCCTGGATTAATACCAAATTCAGCTTTTGTAATCAATCCTTTATCAACTGCTTGTTTTGCGATGGAGGCAGCACGGGATAAATCTTCATAAGAAGAGTTTGTACACGAACCGATCAATCCCCATTCCACTTGCAATGGCCAGCCATTCTTTTCAGCTTCTTCGCGCATGCGTGAAACTGGTGTATACAAATCTGGTGTAAAAGGACCATTTAGAGAAGGCTCCAGCTCAGATAGGTTGATTTCTATTAACTGATCAAAATACTGCTCAGGATTAGCATAAACTTCGGCATCCGCTATCAAGTGCTCTTTAATCACATTTGCCGCATCCGCCACTTCGGCACGACCGGTAGCACGTAAATAACGCTCCATGGATTCGTCGTACCCAAAAGTTGAGGTTGTCGCACCAATTTCAGCGCCCATGTTACAGATTGTTCCTTTTCCTGTACAAGATAAAGACTCCGCACCTTCGCCAAAATACTCAACGATAGCACCTGTTCCACCTTTCACAGTCAAGATACCTGCAACTTTCAAGATCACATCTTTTGCTGCAGCCCATCCGCTGAGCTTACCCGTCAACTTTACACCGATCAGCTTAGGAAATTTAAGCTCCCAAGGCAAACCTGCCATGACATCACAAGCATCAGCACCACCCACACCGATCGCAACCATACCTAAACCGCCGGCGTTCACCGTATGCGAGTCTGTACCGATCATCATACCGCCTGGAAAAGCATAGTTTTCCAAAACAACCTGGTGAATAATACCTGCTCCGGGTTTCCAGAAACCGATACCATACTTATTGGACACAGAACTCAAAAAGTTAAATACTTCAGAGCTTTCGTTTTTAGCTCGTGCTAAATCTTTGTCTGCTCCTTCTTTCGCCTGAATCAAGTGATCACAGTGTACAGTAGAAGGAACTGCTACCTTTGGACGCCCAGCTTGCATAAATTGCAATAATGCCATCTGTGCAGTTGCATCTTGCATAGCAACGCGATCTGGAGCAAAGTCGACGTAAGAAACGCCACGTTTGTAATCTTCAGTAGCATTGCCATCCCAAAGGTGGGCATACAAAATTTTCTCAGATAAAGTCAAAGGTTTGTTAACCACTTGACGAGCCGCAGTAATGCGCTCGTCATATTGGCTATAGACCTTTTTAATCATATCTATATCAAAAGCCATATCTCTCTAATTTATATTGTTTAATTAAGTTACTAAACCCTAATCACTCATTATTTTGTTGGAATAGGCGCAAACTTTGTTAAGTTAATGCCTTCCACAGCAGCTTTATATTCTTCGATATTCGGAATACGGCCCAAGATCGCTGAAAGAACAACAACTGGAGTTGATGCTAATAAAGACTCCCCTTTTTTACCATCCCTGTCTTCAACAACACGTCCTTGGAATAAGCGCGTTGAAGTAGCCATTACCGTGTCACCTTTAGCTGCTTTTTCCTGGTTACCCATACAAAGGTTACAACCGGGGCGTTCCAAGTACAGAATATTCTCGTATTCAGTACGTGCAGTACTTTTTGGTAAAGCATCGCTAAATTCAAATCCAGAGTATTTTTGTAAGAATTCCCAATCGCCTTCAGCTTTCAGTTCATCAATGATATTGTACGTTGGAGCTGCAACCACCAAAGGAGCTTCAAATGTAACGACACCTTTCTGCTGTTCAATATTTTTCAACATCTTCGATACGATTTTCAAATCGTCTTTGTGAACCATACAAGAACCGACGAAACCTAAGTCCACCTTTTTGTTTCCACCGTAGTATGAAAGGTCACGAATTGTATCGTGTGTATAACGTTTGGAAACATCCGCATTATTCACATCCGGGTCGGCAATCATTGGTTCTTCAATGATATCCAGATCAATAACAACTTCTGCATAATATTTCGCATTGGTATCTGGAGTTAAAGCAGGCTTAGCACCAGATTTAATTTCCTCAATACGTTTATTCGCCTTGTCAATTAAGCCTTGCAAAACGTTGTTTTTGTTTTCCATGCCTTTATCGATCATAATCTGGATACGGTTTTTAGCGATCTCCAATGATTCGATCAATGTATTATCCTGTGAAATACAAATAGAAGCTTTCGCCTTCATTTCTGCAGTCCAGTCAGTAAAAGTAAATGCCTGATCGGCTAAAAGCGTTCCGATATGAACTTCAATAATTCTGCCTTGGAAAACGTTCTCGCCAGCAAATTGCTGCAGCATCTGTGCTTGTGTAGCATGAACCACATCACGGAAATCCATGTGTTCTTTCATACTGCCTTTAAATGTAACTTTCACCGATTCTGGGATTGGCATAGAAGCTTCACCTGTCGCTAAAGCTAGCGCCACTGTACCAGAGTCAGCTCCAAAAGCGACACCTTTCGACATACGGGTATGTGAATCACCTCCGATAATGATCGCCCATTCATCTATTGTAATATCATTTAATACCTTATGAATAACGTCTGTCATTGAATGATATACACCTTGAGGGTCACGAGCTGTGATCAATCCAAAGTCATTCATAAATTTCATCAGTTTTGGAATATTCGCTTGTGCTTTTTTATCCCAAACTGATGCCGTATGACAGCCCGATTGATAAGCGCCGTCCACAGTAGGTGCAATGACAGTCGCAGCCATTGCTTCAAGTTCCTGCGCTGTCATCAAACCTGTTGTATCCTGAGAACCAACAATATTTACTTTAACGCGAACGTCAGAACCGGCATGTAACACTTTACCTGGAGTTACACCAACCGCATTTTTATTAAAAATTTTCTCTACAGCAGTCAAACCTTGTCCTTCAATCGTGATTTCTTTTGATGGAGCAAATACTGTCGGCGCTTGAATGCCTAACGTTTCCGCTGCAAAAGTTTGGATTTTTTTACCAAAGACAATAGCATAAGAACCACCTGCTTTAATAAATTCCATTTTTTGTGGAGTCAAAGCTTTGGAAATATCGATCAGCTCCTGCTCGCCATTATATAATTTTTTAGTCTTGGTATTGATTGTTAAGACAGTACCTGTAGCGACAGAATAAGCTTCTTCAAGGATTGGTTCATTTTTCTCGTTACGGATTACGTTGCCATTTTCATCCACTTTCTTCACCCAGTTTTTAAGGTCTATACCGATACCTCCGGTCACATCCACTGTGGTCAAGAAAATAGGTGAGATACCATTTGTACCGCCTACAATTGGTGCAATGTTCACAAAAGGAACATAAGGACTCGCCTGTTTACCCGTCCATAATGCAACGTTGTTGACACCCGACATACGAGATGACCCCACCCCCATTGTTCCTTTCTCAGCAATTAACATGACACTTTTACCAGGGTGTTGCGCCTGTAAGGCAACGATCTGTTGCTGTGCTTCAGGTGTGATCATACATTTTCCATGTAATTCACGATCTGAACGCGAGTGCGCCTGGTTACCTGGCGACAATAAATCTGTCGAGATATCACCTTCACCAGCAATAAAAGTAATCACCTGAATTTCCTCAGCAACCTCAGGCAGTTTTGTAAAAAACTCTGCTTTTGCGTAGCTTTCTAAAATATCTTTTGCAACCTCATTGCCTTGTTCAAAAGCTTCTTTCAAACGAGCGGTATCCGCGTCATATAAGAAAACTTGTGTTTTAAGAACCTCAGCCGCCTGTTTTGCAATAGCTAGGTCTGTACCCAAAGCCAAGTCCAATAAAACCTTGATTGAAGGACCACCCTTCATATGTGACAACAATTCAAAAGCGAAATCAGGTGTAATTTCAGCAACAACTGATTCCCCCAAAACAATTTCCTTTAGGAATTGTGCTTTAACACCCGCTGCAGGCGTAGTACCCGGCAACGTGTTGTAAATAAACAATCTTAAAGATTCAGCTCTATTTTCATTGTTTAAATCTTTAATCTGAGCAATTACCTCACTTAGTAATTCTGCTCCATCAATAGGCTTAGGATGTAACCCTTGACCTTCTCGTTCTACAACCTCTTGTACGTAATCGTTGTAAATACTCATAGATATCTATCTTTCTATTTTATGGGCAGCATAAAAACACCTATGTCTTTCTAAACCGCCATGTCTGTAATATAATTAAGCAAATACGCCATCTATCGGGTCCTCCCTGACAAATCACAAATTAGCCCTTCCACTTCATGTTTCGAAGCTGATCTATTTGTCGTAAATCAACTTGTATGACTAATTACAAAAATAGTGAAAATCCAACTTTAAACGCATGCATTCCATTTATTTAAATCAATTTGGAATTGTTCTAAACAGTATTTATGCAATCCTGCCATCTTTTTTTGAAATCCGCTATATTGTATTTATTTCTTTCAAAAAAAAGGTGATTTATATTATTAAATCACCTTTTCGTTTTATATACTTTCTACAGTTATATCGATGTCTTTTAATGCTTTCACGGTTTCCAGAGGATCTGTCGCGTTGAATACAAATGAACCTGCCACCAGCACATCTGCTCCGGCTTTCAATAACTGTGCTGCATTCGCGGTCGTTACTCCCCCATCGATTTCAATCAGCAGACCATCATTCACTCCCTGTGCCATGCCCCTTAGTTCCTGTACCTTGGCATAGGTATTTGGAATAAATTTCTGACCGCCGAACCCTGGATTGACCGACATGATACAAACCAAGTCCAGATCCGCAAGAACATCTTTTAAAAGTGCTACTGGCGTGTGTGGATTCAATGCAACCCCTGCTTTACAGCCCAATTCTTTAATAGCAGCCAGTGTACGATGCAAATGTGTACAGGCCTCATAATGCACGGTAATGACTGCCGCACCCGAGTCTTTACATACCTGCAGATAACGGTCTGGATCAACAATCATCAAATGTACATCCAAAGGTTTAGCAGCATGTTTTGCAATAGCCTGCATAACTGGAAATCCAAAAGAGATATTTGGAACGAAAACACCGTCCATAATATCAATATGAAACCAATCTGCCTCACTGTTGTTTACCATGATGATATCATCGTATAATTTTGCAAAGTCTGCAGCAAGAACGGATGGTGCAATTAGATGTGATTTTGTTGACATGTTGTATTTTTTTTGCAAAGATAACAAGTATTTTTTGTTCATCACAGCGTTTACCCGATTTAATACCTATAAACGACAATTGGCTGAAGCTGCAGAAAATAATTATAATTACATTTGTATATTAACATGATAATAAAATACAGCTCACCGTGGGAAGACTAAAAATAAAATACAGAAGAGAATTAAATACAACGGAGAACCTCATCCGAAAAATTGGATTAATACTTATCACCATTATTCTGATCTGTATATTCCTTCCCAAACAACCTCGTTTTCGCTATGAATTCCAAAAGGGAAAAGTATGGAATCATGAGAATCTGATATCACCCTATAATTTTGCCATATTAAAAACGCAGGAGGAATTGAATGCGGACAAGAAAAGTATCTTAAACACGATTCAACCGATTTATAATGCCAATACGACCACAAGCAAAGAGCAAATTGATCAGTTCAACACGGATCTTGCCGAAAAGTGGCAAAGCAGCAAATTGGATACAACGCATGAAAATATAGTTGATTATAGAAATGCCGGTAATGCCATCTTAAGTCATCTCTATGGCAAAGGCATTCTGTCATTGAACAATCGGTTTCAGAACCGCAGCAATGACAAATCCCCAGCTTCCAAGCATTACAACTTTACACTGATCCAGGACAAAGTTGCCAGCCAAAAAAACACAGCCGACTGTTACACCATCGAAAGCTCTTATGGTTATATGGATGAAATTATGCCCAAATTGACCAAGATAAAGCAAAAGAGCTGGCTGGAGGAAACTTTAAAAAATTACATTACCATTAACTACATCTACAACGATCAACAAACAGAAGCTTTAGAACAAAATGCCATTGCAAACATATCGGCTACACGTGGTGTGGTCCAAAAAGGAGAACTGATCGCTGAAAAGGAGAAAATAATTTCCAATGAGACGTACCAGAAACTCGAGTCGCTTCGTAAGGTATATGAAGATGAAGGCAAGATCAGTGGAAATCAAAACTATGTGACCCTGGGCCAATTTCTGATTATCTCCCTTGCCCTGTCTATTTTGATGGTATTCCTTTTTCTTTTCCGTAAGGACATCTATTTTAACAACAGGTTGCTGGTCATTATCATGATTGTGATCATTGGTATGCTCGCTGTCCTATCTTGGGCCATCAAAATCAAAATCCCCAATCTCTATTACATCCCGTTTTGCGCCGTCCCCATTATTATTCGTATTCTTTTTGATACGCGTGTTGCACTCAATATCCATCTGTTGATGGTGCTGCTGGCAGGTCTTTTTGTACCGAATAGTTTTGAGTTTGTCTTTTTACAATTTATGGCAGGGATAGTTGCGATCTATAGTATTAAAACATTGGTCAAACGGGAGCAGCTGTTCATTTCCTCGGCTATTATCCTTGGCACCTATTGGATTGCTTACATTGGCTTGGTTGTCACGAGAAATGGGTCAATAGACACCATTTACTGGTCTGACCTTCTTCCTTTTTTTGTAAGTGTCATGATTACCTTGTTGGCTTATCCGATGATCTATGCATTTGAAAAGTTATTTGGTATTGTATCTGATCTAACACTCATGGAACTTACCAATAGTAACTCCAAGTTATTGCGGGAACTTTCTTTTAAGGCCCCCGGAACATTTCAGCATTCCTTACAGGTGGCTAATCTAGCGGAAGCAGCTATTTACAAAATTGGCGGCAATCCGCTGTTGGTACGCGCTGGAGCACTATATCACGATATCGGAAAATTGACAAATCCTCAATTTTTCATCGAAAATCAAAAAACAGAAAAAAATCCACATGACGAGCTTTCACCAGAGCAAAGCGCACAGATTATTATTTCACATGTCATCAAGGGTGTCGATATTGCAAAAAAACATCAGTTGCCTGACGTGATCCTTGATTTTATCCGCACCCATCATGGAACAACCCGTGTTGACTATTTTTATAACGTTTTTGTCAAGAACAACCCTGACAAACTGGTTGACGAGTCTTTATTTACTTACCCCGGCCCTATTCCTTTTTCCAAGGAAACAGCTGTACTTATGATGGCGGATTCGGTCGAAGCCGCATCCCGTGCATTAAAAGAACCATCTGAAGAATCTATCAATAATCTTGTCGATAAAATTATCGAACATAAGTTGATGCGCGGACAGTTCAATAATAGCAATATCACACTAAAGGACATCACCGAATCTGCTGTAATTTTTAAGGCCATGCTCAAAAGTATCTATCACGTGCGGGTGGATTACGAATTAAGCAAAAAAACAATGTAATTTTAATTGCCAAACAACAAATTGAATTTCAAACGCTTATTGCAACGTTACATTTTTTTTGCATTTTTTTTATGATTTAGACTTTGCAGAATCAAATAATTGCCTTATGTTTGCAATGTCAAAACGAGGAAGGGTGCCTGAGTGGCCGAAAGGAACAGTTTGCTAAACTGTCGTACTGGAAACGGTACCGCGGGTTCGAATCCCGCCTCTTCCGCAGACAAAAGCGCTTTCAGAGGTATCAGAAAGCGCTTTTTTTGTTTCTGGTGGGAAAACAGCACCAAAAACAGCACCAGGTTTAAAATCCTACAGAAAGCGGTTCATGAGGACAAGACAGTTCAAGAACGCGCGGATCGTCAGAGCAGTAAACGGGGACTGGAGAGTGGTATATGAATACCAGATTCCCGGCCAGACGGGAAAATTCAGAAAATTCTATGTCAGGGACGGAATCAATTACATCCACAACCTTGAGGAAAAGGAACTGGCCGCGCAGCAGCTCAGGGATGACATAGATTATGCGCTGGCTTTTGGATTCAACCCTTTCCTGCCACAGGAACTCCTTTGCAGACAGATATCCGAACAGGAAGCGATTTTAAGCACAAAGAAGGAACGGAAAACACAAAAACCGTGGACTGTTCCGGAAACAGTGGAAAAGTTCTTGGATTACTGCCGCAAACGCGGTCTGAGCGAAAATACCGTACGGACTTATATCTCTTTTCTGAATAACCTGAAAAAATATGTGGAATCTATGGATGATCCCCATATCCCCTGCTCGGCACTTACCGACCAGCATATACAGGATTTTTTGGATTATTATTTCTTTGAGGAAGAATGGACCCCCAGGACCTATAACAACCACGCCAAATTTATGAGCCAGTTTTTTGGACGCGCTGCGAAACTCGAAAGGAAACATAACCGAAACGTTTCCTATGATATAGACCTGTCAGACCTGATCTTCAAAAAGGACCGGGCAGAAAAAAACAGATACTACTCTTCAATTGTTGCCGAGAAGGTTAAGATGGAACTTGTAAAAGACCCTGAGCTTTATAATTATTCCAAATGGATCTTTTACTCCTGCATGCGCCCGAAAGAAATTCGCTGTTTAAAAGTTCAGGATATTGACCTCTCCTCGCGCCAGATTAAGGTCCCCGGGCCTAACGGAAAAACCGGTGACCGCCTCGTCCCTATATGTGATGAACTCCATGAACTTATAAAGGAAATGGGAATTGAAAGAGCTGATCTCAATTACTTTATATTCGGGAAAGGGCAAAATATTGCACCTGAACAGGTTTATGAGGATTACTTTAGGAGGAGGTATCAAAAGATCAAGGACTTTCTCAAGCTGGATTACAATTATACCTTGTATTCATGGAAGCATACAAGAGTTGTTTCACTGATAGCTGCCGGGTTCGATGACAATCAGGTTATGACACTTACGGGCCACAGAGACCGGGCTGGCTTTGAAGCTTATAAGAGGGAGCTGGTGATCGACAATACTGTAATGAAGAAAAAAACAATTGATTTTTAGCTGTATTTTATTTTCGGTTATCATAAAACTTGATATAAATAGCACAGAATGTCGAAAATGAATATTTGTTTCCGTAAAAAATACCGGTCAATACCGATTTATTTTTATCCATATTTATATTTTTTAGCTTTAGTTTTTATTAAAAAGAGTCTAAGCTTGAATATGCTATTTCAAAAACCAAAGCATATCCTGTCTTAGGACAGAATATGCAATGAAATCAACTATAAAATTAGTGTAAAACTGATGCAACAGTTATAAAAAATCATGGAATCTCAACCAGTCCAGATAGACATCAGACCATTTGTCGACGGGTAAATCCTGTTTTCCCATACCAAAGCCATGACCACCTTTTTCATAGATATGGAGTTCAGCAGGCTGACCTGCTTCCAGCCATTTGTTATACAATAAAACCGACTTTGGTGCGAGTTTCAATTGATCATCACTTGCGGCACAGATAAATAGTGGAAGAGCAGATATAGGAACTTCAGTATTGAGAATTTCCTGACTTGGCCCTCCATATATGGATGCGGCAAAGTTCGGCAAAGTTGAAGCATCTTCACTATGCAGGACACTTTCTAAAATTACACTGGCACCGGCAGAAAACCCGATCACTCCCAGTTTATCAGGATTGATCTTCAATTCTTTTGCATGCGTTCTTATATAGGAGATCGCTGCTCTGATATCCTCTCCAGCCATTAATTTAATAGGAGCTGTTTTTGTATCAAAAGCATTCCTGTCTTTGATATTTTCCATCATTTCTTTGGCAGGATCATTGGATTTGGTTTCCAGCAACCTATATTTTAGAATGACAGCGGTGATTCCGTTTTCTGCGAGCTTCTTGGCCAGATCAATTCCTTCGCGGTTGATAGATAAACTTTGAAAACCGCCTCCTGGCGCGATAACAACAACAGTTCCGTTGGCCTTGTTTTTATCTGCATGGAAAACCAGTATCGAAGGCTGGGACACATTGAAAACAACGTCTGTTTTAAACAACTCACTGAATTGCTGTGCTTCTTTCTGCTTCCAGTTTTCTGTTCCCGGCGCCTTTCCCTGGTATAAAGGAATGGATTTTTGTGCATGTGCATTATATATTCCTGCAATAAATAATGCGGTTATGAATATTTTTCTCATGTTCAATTTGTTTTATTTAAATAACTGAGGAAGAAACTCATTCAGATAAGTCCTCCAATTGCTCCACGTATGCCCTCCTTCGGATTCAACATATTGATATTTGAAGTTTATCTTGTTGAGTTTTTCACGATATTCTGTTACGTTTTTGTAGAGAAAATCTGTTTTCCCTATGGCAATCCAATACAACTTGTACGAACCTGATTGCTGGATTTTGAGTTTTTGATCTAAATTCTGATAAACATGACTTTTCTTTTCATCAGGGGGAAGAATCGCCGGAGAAAACAGCCCTACGTAATCAAATGTTTTCGGCTGATTGGCAGAAATATACAATGAATGGAACCCACCCATTGAAAGTCCGGCTATCGCTCTGTTAGCGGCGTCTGATTTTACCCGGTAATTCTGCTCTGTAAACTCTATAATTTCATTGAAGTAGGTCTCCATATCACCAGAAAAAATATCCGGCGTCCGCATATCGATTTTATAGAAACCTTTGGAAGATTCGCCCGGGGCTGCCGAATTGCTTGTATGACCGTTTGGCATGACAACAATCATAGGTTTCGCTTTTCCCTGAGCAATCAGGTTATCCAGAATCTGCGAGGCTCTTCCCAAAGTCATCCATGCTTCTTCGTCACCGCCCATTCCGTGCAGCAGATATAAAACAGGAAATTTTTCTTTCGAATTTTCATATCCCGGAGGAGTGTAAACGGTTAATCTTCGGTCTTCTTTCAAGCCGTTTGATTTATACCATCTTTTGGCGACTGTTCCGTGTGGCACATTCTGGACTTTGTAATTTTCAGATTGTTTTCCATCGATCAAAATCATACTCATCACCGATGAAACATCACGGACCTGATAAGAATTGTTCGGGTCGTTGGCTTTTACACCGTCGACAACAAAAGAATAGGTGTAGATATCAGGGGGCAAATCATTTTCAGAGAAGGACCATATTCCTTCTGCATCTTTTTTCAACTCTACTGTTCCCGGTTCCCAACCTTGCCCCGGCATCCAGTTACCCTGAAGTTTTACTATTTTCGCCTCTGGTGCAAGAAGGCGGAATGTTACGTTTTTTCCTTTGATCTCGGGTGAAACTATTTCTTTCTTTCCACTGAAATCAAGGCTCTCTTGAGCTTCGGATAGGGAAAACGTTCCAAGCATAAGTGAATAAATTAAAAAAGCTCTCATTTTCATATTATTGTTCTTTTTAGTAATTGATTGCCCTGCTATTTTTTGTATTTTTCTGTTCTCGCATCTTTAATCACACCAGACCAGTTCATTCCGTATCCGAAATCATAGTTGTGGCCTTCGGAGTCTCTATGCGTTTCCATATCGTAAGGAACGTCTTCTTTTTGTTTTTCAACAGTCGCCATATTCGCAGGCATCTGAAGCGGTAGTAATCCCGACGGTTCATATTTTCCGGTTATGATATCTACAACTGCCTGATTGGAAACATTAAAGTTCATCAGGATTGCATCTGCATGCTTTTCAAATTCGTTAAAAACCATCGGTTTTGAAGCCGTTACAGAAACAATGACAGGTTTTCCGTTCATCGCCTTGTAGGTATTTTCTATCGTTAGTAAATCTGTAAAGTTGGTAGCCGTTGAAGTCTTATTTATGAATGTTCTGTCGTGTACATTAGGAGCTACAACCGGATCACCTACTGCAATGCTGTTCTCGCGGGCTTCAGTTGCTGTATATGTTTTGTATTGCAGAGAAATCGGAAGATATCCGTTTCCGCCTTCTGCAGCGTCTATATCACTGTAACCGCCTTCTTCACTGTGCGGACTTTTTACAAAAACCAAAGCGAAATCAGCTTTAGCGGGATCTTCGGTTACGGTATAATGCTTTTTGATTTTTTCGATGTCAACAGGATAATCCAGAGAAGGAGCCGTGTAAATTCCCCACCAGTTAAATGTTGCGGGAGAATATCTCTTCGGAATGTAAACTGTTTTTCTTTCCTTGACAGGAAGGATATTAGATTTATTTTTCAATAACACGATGGATTTTACCTGAGCTTCGTAACCCGCCTTCATAAATTCAGGATTACCCACGATCTTTTTGGTTTCTTCAACGTCAACGTAAGGATTTTCAAACAATCCCGTTCTGAAGAAATTTCTTAATAGACGGACTGCGGACTGCTCAAATTTTGCACGGTATACTTTTTCACCATATTCTTTCACTCCCATCTGGTACGCTTCCAGAACAGGTCCCTTATCATTATTTCCTCCGAACTGGTCAACGCCGGCTTCAAGCACTTTGTAGTGACGTTCGGCAACGGATAGTTTCTCAGCGCCCCAAGGTTTCCCTGCAAATCCTCCAGGCGTTTTGGGCTCATCAGCTGTAATCAGCCAGTCGGTACACACAACACCATCGTATTTGTATTTTCCACGAAGTAAGTCAGTGATCAGATATTTGCTGTAGCCGTTACCGACATTTTCACCGTTTTTCGTATCCTGATTAAAGCTGATCGTATAATAAGGCATTACAGCAGAAGCTTCTTTTGTTCCGCCGTTTAATTTGAAAGCACCTTCCGTAAAAGGTTTTACGTGGTTCTGGAAATTATTCCCCGGATAAACCGCAAATTTTCCCATTGCCCAATGGCCATCACGGCCACCTTCTTCAGGACCTCCTCCCGGCCAATGCTTTACCATCGCATTTACACTTTTGTTACCCCAGCCGTTTTTGCTTCCGATGGTCGTCTGGAAACCATCAATATACCCTCTTCCTAAATCCGCTGTCAATTCCGGACTTTCAGAGAAAACATAAGCGATCCTATACCAGCGCGGTTCTGTTCCCAGGTCGATCTGAGGTGATAAGGCTGTTGAAATCCCCAAAGCTCTGTATTCCTGAGCAGCAATATTTCCAAATTTTCTGACTAATTCCGGATCAAAAGTCGCACCCATGGCAAGGCCATCCGGCCAAAGTGAAATCTGTCCGCCTGCACCTTCATTAAACTCTGCCGTCACGGTTGCAGAATGTCTGGGGTCTGTACTGTTGTTGGCAGGGATTCCCAATCCCAACCCTTCGATATACGCCTGGATGTTATTGCTCCACCGGGCTGCAATTTCAGGAGATTCGACAGTCGTTACCAAAACATGACGAAGATTATCTTCTTTTAAGAATTTCTTTTGCTGGTCTGTTAAATCCGAGGCCTTTGCACCGCTCTCCTTATACAACATTCCGTTATATTTCCCTGCCCGGAAACCGTCTGCAGCCGCAGGAACAGACTGATGGCCGCTGTACAGCATTAACCCGGCAATCTCTTCGACACTCATTTTTGAAGCTAAATCTTTCGCTCTTTCGTCGACGGCGAGCCTCCAGTCTTCGTATTTATCAAGCTTTCCGTTTCTGTTTAAATCTTTGAATTTATTTCCTCCAATTGTCAGAATTTTTACACCGGAATCTGCAGAATATCCCAAAACAGGGCCGTTAGAATTCGTGACCATCCGAATATTCTGCGCAAATGCCGTCGCTCCACAAAATAGTGCAGCAACATTTAAAAACGTCCTTTTCATATTTTTTACAATTTAGAAATTAAAGTTTACTGATAATTGGCCTGTCAACGGCATAATGTACGTTCCAGTTAAAAGCTTTCCGTAATATGGGCTTGCATCTGTAATGAGTTCAGCACCATTTATAGTTCCACTGGCTCCCCTCTGGTTCAGGAAATTGATCACTGTTGCACCAACATTGATCTTTTTGTTAACAGCATAGTTTACGCCACCGAAAGTTTCCCATCTCGGAGCAAAATATAAGGCATTGGTCAGATTTGCATACTGTTTAGAGAAATATCTGAAACTCGCCCAGAACCTCCACTTATCAATAGCATAACTCGGATCAATCTCCATCAACGTTTTAGCAACTCCCAATACATTGTTGTCGTTATAATCGTAATCTTTTCCGAAAGCGTTGAAATTAAACTTTTTGTACACCGGATTTTGGAAGGTAACCAGGTAATGCAGATTAAAACCTTTAAATGGTTTTAACACAAAATCAGTCGTCCATCCCAAAGTCTGGATATCGTAATAAACCGTCGTCGTCTGCGCTTCAGAGCTATTGGCAGGATTTACAAGGTTATATCTGTTCAGATTGTTGTTTTTCTTAAGATAGGTTGCCTGGGAAATCAACTGGATCCAGTCCGTATTCCAGAAAAGGCCTAGTGCTGCAAGCGGGCTTTTAATTTTATTGGTATTGGGTTCAAACGCCTGAGAATAACTTTCCAGCCTTCTGTTTTCTTCGGTGTATAAGAAGTTAGCCAGCAACCCAAAATTTTTACTGACATTGTAAGTTGCATTCAGACTTCCGGCCACCTGGAAGAAACTTTGGTTGATCTGATTAAACTGGCTTGGATCCGTGAAGCTGAATCCAACCGTCCTTGGTGCTAAAGAGTATTCTCCGTCAAGGATGTGATTTCTCAAATGTAATCCGTAACTCAGGTTAAAGTTGTCAGTAACTTTCCATTCATCGGTTCCGTAAACTGAAAATTTGTTTTCTGTTCCGCTATGGTACTCTCCGCCTGCATTGTAGTTGTAGAATCCATCTGCATCTGTATTCAGACCGATCAGTCGCTGTGGCTGAGGTTCAACAGTCTGAAAGAAAAAAGATCGGTTAGATGTAAATTTATTAACGTGATAATATTGCTCCAATATGCCTAGAGTGACATTATGGTCTCCTAGCTGTTTATTCAAAGAGAAGCGGCCCGCAATATTTTTGGTCGGTGTTTCAGGTGTATACATGCCTAGAATAGTTCCAACCTGTCCTGAATAGCTCTGACCGCTTGAAGCCAATTTATATCCCGATGAAGCATCAACACTGAATATACTCAGAGGAATCATATTGGCCATCTTCGCTTTAGAAAAATGAGCTCTTGTTGAGAATTTAAAATTCCACCCATTATTCAAAAGATAATTTCCAACAACATCGATGTTATGGGAAGTTGACCGGTTGTCCTTCCCATTCATCGCTGCCCAATAAGAATCTCCGGTAAGAATATCTTTAATTTTCAGCTGACCGTCTCTTACTACATAGGAATCCCTTCCTATCCTAAAGTTATCAAGTTCCGTTACTTTACCGTTTTCTCCATATTGGAAAACGGCATAATTAGTTATGCTGTAGGAATCAGCATGTTTATATAAGATAGATATTTTACCCTTATCGTTTTCAAAATACTTAGTAAGACCTGCCCTGAAAATTTTTGTTTCATCGGAATTCCTTGCAAAGCCCAGTTTATAGGTACTTGGGTCATAATTTGCAAAAGCTCCAAGCGTATATGCCCATCCATTTTTAGAAACTGGTCCCGAAACATTGACATCCCCTTGCAGCCAACCGAAATTACTGGTTGTGAACTTTCCCTTTAATTTAAAATCCTTGGTTCCTGTCTGCGTATATGAGTTCACGGCAAAACCCAGGTCTCCCATTGAATTGGCTAACTGGTCCATTTTCAAAAGTCCAGCTTTTTCAAGCCCCACACTCTGTCTCCATGTTTTATTCGGAAGTTCAGGCCAGAAGAAATAAACAACGGGCAGGTCGTTTTCGAGAATAGTTATTCCTCCAACAGTTGAAGGTAAGCCAATATTCACGTCTCTTGGACTTGTATTGTTGGCAGCGTTTAACATAACGTTCCTGTTGTTATCTTCTTTGGGAGAAGGTGTACCAGTTTTTTTTACAGCCACAGTATCGGCTTGTTGTCCAAAGGCAGCACTAAAAGAAAGCATTAATCCCAAAGTCGAAATTTTCAGTTTTTGATTTTTCATAATTACAAATAATCTGTTTGAGGTTTTATCTTGCAGTGAGATATCGAATCACAGATACGGCGTCTTATAATTGGTTTAGCATCATAAAAAGCGGTTCCTATAAGAAATTGTATCTACTATAGGTTCCAATATTCCCTTACAAATTTTCATTGCTTCCAAATGAAGCAACCAATTATACGTCATTTTTTTGATACAACAAAAAAAATAAACGTTGGAACAACTAAATCAAAGTTCGCTGACTATCAAATGTATAATCGATTTTACAGGAAGATAATTATCAAAAAACGAAGCGTAAATCTTAAAATCATGACTTTCAGATTACAAAAAAGATATAATAGCTCCCTAAATATTGGTCTTCTTAGATTATGAGTGTAACTTTACAGTGAACAAATAGTAAATAAAAATGAGTCCCCGGAAACAGATCATAGAGAATTCAGCTGAATACTATCAATTATATTTACCACATCTTTCCATTGACACCGTTATATTTGGTTTTAGTGAAAGCGAACTAAAAGTATTAGCAATCAAAATGAAATTTAACCAGCAGTGGTTCCTTCCCGGGGGATATCTTAAAAAGAAAGAGAATATTAATGATGCCGCAGTGAGAATTTTATATGAACGGGCCGGGGTATCGAATATTTTTCTGGAAGAGTTCGCTGTGTTCGGAGACTATGGCCGGAGTGAAGATTCATTTGCAGACTATGATGATGATTTATGGCATAAGCAAAGATTTGTTTCCATCGGTTATTACGCGCTGGTCAACTACCATAACGTATCCCCAAAAGCAGATGAACTAAGTGATGAATTTTCCTGGCTAGATATCAATAACCTTGAAAGCTACCCTATCACTATGGACCATCGGCAAATTATCCAAAAAGCGCTCCTGACTCTAAGAGAACGTATAACATATAAACCAATCGGTTATAATTTATTACCGGAAAAATTTACTATGAATGAGCTCCAAAAATTGTATGAAACGATATTGGATAAAAATCTTAATAGAGGTAATTTTTACAGAAAAATAAAAAATATGGGAATTTTGCTAAAATTAAACGAGCAGCGAAAGGGCGGTGCTCATAAGGCGCAGGAATTATATTCTTTTGATAAAACTAATTATGAAAAGGCCCTGCAGGAAGGTTTAAATAGCTGGTAATTGGAATACTGCAGAGGACTAATTCACTCTCGTCACGTAACCCGTGTAGCAATCTCCTAATTAATTGTCAACTATTATCGGTGTTCAAATGAAAGAGCCGAGTTTACGGCTCCGCTGGGGAATAAGATCAACCTATTCAATCCTCTGTTAAATTATTGTCTTAAAGAAAATCCTCCATTACTGTTAACAGCACATCTTTCCTTGAAAAAAATAAGGCAATGTTTCTCGCCATTTTTCTTCCTTTCGGAACAAATTTATCAGTCTGATCGGAGGAAAAATACAAAAAGTAATTTTCCGGTATTGAATTATAATATTGATAACATTAATTCGAAAATTAAAAATCGGAGTTAATGTTGTTGAAATCTTATTTATAAGGTTAGATACTGAAGTTACAAACTAAAATAATTATACTAAGGAACATGAAATAGCAAATCTATTGTTACGCTATCATCCAAACTTGATGGAGGCCTACCAACCTAACTTCTTGGGAACCGCTTTGCATACATTTAAGCCGGACTCTCAAAATTTTTTAGTTTCATCAATTCCAAATTTCGTACACTATGGGGAGTGTAACTCAAACTCATATCTTTGAAAATAATGTATAATCAATATTTTTATATTAAAAACTAACAGAGCTAAAGCAGCAACTTGAACATTAAACTAGGCACTTTTCTTTGAGGATGCTGGGACACAGAGAAACCTGCTTTAGTCTCTTTCTGAAGAGAGCCAGAATAGTACTTAAAGATATCTATTGCGTTAGATAATCCTGTATAAAAGATGAGTAATGGTTGTTCAGAATATCTGTTCTTTTATAATTTTAAAATAGGGTAATTATGTTAAAGTATTCACTGGGATTGGATATCTCTTCTAAAGAAATTCACTGCTGTTTATCGACAATTGACAGCAGTCAAAAGGTAAGCATTAAAGGTTGTCGCACGATTGCAAATACCTTTAAAGGTTTTAAGGATCTTGAGGATTGGCTTATACGTCACAGAAAGCAAAAAGAGATTCCACTGGTGATTTGCATGGAAGCCACGGGGGTTTATTATGAAAATTGTGCGATGTATCTTAGCAAAGCTGGATTCCCAGTTTCTGTACTACTTCCCAATTACGCAAAGAGATATTTACAGGCCTCGGGGTTAAAGTCTAAGAATGACAAAATTGATGCGCAGGGACTTGCACAGATGGGGGCTGAAAAGTCACTTGAGTTATGGGAGCCTATCAGCGAGTTTTATTATAGTTTACGACTATTGACTAGAGAAATAGAAAATCTCCAGGAACAAAAAACAGTGGTTATTAACCAGATGCACGCCCTTCAACATGCTATGCATCAAAATAAGGTTGTCAATAAAACACTTCTTAACCGGCTTAAGCTGATTGAAAAGCAGTTAGAAGACCTGGAGATGGCAATCCAAGAGCATATTGACTCAAATAAAGAAATAGCAGAAAAAGTAAGAAAAATATGTAAGATAAAAGGTGTTGGAATAAGAACTGTGGCAACGCTAATAGCAGAAACGAACGGCTTCAAATTATTTAAAAATGCTAGACAATTAGTTAGTTTTGCAGGATATGATATCGTTGAAAACCAATCAGGGAGCCATCACGGAAGAACTCGAATTTCAAAGAAAGGGAATAGTCATATTCGAAGAATTTTGCACTTGCCTGCTTTCGGAGTGGTCAGATGGAAAGTAGGCCCTTTTGAGGATCTTTACGAGCGGACTTACGCTAAACATGGTATAAAAATGAAAAGCTATGTAGCAGTCCAGAAAAAACTTCTAGTAATAACGTATTCGCTCTGGAAGAATGACCAAGAGTACGATGGAAAATATAAAAATAAATATAACAAACAAGAGGAAAAGGAGCTTTCTATCCAGGAAATGTCGATCGTCGGTGAATTCCAGCAAAGGTTATTAAGCAAGTAGTGCCGACTAATTTGCCAGCACTACACAAGGTAAACATAACAAGTGAACAATCACAATATGCTTCCTCATGAAGAACAAAGTTAGCAAAGAATTAGAGAAAAATAAATGAAATAATATTTGCTTTTTATTATAGTACCTGTGTCTTTGGATTAAAATCTTAAAAACCTCTTTCTAATTTGAGTCTATCCCCAAATCTAATATAAAGTTGGGATATGGTCAAGCCCCAGTTATGCACAGGCATTGTCCACTTTTTAGAGATATCCTTTATTATCAGAAACATCAGCTTCATAAGAGCCTGCTCAGAACTGAATGCACCTTTAGACTTCGTTATTTTTCGGATCTGACGGTGCATTCCTTCAATAGGATTAGTGGTATAGATCGTCTTTCGCACCTGCTCATCATACTCAAAAAAAGTAGAGAGGTTTATCCAGTTATCGAGCCATGACTTAGCGGCTATGGGGTATTTCTTGCCCCATTTTTCTTCAAAGACCAGTAGTTTTTCATATCCCATTTCTTCGTTTACAGCTTTATAAATGGGCTTTAAATCTTCAATAACAGCCTTTTTGTCCTTTTCTGTAACGTAGCGCATGCTTGACCGGATCTGATGGACAATACATAACTGAACTTTTGTTTTTGGAAAAATAGCTTCTATAGCTTCAGGAAAGCCCTTCAGTCCATCAATACAGGCTATCAGGATGTCCTCTACACCGCGTTGCTTTAGATCGGTGAGTACGGATAACCAGAATTTAGCTCCTTCGTTTTCCGAACTATAAAGCCCTATCAGGTCTTTGCGACCATCCATTCCTATGCCCAGGATATTATAAATGGCCCGGGACTCAACCGTACCGTTCTGACGGACTTTATAATGCATGCAGTCTAGGAAAACAAAGGGATAAACGGGTTCTAGTGGACGACTTCGCCACTCGTTAACAGCAGGCATGACGCTTTCCGTAATACGGGATATTTCAGTTGCAGAAATCTCCATAGCATACATCTCGCGGGTAAAATCACTTATTGCACGTGTGCTCATACCTTTTGCATACATGCTCAACACGTGTCCCTCAAGCTGTTCAGTGATGATTAATTGTCTCTTAGGTACTACTTTAGACTCGAACGTTCCCAATCTATCCCGGCCTGTCTCTAGCTCAAAAGTTCCGGTATTGAGACCGCGGACTGTCTTTTTTGTCTTGCCATTTCGACGGTTGCTATTGCCCGAAGCTTTCTCTTCGTTCAAGTGGTTTTCCAGTTCTCCATCCATCATTGATTCCAACAGATGCTTCATTAACGGCGCTAAGACGCCATCATTGGGAGACAAACTTTTACCTTCGTAAAGACCTTGCATGGCTTCTGCCTTGAAGCGTTCAAAGTCGAATGGGTCTTTTTCTTTCATGACCGTGTCGTTTGAATAATTGAATATAAATAATCTTATTGAATTATTCCTCTGACACAGTTCA
>PJUE01000355.1_pt1 | contig 33856 bp, 31 predicted proteins | sample 1512171 | NCBI WGS metagenome assembly PJUE01 (sample SAMN08177674, study PRJNA422409) | Feces metagenome, whole genome shotgun sequencing project. | isolation source: Chicken feces (3) enriched on wood chips: alkali lignin treatment | host: Gallus gallus | place: USA: Madison | collected 2015-01-15
AGTGCAGCCTAAGCTGTGCGAGAGTAGGTCATCGTCAGGATTTAAAAACAAAACCCCGCTGCCACAAGCAGCGGGGTTTTTCTTTGCACGGTGCCAGTATCGACACGCGCCGCGCGACTGGCCGGGGGCGAAGCAGTCGACAGACCGATCAGAGCGGGCTGAGGGGCGGACGGATTGCTGGGAAAGCCTTTGCCGAGCATGGCTCGGCACTACGCGGCTCCAGGGGCATCGCCGCGAAGTCGTCTCGCATCCACCTGGATGCGCACTCGGGGTGGACGGATTGCTGGGAAAGCCTCTGCCGAGCATGGCTCGGCACTACACGGCTTCGGGGGCATCGCCGCGAAGTCGTCTCGCATCCACCTGGATGCGCACCCGGGGTGGACGGATTGCTGGGAAAGCCTTTGCCGAGCATGGCTCGGCACTACCGCGGCCTCCCTTTCGCGCAGCGAAGGGGAAGGCCTGGGAGGGGCGCTGTATCAGTAGAGCCGAGCCACGCTCGGCTGGGGCATTAGCGGCGACGCCTGTGCAGAGCTTGGCTCGGCACCACGCAGAATCTGCGGGCAAAAAAAAGGCGCTCCCATCGGGAGCGCCGCCAGTCACCACTATCGGCTGGATTACTTTGCGGCTTCGCTGCCGCGGGCCTTCATCATTGCGTCGCGATTGGCCTTGAACGGATTGCCGTCATACCAGTTGGGCCAGGCGTCCCCGCCCGCCAGCTGCTTGCCAACGCCGTACAGCAGTTCCAGGTCCTCGATGGCACCGTCGACCTTCCAGGTCGCCGCGTCATACTCGTCCTTGGGGCCGTGGTAATGGTCCTTGCCGTAGGCTTCAGCGGCGCGCTTGCCCGCCTCCACGCCACCATCGATCAGGTCTTCGCCGCCGTCGGCATACAGCGCCGGCACGCCAGCCTTGGCGAAATTGAAGTGATCGGAGCGGAAGTAGAAACCACTCTGCACCGACGTCTCCGCGTGCAGGGTACGGCCCTTTTCGGCGGCCAAGGGCTTGAGGATGTCCTCCAGCTCGGAGCTGCCGTAGCCGGTGACCGTCATGTCACGGGCGCGGCCGTTCACCGACATGGCGTCGATGTTGATAACGCCGGCAATCTTGTCCAGCGGGAAGGTCGGATGGTTCACGTAGTACTGCGAACCGAGCAGGCCGGATTCCTCCAACGTTACCGCCAGGAACACCACCGAACGCTCCGGCGTGGTTTCCTGATGGGCCATGGCGTCGGCGATCTCCAGGATGCCGGCCACGCCGGTGGCGTTGTCGACGGCGCCGTTGTAGATGTTATCGCCTTCCTCGCCTTCGTGCTTGCCCAGGTGGTCCCAGTGCGCCATGTACAGCACGGCCTCGTCGGCGCGTTTGCTGCCTGGCAGCACACCCACCACGTTGCGGGACTTCTTCTGCGCGATGGTGCTCTTCAGGTCCAGCGACAGCTTGGCCTGCAGCGGGACCGGCTTGAAGCCGCGCTTGTTGGCGTCCTTGTAGGCCTTGTCCAGGTCCAGGCCGGCGTCGGCAAACAGCTTGCGCGCGGCTTCCGCGCTGAGCCAGCCCTGTGCCTGCAGGCGCGGCTCCTTGTCCTCGGCTGCGGGCAGGTCGTACTGCGGGCCACCCCAGGAATTCTTGACCACGTCCCAGCCATAGGCCGCGCCAGCGGTGTCATGCACGATCAAGGCAGCGGCAGCACCCTTGCGCGCGGCTTCCTCGAACTTGTAGGTCCAACGGCCGTAGTAGGTCATGCGCTTGCCATCGAACAGCTTGGCATCGCCCACATGGAAGCCGGGATCGTTGACGAACATGACGACTGTCTTGCCGGTCCAATCCTGGTCGGCGTAGTCGTTCCAGTTCTGTTCGGGCGCATCGACGCCATAACCGACGAACACCATGTCGCTGCCATCGATCTTGATCTCGCTCTCGCCACGGCGTGAACCGATCACCATGTCGGTACCGAACGCCAGCTGCTGCTGGTTGTCGCCGCGCTGGATCTTCAGCACGGTGCCAGGATCGGCGGTGGTCTCGGTCATCGGTACGTCCTGGAACCAGCTGTCACCGTTGCCCGGCTGCAGGCCGATGCGCTGCATCTGGTCGCGGATGTAGTTGATCGTAAGGTCTTCGCCGCGGCTACCCGGTGCGCGGCCTTCGAATTCGTCCGAAGCCAGCGTCTTCACCAGCTCGCCGAAATCGGCAGCGTTGATGGCACTGGCAAAAGCGTGGGCGGGCGCGACGGCGGGAGTGGGCTGCGCGGCAGCCGGCGCTGCGGCTTCCTGTTTGCAGGCGGCCAGCGCCGCGGTCGCGGCCAGGCACAACACCAGTTTGCGTTGCATGGAGACTCCAGGGAACAGTGGAGTCTCGATTCTAGGACGGAACGCGCAGCGCCGGGTCAGTTGCCCGGTGCTTTGTCACCGCTGAAGCGCTGCACCTCGGCACCACGCACCGGGCCGATGCGGGCGCTGTCGTGCACGAACAGGTTGACCTCGCGCTCGAACACCAGTTCACCTTCGACCGCGGCATTGGGGCCGATGATGATGCGGGGCTTGCGCGGTGGGGTGAGCGAGATGCCAAACGAGGGGCGGTTCACCTTCAGGCCGCCCTTGACCACCGAATCCACGCCTACGGTGATGTCACTGTTGACGGTCTCGATACTGCCCGCCACCTCGGTACCAACGAGGCCAATGCTGCCGTTCACGGTTTCGATATCGCCGCCAATGCGGCCGCCACGATCGACGAAGATGCTGCCATTGACCGTTTCCAGGCCGGACGTCAGCACCAGCCCACGGCCAGCGCGGATGGCGCCATTGACGGTTTCGATGCTGCGCGCCTGCACATTGTCCTCGGCGCGGATGCTGCCATTGACGGTTTCCACGCCGCGGGCATTCACGCCACTGGCCAGCTGGATGCTGCCATTGACCGTGTCCAGGTCGCCGTAGCGGGCACCGGCATCGGTGTGGATGCTGCCATTGACCTTGCTGATGTCCTCGGCGGCATGGGCAAACGGGGTGCCGGCGCTCAGTGCCAGCAGCAGGAGAATACGTTTCACGGAGACCTCCGACGGCATTCCAGTGGACAGGGGCCGATGGCACCATGCTTGGGTACAATCCGCATCTGCCTGAAGTCATTGGAATGCCATTGCGTTTGTCCCGTCCAGCCCAGCAGCGGAAGCGTCCAGCGGTCGTGCCGGTGCGGCATCCCGGTTGCTGGATGCTGCTGCTGGCCCTGCTGACCGGGCCCTTGTTGGCCCAGGACAACCCGCGCGATGCGGAAAAGAAGCTGCGACAACTGCGCGGCGAGCTGAAAGACGTTGCCCAGGAGCGACGTCAGATCGATGCCGACCGTGGCCAGGCCAGCGCACGCCTGCGCGAGGCCGACCAGAAGGTGGCACGTACAGGCCGCGCGGTTGCCGAGGCCGAGGCGGCGGTGCAGCGCGAACAGCAATCGTTGAGCCAGTTGCAGCAGCGCAAGAACGAACTGCAGGCCGGTCTGGGCCGGCAACGGCAGCAGCTGGCGACGTTGCTGCGGGGGGCCTACCAGCTTGGCAACCATGCACCGCTGAAGTTGTTGCTGTCACAGGACACGGTGGCCGATGCCAACCGCGCGATGGCCTACCACCGCTATCTGCAGCGTGAACGGGCACAGGCCATCACCGCCCTGACTGCCGACCTGCAAAGCCTGTCCAGCACCGAGCAGCAGATCGTCGCGCGTACCCGGGAGCTGCAGCAGACGCAGGAGCAACAACGTCAACAGGCAGCCGCGCTGGCCCAGGACCGGCGCCAACGCGCCGCCGTGGTGGCCGAACTGGACCAGCGCTTTCAGGACCGCAGCGAGCGCGAGAAGACGCTGGGCAAGGATGCGCAGGCACTTGAGCGGGTATTGGCCAACCTGCGCGCCACTGCCGCCCGTGCCGAGGCCGAACGACGCGCAGCGGCACGTCGTGCCGCCGCCGAACAATCACGCCAGCAGGCCACCGCCAGCGAAGGCCGTGGCAGCCAACGTGCGGCCCCCGGCAAGGTGCCGCCGCGGGTGGTGGCCAACGCACCTGCACCGCGGGTGGGGGGCTTGGGCTGGCCGTTGTCAGGCAACCTGTTGGCACGTTATGGCGGCCGCCTGCCGGACGGGCGCAACAGCGCCGGCGTGCTGATCGGTGCGCCGGCGGGCAGTACGGTCACCGCCGTGGCGGAAGGCACCGTGGTGTTCTCCGACTGGATGACCGGCTACGGCATGATCCTGATCGTCGACCATGGCAATGGCTACATGAGCCTGTACGCGCACAACGACGCCCTGCTGAAGGATGCCGGCGCCCGCGTGCGCCGTGGTGATGCCGTGGCCAAGGTGGGCAACTCCGGTGGCCAGGGGGTGACCGCCCTGTACTTTGAACTGCGCCGCAATGGCCAGCCGGTGGACCCGGCAACCTGGTTGCAGCGGCAGTAGCAGCGATCACCTCAGGCCCTGCGACGCTGTGGGGGATTCAACGGGAATTTAGCCAGTGTTCGCGCATAATCGGGGCCAACGCGGTGTTCCGCGTGCCTGTTTCCCCATGGAGTGGTACATGCGCCTAGCTCGTCTTTCCGCAGCCCTGCTGTTTGCCCTGTCACCGGCGCTGTCGCTGGCGCAGACCGCGCCGGACAAACCTGCCAGGGCGGATGACCCCGATGCCAAGGAATCGGTGACCTCGCGGGTGCCGTTGGATGAGATCCGCCGGTTCGTCTCCGTTTACAACGCGGTGCGCGCAGCCTACGTGGATCCGGTCGATGACAAGAAGCTGATGCAGTCGGCGGTGCGTGGGTTGCTGCTGGAGCTTGATCCGCACAGCACCTACTTCGACAAGGAAGACGCGCAGGCCTTCGACGAACAGGCCACCGGTGCCTATGAAGGCATCGGCGTGGAGCTGCTGCAGGAAGACAATGCCCTGAAGGTGGTATCCCCCATCGACGACACCCCGGCCGCCCGCGCAGGCGTGAAGGCAGGTGACCTCATCATCGCCATCGACGGCACCCCCATCAACGCGATCGATGCCAGCGAGCCGCTGCGCGGCAAGGCCGGCAGCCAGGTGGTACTGACCATCGCCCGTGAAGGGCAGAAGCCGTTTGACGTCACCGTGGTGCGCGAAACCATCCGCGTGACCAGCGTGCGCAGCAAGATGCTCGAACCCGGCTATGGCTATGTGCGCATCAGCACCTTCCAGGCCGATACCGGTGCGGACTTCCAGAAGCACGTGGCGCAGTTGCAGGCCCAGGCCGGTGGCAAGCTGAAGGGGCTGGTGCTGGACCTGCGCAGCAACCCGGGCGGTCTGCTCACCGCCGCCGTACAGGTCGCCGACGACCTGCTGGACCGGGGCGGCATTGTCAGTACACGTGGCCGCATTTCCATCAGCGACGCGAAGTTCGACGCTACCCCGGGTGACCTGCTCAACGGTGCGCCGGTGGTGGTGTTGACCGACGCCGGTTCGGCCAGCGCCTCGGAAGTGCTGGCCGGTGCGCTGCGTGACAACCAGCGGGCCCGCATCGTGGGCAGTCGCAGCTTCGGCAAGGGCTCGGTGCAGACCGTGTTGCCGTTGGACAATGGCGACTCGGTCAAGCTCACCACGGCGCGTTATTACACCCCCAGCGGGCGTTCCATCCAGGCCACCGGCATCGTGCCCGACGTGGAGCTGCAGCCGGATCCGGCGACCGTGCCCAAGGATATTCCAGCCAGCCTGGCCGACTACAGCGAAGCCAAGTTGCCCGGCCATCTGCGCGGCGACGATGAGGCCGCCGGCAGCAAGGCCGGTGTGGTGCTCAGTGGTGACGGCCCGATCCAATCCGCGCTGCAGGAGCTCAAGCATCCTGGCTCGGTGGCTGCCGCTGCGGCAGCCGAGGCCAAGGCCAAGCCGGCGGCAACCGCCAAGCCTGCGGCTGAAGCGAAGCCTGCCGCCACGCAGACGCCGACCCCTGACGAGAAGCCGGCAGCTGAGGCGCCCCAGGCGGGCAAGCACGGGACGGTTGAGCCGGCTGAGCCTGCGGTTGAAGGCAACAAGTAAGCACGTTGGGTGCTGAGCGGGAGCAGGGCGTGTGGCCCTGCTCCCGCGCGTTACAGGGCGGTCAGGCTACCGATGTAGGCGCTGCTTCGTGACTCACGTTTGTTGCTGCGGGCGGATCAGCGGGGTTTGCCTGGCAGCGGGAAGGGGGTGACCACCTTCTCGCCGGTGGCGGCGTCACGGATCGCTGCTTGGCCCTTCTTCTCCACTTCCTCGATGCGCACGATGCTCTGCATCGGCAGGTGCAGCACCTTGGTGTTGCCAAACTCCTCGCGCAGACGTTCCTCGGTGGGGTCCACCACCAGACCGTCATGCACATCGAACACCAGCTCGGCCACCTCGTTGAACCCCCACAGGTGGCTGCCGCCCACGTGCCGTGCATACAGCTCGTAGACCTTGCCGTGGTTGAGGAAGGTGATCTTGTAGAGAGGTTTGTTGCTCATCGCCCGATTATAGAAGCCGCAGCGCGGCCAGCATGCGGGTCAGAAGCCTTGCCGCTTGCGCAGGCGTCTGGCGATGGCCGCACGTACATACAGGCCGTAGACGACGCCAAACAGAAAGCCGGCCACATGCGCCGACCACGCCACCATGCCGAAGCTGGGGCCGATATAGGCAAACACCACCTGCAGGGCCGCCCACACGCCAATCAACAGGAAGGCCGGTGCTCGCACGAACTCCAGGAACAATCCCAAGGGCAACACCACGCCCAGGCGCGCACCGGGAAACAGCGCCAGGTAGGTGCCCATCAGGGCCGACACCGCGCCACTGGCACCGATGATGGTGCGCTCGGGCGAGGCCATCACATACAGCGCGGCCAGGTTGGCGGCGGCACCGCCCAGCAGGAACAACAGCAACAGGCGCCACGGCCCCAGCACCCGCTCGGCCGGCAGGCCGAAGATCAGCAGGAACACCAGGTTGCCCAACAGGTGCGACCAGTCCGCGTGCAGGAACAGCGCGGTGAACAGCCGCAGCACGCTGCCGTCGCGCAACGCCGCCCACCACTCATCGGGCGTGCCCAACCCGGTGGCCAAGGCGCCCCAGGCCAGCCAGAGGGAATGCCGTGCCTCATCCGGTCGTGAGATTGACCACAGGAACGCCGCCAGCAGGGCCATGCACAGCAGCGGCACCGCCCAGCGCAGACCTGTCTTATTGCGGGAAGGAATGGAGACGAACATGGGTCCGGAAGCCTAACCCGGGTACAGGCCCGGTGGGGGGCGAATTCATCTTACGACGTTATTGTCTTGTTAACCGCTCTGCGTATACTGCATACGGCGTCGTATGTCGGGAGGGGACTCCGGCGCACGTCCAAGCCATCCTGGTGGCTTGGTGTGCAGGCGCAAAAACGACCACAACCGTTTACGGAGAGAGCTTCGACTATGACCGCTTCTGCAATTGCCCGCGTTACCGCTATCGCTGTCGGCATCGCTGGCGCGCTGGCTTTCAGCCACGCCGATGCTGCCGCCTTCCAGCTGAAGGAAAACAGCGCCAAGGGCCTGGGCCGCGCTTTTGCTGGTTCCACCAGCGCCTGGGACGACGCTTCGGTCGTCGCTACCAACCCTGCTTCGATGCGCCTGCTCGACGGCCGCCAGTTCCAGGCTGACGTCAGCGCCATCAGCTTCTCGGCGGATTTCGAGAAGTTCGGTGCCTACAACTCCAACGGCACCCCGGTCAGCGGTGGCAACGGTGGCGACGCAGGCATGATCGCCGCCGTGCCGGCTGCTTACTTCCATGTGCCGTTCGGTGAGAACGACAACATGCACTTTGGTGTGTCGCTGACCGTACCGTTCGGCTTCACCACCGAGTACGACAAGAACTGGGTTGGCCGCTACAGCGGCGTCAAGACCGACCTGAAGGCCATCGACCTGGGTGCTGCGTTCTCGTATGACGTCAACCCGTACGTGTCCTTTGGTGCGTCGGTGTTCGTCGAGCACCTGACCATCGAGCTGTCCAATGCACTGGACATGGGCTCGGTGATCAACGGTACCGCCCAGCAGAAGGCTGCTGCCGCAGCCCTGGCCGCCGGTGGTGGTGCAGCGCAGGCGCAGGCCGCCGCGCAGGCCGCTGCACAGCAGATGGCTGCGCTGGGTTTCTACCCGGGCAGCGCTGACGGCTTCGTCAAGATCGAAGGCGACAACAATGCCGTCGGCTACGTGCTGGGTACCACCCTGAGCCCGAGCGAAGATACCAACATCGCCTTCAGCTACCGCTCGAAGGTTGAGCACAAGATCACCGGTGGCAAGGCCAAGTTCGATGTGACCCCGGCGACGGCTGCGCTGCTGGCCCAGACTGCTCCGGGTACGTTCATCAACACCTCGGGCAAGGCCACCGTGACCCTGCCGGCATCGCTGACGATGAGTGTTACCCACCGCATCAACGACCGTTGGGCGGTGATGGGCGATGTGTCGCGCACCGCATGGAAGACGGCTTTTGACCAGGTGACCGTGGACTTCGCTTCCAACCAGCCTGACAGCGTGCTGGGCTTCCACTACAAGGACACCACCTTCGGCTCGATCGGTACCGAGTACAAGCTGTCCGACACCATCACCCTGCGTGGCGGTCTGGCCTATGACGAAAGCCCGACCACCTATGCGCACCGTGACGTGCGCGTGCCGGACGTGACCCGCAAGTGGCTCTCGCTGGGCCTGGGCTGGACCCCGTCGGAGAACACCGAGTTCAACTTCGGCTACACCCACCTGTTCACCAACGAGCCGGCGATCAACGTGACCTCGGCCACCGGCAACGTGCTGCAGGGCAAGTACGATGTGGGCGGCGACATCCTGGCCGCTTCGATCAACTACAAGTTCTGATCGAACCCGTAGCTGATGCATGCAGAAAGCCCCGCGCAAGCGGGGCTTTCTTTTTGTGAAGGACAGGTGAGATGTGTTGAAGCCTGCGCGGGAGTGCAGGGCGCCCGCGGTAGCAACGGCGCAAGCCGCCAGGCAGGCGACCGTTCGGATCGTGTGATGTGGTGGGCGTGCCTTGATGCGGGCTGCGCGGCTTGCGTCGCTGGCTGTGCATCGCCGGCTGGATGGCTAGCAGTCCGCATCCAGCCCGGTGGCATAGCGCAGCCCCTGCCGTAGCTGCGCCAGGAACTGCGGCGTGCGGTAGAGCGCCGCATCGTGGCCCAGGCCGGTGTACCAGCTGCGGCCGCCGTCGAACGCGTGGCACCAGCTGATCGGGTGATCGCCGCCCATCGTGCCGCCTTGATAGAGGCTTTCGTCCAGTGTCGCCAGTACCTGTACCCGTGGGCGAGGGTTGTCGCGGAAGTTGTACAGCTCATCGCGCACCGACCAAGCCGTACTGCTTGCAAGGTTGTTGCGCTCGGGCTGGATGCGCGTGGTCTGCAGGCCCGGTGGATGATTGCGGAACCAGGCGCCGACCAGGCGGCCGTACCAGGCCCAGTCGTACTCGGTGTCGGCGGCGGCATGCACGCCCATGTAGCCACCGCCGTTGCGGATATAGCGTTCAAAAGCCGCCTGTTCGTTGTCATCCAGCACGTCGCCGGTGGTACTGGTGAAGACCACGGCGCGGTAACGGGCCAGGTTGCCATCATTGAACTGCGTGGCGTCTTCGCTCGTCTCCGCCTGCAAGCCTTGTTCTTCTGCCATCGCCTTCAGGGTTTGCACGGCTGTGGGGATGGCGTCGTGGCGGAACTTGGCGGTCTTGCTGAAGATCAGGATGCGCCCGCCGTCCTGGGCGTTGGCAAACGGTGCGCAGAGCATGGACAGCAAGGTGAGGCCGCAGGCGAAGGTGTGGCGCATGGGGGCGTCCGATGCGGGTGGGTGATGGCAGTGTAGTGGGTGGTGCTGGGCGCTGACAGGTGGAGCAGAAGCAGAAGCAGAAGCAGAAGCAGAAGCAGAAGCAGAAGCACCCCTCCCTGGCCCTCCCCTTCGCCTTCGGCGAAAGGGAGGGGATGAGAGCTCAAAGCCAAAGCCAAAGCCAAAGGCAAAGGCAAAGGCAAAGGCAAAGGCAAAGGCAAAGGCAAAGGCAAAGGCAAAGGCAAAGGCAAAGGCAAAGGCATTTGGGCTGGGCGTTGAAGACTTTTTCCTGCAGGCAAAGAAAAACCCCGCTTGCGCGGGGTTTTTCTCACTCAAGGCACTGCTGGAATCAATCGCCCAGGGTCAGCAGCGAGGCGTTGCCGCCGGCGGCGGTGGTGTTCACCGTCACCGTCTTTTCGGTGGCAAAGCGCAGCAGGTAGTGCGGGCCGCCGGCCTTGGGGCCGGTGCCGGACAGGCCCTGGCCGCCGAACGGCTGCACGCCGACCACCGCGCCGATCTGGTTGCGGTTGACGTAGACGTTGCCAACGTTGACGCGCGCAGCGATGCGATCAACGGTTTCATCGATGCGCGAATGCACGCCCAGGGTCAGGCCGTAGCCGGTGGCGTTGATCTGGTCGATCACCGCATCCAGCTGATCGGCCTTCCAGCGGATCACGTGCAACACCGGCCCGAAGATTTCCTTGTGCAGCTGGTTCAGGTCCTTCAGCTCGTAGGCACGCGGCGCAAAGAAGGTGCCATGTGCAGCGGCATCGGACAGCGGTGCGGCAGCGATCAGGCGCGCTTCGGCGTCCATGCGCACGGCGTGATCCTTGAGGATCTGCAGTGCATCGGCGTCGATGACCGGGCCGACGTCGGTGGACAACTCGCCCGGGTCGGCGACCTTCAGTTCGGCCATGGCACCGGCCAGCATGCTCATCACCTTGTCGGCGATGTCGTCCTGCACGAACAGCACGCGCGCGGCCGAGCAGCGCTGGCCGGCCGAGGTGAAGGCCGAGCCGATGGCGTCCTTGACCAGCTGTTCCGGCAGCGCCGAGGAGTCGGCGATGAAGGCGTTCTGGCCGCCGGTCTCGGCGATCAGCACGCCGATGGCGGCGTCACGCGCGGCCATGGTGCGGTTGATCAGGCGGGCGGTTTCGGTGGAGCCGGTGAAGGCCACGCCGGCCACGCGCGGGTCAGCGGTCAGCGCCGCGCCTACTACCGAGCCGGAGCCCGGTACGAACTGCACGACGCCTTCTGGCACGCCGGCATCCAGCAGCAGCTTCACGGCGTAGTAGCCGATCAGGTTGGTCTGCTCGGCCGGCTTGGCGATGACGCTGTTGCCAGCGGCCAGGGCAGCGGCCACCTGGCCGAGGAAGATCGCCAGCGGGAAGTTCCACGGGCTGATGCAGACGAACACGCCGCGGCCGTGCAGCTGCAGCTCGTTGCTTTCGCCGGTGGGGCTGGGCAGCTTTTCGCCGGCGCCGAACTGGTCACGCGCCTGCTTGGCGTAATAGCGCAGGAAATCGACGGCTTCGCGCACTTCGGCGACGCCGTCGGGCAGGCTCTTGCCGGCTTCCTTCACGCACAGCGCCATGAACTCGGCGATGCGGGCTTCCAGCTGGTCAGCGGCGTGCTCGAGGATGGCGGCGCGGCTGGCAGCCGGGGTGCGGTTCCAGGCCGGCTGGGCGGCGACGGCATTGTCCAGCGCCTTCTGCACGGTGGCGGCATCGGCGGCCTGCCAGTGACCGACGACCTGGCGGGTGTCGGCCGGGTTGGTCACCGGCTGGGTGGCGCCGGTGCTGTTGGCGCCCGGCACCAGCGGGGCGGCCTGCCAGGGCTTGACGGCGGCGTTGAGCTGCTCGGCCAGGGCGCGCAGGTCGTTGTCGTTGGCGAGGTTGATGCCCATGGAGTTGGTCCTGTCGTGGTTCTGGCTGCGCAGCAGGTCAACCGGCAGCGGGATCTTGGGGTGCGGAATGGATGCGAACGAAGACACGGCTTCGACCGGATCGCGGATCAGGTCGTCGATGGACACGTCTTCATCGGTGATGCGGTTGACGAAGCTGGAGTTGGCGCCGTTTTCCAGCAGGCGACGCACCAGGTAGGGCAGCAGGTCTTCGTGCGAGCCCACCGGTGCGTATACGCGGCAGGGCACGTTGAGGCGGTCAGCCGGGATCACCTCGGCATACAGGTCATCGCCCATGCCGTGCAGCTTCTGGTGCTCGTACACGCCGCCCTTGGCGATCTGCTTGATCGCCGCGATGGTGGCCGCGTTGTGGGTGGCGAACATCGGGTAGATCGCGTCGCTGTGGCCGAACAGGCGCTTGGCGCAGGCGATGTAGGACACGTCGGTGTTCTGCTTGCGGGTGAACACCGGGTAGCCGGCCAGGCCTTCGATCTGCGCACGCTTGATTTCCGCGTCCCAGTACGCGCCCTTGACCAGGCGCACCTGCAACTTGTGGCCGATGCGGCGGGCCAGGTCGGCGAGGTAATCAATCGTGTACGGGGTGCGCTTCTGGTAGGCCTGCACCACGATGCCGAAACCTTCCCAGCCCTTCAGCGAAGGATCGCTGACCACGCGCTCGATGATGTCCAACGACAATTCGAGGCGGTCGGTTTCCTCGGCGTCGACGGTGCAGCCGATGCCGTAGGACTTGGCCAGCTGCGCCAGTTCCAGCACGCCCGGCACCAGGTCCTTGAGCACGCGCTCGCGCTTGGCATGTTCGTAGCGCGGGTACAGCGCCGACAGCTTGATCGAGATGCCGTGCGAGGCGGTGACGTCACCGTCGGCCTTGCCGCCACGGGCGATGTTGTCGCCGCCGATGGCATGGATGGCGCGGCGGTAGTCTTCCAGGTAGCGCAGCGCGTCCTTCATGGTCAGCGCGCCTTCGCCGAGCATGTCGAAGGAGTAGCGGTAGTTGCTGTTGTCGCCCTTGTGCGAGCGTGCCAGCGCTTCGTCGATGGTGCGGCCCATGACGAACTGGTGGCCCATGATCTTCATCGCCTGGCGCACGGCCAGGCGGATCACCGGCTCACCGACGCGGCCGATCAGGCGCTTGAAGGCGCCGTGCACGTCGCGCTTGGTGGCGTCGGCCAGGTCAACCAGGTGGCCGGTCAGCATCAGGCCCCAGGTGGAGGCATTGACCAGCACCGAGTCGGACTGGCCCATGTGGCGCTTCCAGTCAGCTTCGCCCAGCTTGTCGCGGATCAGCTTGTCGGCGGTTTCCTGGTCCGGAATGCGCAGCAGGGCTTCAGCCACGCACATCAGCAGCACGCCTTCCTCGCTGCCCAGGTCGTACTGGCGCATGAAGGCTTCGATCGCGCCCTGGTTCTTGGCGCGTGCGCGCACGCGGCGTACCAGATCGGCGGCGGTGGCCTGTACCTGGGCCTGTTCGGCAGCCGGCAGGCGGGCCTGTTCCAGCAGCTCGCGCACATGGCTGGCTTCGTCCTTCAGCCAGGCATCGGTGATGGCCTGGCGCAGCGCGGGCGGTGCCGGCGGCAGCTCAGGGCTCAGCAGCGGCAGGCCCGCTGGGGGATGTGAGGCGACATCAGGAGAAGGTGTTGCGTTCATGCGCTCGGCCACAGTTGGATTCGGCCATTTTAATCCGCGGCAGGAGTTTTCCTAGTCCCTTTCGTCATCATTTGAAGCGGCGAAAGCCTTGCAGGGCGGGCGCTTCCGCAATTCTTACGACGGATAGATTTATTGTGCCGATTCCGTCATCTAATGTGCCGAGGTTGGGCGATATCCGGGCAATTCTGGTGTGCACCGCAGCATCGATGACGATGATGAATGGAAGCTTGCCGGCCGCCATCAGGCAGGGCTACCATCGAACTCGATTTCCGCGGTATGGACGCGGCTGCGATGATCCAGGTGCTTCGGCAAGATTCCGATGGCTCAGGGACGCAGTTGTTACTGCACCCCCCACGGGCACTGAGTGCTCGGCAGTTCGTCCAGTTGTTTGCGGCGTTGGCAGGGTTGATGGCGTTCTCGGCAGGCTTGGGTTGGTTGTCCGGAAACGTATTGGCACCTGTCTTCGCGTTGTTGCATGGCTTCCTGGTAGCCGTTGCCCTGCGTGCGTGTTGGCGCAGCAGCAATCGCCGGGAAGAGATCCGGGTAGGACCGGACTGCGTGGAAGTGATTCCCGCAGCCGGAGTTTCGCCGGTGTTCCGCGCACACCCTTATTGGGTGCGGGTGGTCACCGGGAAGGAACGGGTCCTGCTGGTTTCCAGCGGCAAGCGGGTCGAAGTGGGGAGTTTCCTCGCGCCCGCCGAACGTCGGGAACTTGCGGTGACACTTGAAGGCTTGCTCGCAGCCAGCAATGGCTGCAACCGATGACGTCAAGGGTCTAGGCAATGAAGCAATGCAGCGGGTGGGGCGCGAAGTTGAAACACGGTTTGGCAGCGGCAGCGATGATGCTGTCGGCGCAGGCAGCATGGGCGCAGTCGGCCGATCCAAAGGAATGGCAGCTCAACATGGGCAAGGGTGTCACCCATACCTCGCGTATGGCGTGGGACGCGCACATGGTGGCCTTGTGGGTGTGTACGGTGATCGGCGTGCTGGTGTTCGGCGCCATGGCCTACGCCATCTTCAAGTTCCGCAAATCCAAGGGTGCGGTGGCGGCGCAGTTCGCCCATAACACCAAGGCCGAAGTGATCTGGACCGTCATCCCGATCATCATCCTGGTGGTGATGGCCTGGCCGGCCACGGCCAAGCTGATCGCCATGTACGACACCCGCGACTCCGAGATGACGGTGAAGATCACCGGCTATCAGTGGATGTGGAAGTACGAGTACGTCGGCGAGGATGTGGCCTTCACCAGCCGTCTTGACCGCAAGTCCGACCAGATCCGCCAGGACGGCAGCGTGCCGACCATGGCCACCGATCCGCACTACCTGCTGGACGTGGACAACCCGCTGGTGTTGCCGGTGGATACCAAGGTCCGCTTCGTGATCACCTCCGATGACGTGATCCACGCCTGGTGGGTGCCGGCGCTGGGCTGGAAGCAGGACGCCGTGCCGGGCTTCATCAACGAGCGCTGGACCAATATCGAGACCGCAGGCGTGTACCGCGGCCAATGCGCCGAGCTGTGCGGCAAGGACCATGGCTTCATGCCGATCGTGGTCAAGGCTGTGTCCAAGGACGAGTTCAAGTCCTGGCTGGCCTCGCGCAAGCCGGCCGCCGCCGAGCCGGCGCCGGCACCGGCCGCTGAAAGCGCACCCGCCGAAAGCCCTGAAACACCGCAACCGGAAGCCACGCCCGCCGCACCTGCAGCGGCTGGCGCCTGATACCACTGCGTGCCGGTGCTGCCGGCGCGATGCCTGAAAACGGATAAAGAGGTGTAGTTGCAATGGCGAATACCGCAGTGGACCACTCCGATCACCACGGCCATCAGCAGGGCTTCTTCGAGCGTTGGTTCTTCTCCACCAACCACAAGGACATCGGCACGCTGTACCTGCTCTTCAGCTTCACCATGTTCATCATCGGTGCGGCGATGAGCGTGGTGATCCGGCTGGAGCTGGCGCAACCCGGCCTGCAATACGTCAAGCCGGAGTTCTTCAACCAGATGACCACCGTGCATGCACTGGTGATGATCTTCGGTGGGGTGATGCCGGCCTTCGTCGGCCTGGCCAACTGGATGATCCCGCTGCAGATCGGCGCGCCGGACATGGCCTTGCCGCGCATGAACAACTGGTCGTTCTGGCTGCTGCCGGTGGCCTTCAGCATGTTGCTGCTGACCCTGTTCCTGCCCGGTGGTGCACCGGCCGGTGGTTGGACCATGTACCCGCCGCTGTCGCTGCAGGGCGGCTACAACGTTGCTTTCAGCGTGTTCGCCATCCACGTGGCCGGCGTCAGCTCGATCATGGGCGCGATCAACATCATCGCCACCGTGCTCAACATGCGTGCGCCGGGCATCGACCTGCTGAAAATGCCGATCTTCTGCTGGACCTGGCTGATCACCGCCTTCCTGCTGATCGCGGTGATGCCGGTGCTGGCCGGTGCGGTGACCATGCTGCTGACCGACAAGTTCTTCGGCACCAGCTTCTTCAACGCCGCCGGTGGCGGTGACCCGGTGATGTACCAGCATATCTTCTGGTTCTTCGGGCACCCCGAGGTCTACATCATGATCCTGCCGGCGTTCGGCGTGGTCAGCGAGATCCTGCCGACCTTCAGCCGCAAGCCGCTGTTCGGTTACCAGGCCATGGTCTACGCCACCGCCGCCATCGCCTTCCTGTCGTTCATCGTGTGGGCCCACCACATGTTCACGGTGGGCATGCCGCTGGGCGGCGAGATCTACTTCATGTTCGCCACCATGCTGATCTCCATCCCCACCGGGGTGAAGGTGTTCAACTGGGTCAGCACCATGTGGGAGGGCTCGTTGACGTTTGAAACGCCGATGCTGTTCTCCATCGCCTTCGTCATCCTGTTCACCATCGGCGGCTTCTCCGGCCTGATGCTGGCCATCGTACCGGCCGACTACCAGTACCACGACACCTACTTCGTGGTGGCGCACTTCCACTACGTGCTGGTGACCGGTGCGGTATTGGCGCTGATTGCCGCGGTGTATTACTGGTGGCCGAAGTGGACCGGCCGCATGTACAACGAGTTCTGGGGCAAGTTTCATTTCTGGTGGACGATGGTGTTCGTCAACCTGCTGTTCTTCCCGCAGCACTTCCTTGGCCTGGCCGGCATGCCGCGGCGTATTCCGGACTACAACCCGGTATTCGCCGACTGGAACCTGGTCAGCTCGATCGGCGCGTTTGGCATGTTCGTCACCCCGTTCCTGATGGCCGCCATCCTGTTGGCCTCGCTGCGCAACGGCAAGCGTGCCGAAGCGCGCGCCTGGGAAAGCGCCAAGGGCCTGGAATGGACCGTGCCTTCACCGGCACCGGCACATACCTTCACCGTGCCGCCGGTGATCAAGCCGGGTGATCTGGCGCATGACGATGTGAGCCATTGAGGAGGCCGGCGATGAGCAGCAACAAGCAATGGCAGGCTGAGGAACTGGAACTGCGCAAGCGCCGCTCGCGGCGCACCGCACTGGTGGTGGGGCTGATCGCGTTGGCGGTGTATGTCGGCTTCATCCTGTCCGGGGTATTGGCAAGTTGACCACGCCGGCGCCCACCCCCAAACGCAATGCCGGCCTTGGCCGCTTGATTGGCGTTGCCCTGGCGGTGTTCGTGCTGACGTTCTCGCTGGTGCCGCTGTACCGCATCGCCTGCGAAAAGGTATTTGGCGTGCGGCTGGAGCGCGGTGCCACCACCCAGCAGGCGCATGCGCCGGCTGGCAACAGCAAGCGCACGGTGCGGGTGGAGTTCGATGGCGGCGTCAATTCCAAGCTGCCCTGGGCCTTCCATCCGGAAAAGCTGACGATGGACGTGGTGCCGGGCGAGTTGAACGAAGCCCTGTACTACGCCCGCAACGACAGCGACCGCGCGCTGGTTGGCAGTGCGGTGCCGTCGGTGGCGCCAGCACGTGCCTCGGGCTATTTCAACAAAACCGAATGTTTCTGCTTCACCGCACAGACCCTGCAGGCCGGCGAGAAGCGTGACATGCCGGTGCGTTTCATCGTCGACCCGGACCTGCCGGCCGACGTCAACACGATCACCTTGTCCTATACCTTCTACAAGAATGATGCGCTGACCGAGCAGCTGGCCCCGGCAACCGCCGCGGCCGCTGCGCACGCAGCCCCCTGATCACGGACCCGGAAGCAACGCCATGGCCCATAACACCCCTGATGCCAACGTCTACTTCGTGCCAAGCAGCAGCAAATGGCCGTTTGTGGGATCGATCGCGATGCTGGTGATGATGGTGGGGGTGGCCAGCTGGCTCAACGATGCCAGCTGGGGCCGCTGGACCTTCTTTGCCGGCGTGGCGATGCTGGTGTTCACTCTGTTCCTGTGGTTCGGCGATGTCATCCGCGAATCGGTCGGCGGCAACTACAACCGCCAGGTGGACGGCTCGTTCCGGATGGGGATGATCTGGTTCATTTTCTCCGAGGTGATGTTCTTCGCTGCCTTCTTCGGCGCGCTGTTCTACACCCGCAACATGGGCCTGCCCTGGCTGGGCGGTGAAGGCCATGGCGTGCTGACCAACGAGTACCTGTGGGATGGCTATTCCGCCGCATGGCCGACCAATGGCCCGGCCGATATCGGTGGCGCCTTCCAGACCATCCCGGCCTGGGGCCTGCCGCTGATCAATACCCTGATCCTGCTGACCTCCGGCGTCACCCTGACCATCGCCCATCACGCCCTGAAGGCCGGCAACCGCAAGCAGCTGCTGATCTGGTTGGGCGGCACGGTGGTGCTGGGCTGCGTGTTCCTGTTCTTCCAGGCCGAGGAATACATCCACGCCTACAAGGAATTGAACCTGACCCTGGGCTCGGGCATCTACGGCTCCACCTTCTTCATGCTGACCGGCTTCCACGGCGCGCACGTGCTGCTGGGCACGATCATGCTGACGGTGATGTGGTTCCGCGCCGCCAAGGGGCACTTCACCCGCGACAACCATTTCGGCTTCGAGGCCGCCGCGTGGTACTGGCACTTCGTCGACGTGGTGTGGCTGATGCTGTTCCTGTTCGTGTATGTGCTTTGAAGGCGGGGATTGGTGATTCGGGATTGGTGGCGCACTGCGATCTGGAGGATCGCGAGAAGCTGCTTTGCCAATCCCCAATCCCCACATTCCTAATCCCTGCTTCATCAGCCGCCAACACCGTGCGGCTTGATCCATCCCGTATAGATGCCCAGCGCGACCAGCAGGATCAACACCACTGACAGCGCGATACGCCGTGTCAACGCATTGACCGTCCGCTTGGTCTGGCCGCGATCGATCATCAGGTAATAGAGGCCGGCTCCAAGATTCCAGACGATGACGATCAAGAACGCGATTACCAGCAGGGTCTTCAACGAATCGTTCATGCGTGGCTCGGTGAGTGGAAAGGCAGTGCTATATCACCTGCTTGGCGGCAGCTTGTCATGACGCGACAGCACACGGCGGTGTTCGGCTGGGTGCTGGCGGTGCTGGTGGCCGCGGTGTTCTGTGGCCTGGGGGTATGGCAACTGCAGCGCATGCATCAGAAGGAGGCCTTGTTGGCGCAGCTGCCACCGGGCCGCGACAACGCCGTCCGCCTGGACCAGGCCGCAGCTGCACCGGATGCACTGCACTGGGTACGCGATCAACTGCAGTTCCTGCCCGGCACGGTGCTGCTGGATAACCAGTTGCGTGAGGGCAGGGCAGGCATCAAGGTCTACCAGCCTGCGCGCGCTGCCAGTGGCGCGGTGGTGCTGGTGGACCTGGGCTGGCTGCCCTTGCCGGCGGACCGCCAGCTGCCGGTAATCAAGCCCGAGCAGGGCGGCCAGGCCTTGCAGGGCCTGTGGGCACCGCCACCGGCCAGCGGCATCGCACTGGGGCCTGCATTGACCGCCGCCAAGCAACCGCAGACCTGGTTGGCGACGCGGATGGATCTGCCCGCGATTGCCACGCAGTTGGGCCTGGGTGCTGGTGCGCTGGCGCCCAGGGTGCTGCGATTGGATCCGACTTTACCGTTGGGCTATGCGCGCGATCTGGACTTGCTTCCCAATACCTTGCCGCCTTCGCGGCATCTTGGTTATGCGGTGCAGTGGTTCGCGATGGCCTTGGCGGTGTTGGTGATTGCGCTGGTATTGCAATTCAAGAAGCGGCGGAAGGTGGAGGAGGAGCCGTGAATGGGAAGTCGGGATTGGGGAATGGTTTGGGGCAGGAGCGAAGCCAGAGCCAGAGCCAGAGCCCCCTCCCCAACCCTCCCCTTGGCAGCGCCAAAGGGAGGGGGCAGAGCGCTGCGGCGTCGCTTGAATCCTTGCTCCTGCTTTCGCCGTTGAATTTCCCCCTCCCTTTCACCGAAGGTGAAGGGGAGGGCCGGTGAGGGGTGCTTCAAGCCTTTGCTCTTGCCTTTGCCTTCGTTTCTGCTTCTGCGAATCCCGAATCCCGAATCCCGAATCCCGAATCCCGAATCCCGAATCCCCATTCCCCAATTCCCCATTCCCCATTCCCCATTCCCCATTCCCGGCCTTGATCATGAACGCACTCACCCCCGACCAGCTCGCCACCCGCAACCGCGGCCGCCGGGTGTTGCTGCTGATCTTCGCGATGTTCTTCGGCTCGATGGCGCTGGCCGGGATCCTGCGCTTCTCCGGTTGGACGCCGCAGATCAACCGCCACCACGGCGAGTTGCTGCAGCCGCCGGTTGATCTGCGCAGCGAGCCGCTGCACCTGGCCAACGGCCAGGCCTACGACTGGAATCCGGGCGAGCGCCATTGGCGCATCCTGCTGGCACCGCAGGCCAATTGCGCCCCGGCCTGCGTCACTTTGTCGCAGCAATTGGACAAGGTGTGGCAGTTGTTCGGGCATAACGCGGATAATGTCGAGATATTGTGGCTGGGCACGCCGCCTGAACAGGTGGTCGCCATGCCGGCACTGAAGGTGCTGCAGCCCCAGCCCGCGTTCCGGGGCAGGCTGCCGGGGGTGGATGACCCGGCCGGCATCCCGGTGTATGTGATTGATCCCAATGGCTTTGTGGTACTTCGCTATGCGCCGGGTTTTGAACCGGGTGGACTGCGTGCTGATCTATCCAAGCTGTTGAAACTGATGTGAGTTCCGTTCGATGAATGCCTCCGCGCGTCCGGCGCTGTACCGCAATTTCCACCGACTGGCGTGGTTCGCACTGATCATGACGGCGAGCACCATCATGTTCGGCTCGTTCGTGCGCCTGTCCGATGCCGGCCTGAGCTGCCCGGATTGGCCCACCTGCTATGGCCGCGTGACCTGGCCGCAGACGCAGATGGAGGCGGCCCAGCACGTGGCCAGCGAGATCCGTCCGCTGGAAACCCACAAGGCCTGGCGCGAGCAGGTGCACCGTTTCCTGGCCGGCCTGCTGGGCGTGGAGGTGCTGACCCTGGCCTTGCTGGCAGCGCGTCGGCGCAAGCATGGCGTCGCCCAGATCGTCACCGCCTCGGTGCTGGTGGCGCTGGCGATCCCTTTATATATGCGCGGCGAGCATGTGGCCTCCAGCGTGTTGGCGATTGGCGGTGAAGCCATCCTGCTGCTGGCGGCGCTGCGCTGGTCCAACATCGATCTGGCACGGGCGGCGGTGCTGACCCTGGCGGTGGTGATCTTCCAGGCCTTGCTGGGCATGTGGACGGTGACCTGGCTGCTCAAGCCCATCGTGGTGATGGGGCATCTGCTGGGCGGCATGGCGATGTTCTCCCTGCTGGTGTGGATGGCCTGGAAGGCCACGCACCTGCCGATCACCCTGGCCGAGGCACCGCGTCTGCGCTGGTGGCTGCGCGCGGCGGTGGCCCTGGTAGTGCTGCAGATCGCACTCGGCGGCTGGGTCAGCGCCAACTACGCCGCCCTGGCCTGTGGTGGCGGCAGCGCTTCGCTGGACAACTTCCCGCGCTGCGTCAGCCAATGGTGGCCGCAGCAGAATTACAGCGAAGGCTTCACCCTGTGGCGCGGCATCGGCGTGGATTACGAAGGCGGCGTGCTGGACGGTGCTTCGCGTATCGCCATCCAGATGGCCCACCGCATGTTTGCCATGGTGGTGGCGTTGTACCTGCTGGTGTTGTCGGTGCGGATGTTCCGCCTGCCGGGCATGCGTGGCTGGGCCAGCGCGGTGATCGTGCTGTTGCTGCTGCAGGTCACCCTGGGCGTGCTCAACGTCAAGCTGGCGCTGCCGCTGGCGGTGGCGGTCATGCACAGCGGTGGCGCGGTTGCGCTGTTGTTCGTGCTGATCACTTTGCTGGCGCGCCTGCGCGCCCCGGAGTGAATGATGCAGACAACATGGCGTGACTATTGGGACCTGACCAAGCCGAAGGTGGTGGCACTTATCGTGTTCACCGCCCTGGTCGGCATGTGCCTGGCCATTCCCGGCCTGCCCAGCACCGCCCAGGTGGTGACCGGGCTGCTGGGCTTCATCGGCATCTGGCTGTCGGCGGCGGCTGCGGCTGCGATCAACCAGTTGCTGGATGCGCGCATCGACGCGCAGATGGCGCGCACCTCCTGGCGCCCGCTGGTGGTCGGCAAGGTATCGCCGCGGCAGGTGCTGGTGTTTGCTGCCGCGCTGACCGCGTTGTCGATGACCATCCTGGTGCTGTGGGTGAACGTGATCACCGCGGTGCTGACCTTCGCCTCGTTGATTGGTTATGCGGTGATCTACACCGTCTACCTGAAGCGAGCGACCTCGCAGAACATCGTCATCGGCGGGTTGGCCGGTGCCACCCCGCCCTTGCTGGGCTGGGCGGCGATCACCGGCATGCAGGGCAGTTCCGATTGGGCCTATGCCTCGCTGCTGGTGCTGATCATCTTCATCTGGACCCCGCCGCATTTCTGGGCATTGGCGATCTTCCGTCGCGTGGATTACGCCAAGGCCGAGATCCCGATGCTGCCGGTCACCCACGGCGTGCCGCATACCCGCAAGCAGATCCTGGCGTACTCGGTGGTGCTGGCCGTGGTGACGCTGTTGCCGGCGGCCATTGGCATGAGCGGCATGTTCTACCTGGGCGGGGCGACGGTGTTGAACATCGTCTTCCTCTGGTACGCCTGGAAGATGCAGAACCCGCCGGACGAGATGTTCAACATGAAGATGTTCGGCTATTCCATCGTCTACCTGATGGCGCTGTTCGCCTTCCTGCTGGTTGACCACTGGCTATTGCCCTGGCTGTGATCAAGCAAAGAAAAGGCCGGCGCATGCCGGCCTCTTCTTTTGAATGCCGGCATACGCCGCTCCTGCAACCGTCACAGACCCTGTAGCCCGGGTAAGCGCAGCGCACCCGGGGGCCGATCAATCATGGCGATGGGTCCGTGGCAGCGGATGCGCTTTAGGCAAAGCCCCGGGTGCGCTGCGCTTACCCGGGCTACCGGATCTGCGAAATTACAGGTGATGCCCCTGCCGAGCATGGCTCGGCACTACACCGGCTTCGCGGCGTGCGCGGCTCCTGCAGTGGTTACAGACCTTGTAGCCCGGGTAAGCGCAGCGCACCCGGGGAACGATCAATCATGGCGATGGGTCGGTGGCAGCGGATGCGCTTTGGGCAAAGCCCCGGGTGCGCTGCGCTTATCCGGGGTACCGGGCCTGCGAAATTACGGGTGATGCCCCTGCCGAGCATGGCTCGGCGCTACACCGGCTTAGCGGCGTACGCGGCTCCTGCAGCGGTCACAGACCATGTAGCCCGGGTAAGCGCAGCGCACCCGGGGGCCGATCAATCATGGCGATGGGTCTGTGGCAGCGGATGCGCTTTGGGCAAAGCCCCGGGTGCGCTGTGCTTACCCGGGCTACGGGGCTGGTGGATTGCGGGTAAACGTCCTTGCCGAGCATGGCTCGGCACTACATCTGCCTGGTTGCGGGCATTGCTTGTGCCGGCTCGGGAGCGCGCTGCGTTGATTCCTTCGGCGGCAACTGCCAGTGTTGCCTCTGTCACAAGAAAGAGGGTGCAAGGATGCATGCCATGGTTCAGCGGATCGCAGGATTGTTGATGGCACTGGCCGGCATCGGCGTGGTGCATGCTGAGCAGACGGTATCGCAGATCCGTGGTCATGCTGCAGGCCATCGTCTGCTGGTGCTTGGCGAGCAGCACGGCACCCATGAAATCCCGGCCGTGGTGCAGGCTTTGGTCGCGTCCTATGTAGCTGATGGCAAGCCGCTGCATCTGGCATTGGAGCTGCCCACGTCAGAAAGCGCGGCATTGGCCGACTATCTGCACTCTGACGGTGGCCCCACCGCGATGGCTGCCCTGAGGGCAAGGCCTTACTGGAACGCCAATACCCGCTTCCACGATGGCCGGCGAAGTGAAGAGATGCTGGAACTGATCGATGCAATGCGAAAGCTGCACCGGCAAGGAAAAGACATACAGGTATTTGGTTTCGATCAGGCTGCGTCGCGCTCGCCCCCCAAGCCCGGTGCACGGGATGCGACGATGGCAGCCGAGTTGCGTACGCGCTACGCCGCACTGCCAGCTGATGGTCGGATGGTGGTGCTGACAGGCAACGTGCACGGCATGCGCAGGCAGCCGCGCTATCTGGCCTATCCGCCCATGACGATGTTGCTGCGGGACCTGGATGTCTACAACGTACGCATTGGCGCGCGCGAAGGCGATGTGTGGGGGTGCCGGCCCGGGCAAGGGTGCGGCCGTATTGCGTTGGCTGTCTACAGCGGGCCTTCACCAGTACGGGATGAGGCCGATGATCGCAACTACGATCTGCAGCTGTGGTTGCCGCGTTTTACCGTGGCCCGCTTGCTCGGCGCAGGCGAGACACCCCCCTAGCGCGAGCGCTTGGGAGCGGCCTGCGCCGCGAAGCTGGTGATGCTTCCGGCTGTGTGTGAGATCGCGAACCCAGGTGCTTTGCATTGCAGCGGATGTTGCGAACACCGCCGGCCATCGCGCGTTGGGCTGAAGGATTGCGGGCAGGGCTCCTGCCGAGCATGGCTCGGCACTACAGCAGCTTCGCGGCGTGCGCGGTTCCTGCGGCGGTCACGGACCTTGTAGCCCGGGTAAGCGCAGCGCACCCGGGGGCCGATCAATCATGGCGATAGGTCCGTGGCAGCGGATGCTTTTTGGGCAGAGCCCCGGGTGCGCTGTGCTTACCCGGGCTACCGGATCTGCGAATGTACGGGTGATGCCTATGCCGAGCATGGCTCGGCACTACAGCAGCTTAGCGGCGTACGCGGCTCCTGCCACGGTCACAGACCCTGTAGCCCGGGTAAGCGCAGCGCACCCGGGGAACGATCAATCATGGCGACAGGTCCGTGGCAGCGGATGCGCTTTGGGCAAAGCCCCGGGTGCGCTGTGCTTACCCGGGGTACGGGGCCTGCGAATTTACGGGTGATGCCCCTGCCGAGCATGGCTCGGCACTACACCCGCTTCGCGGCGTGCGCCGCTTCTGCAACGGTCACAGACCTTGTAGCCCGGGTAAGCGCAGCGCACCCGGGGGCCGATCAATCATGGCGATGGGTCCGTGGCAGCGGATGCGCTTTGGGCAAAGCCCCGGGTGCGCTGTGCTTACCCGGGCTACGGGGACTGCGAATTTATTGGTGATGCCTCTGCCGAGCATGGCTCGGCACTACATCTGCGTCGGCTATTGTTGCGCTGCTTCGGCATTCTGCTTCGCATAGCGTTGGGCTACCACCGAGCAGACGATCAGCTGGATCTGGTGGTAGATCATGATCGGCAACACGATCGCGCCCAGGCTGCCGCCGGCAAACAATACCTTGGCAATCGGCACGCCGGTGGCCAGGCTCTTCTTGGAGCCGCAGAACACGATGGTGATCTGGTCGGCGCGGTTGAAGCCCAGCCGCCGTGCCAGCCAGCCGATGCCGGGCATGGCGATGGCCAGCAGCACCACCGCGACCAACGCGGCGGCCAGCAGCGACAGCGGCGGGGTATTTCTCCACAGGCCTTCGCTGACCGATTCGCCAAAGGCGGCGTAAACGACCAGCAATACCGTGCCCTGGTCGGTGTAACGCAGCAGCGGCCGCCTGCGCTCGATCCAGCGGCCTATCCACGGCCGCAGCAGATGGCCCAGCACGAACGGCACCAACAGCTGCAGCATGATCGCGCCCACCGCATGCAGCGGGTTGGCCATGGCGCCCTGCGAGCCTGCCAGCACGGTCATCAGCAGCGGGGTCAGGAAGACGCCGAGGATGCTCGACAGCGAGGCCGCACAGACCGCCGCCGGCACATTGCCACCCGCGATCGAGGTAAAGGCGATGGAGGACTGCACGGTGGAGGGCAGGGCGCACAGGAACAGCACGCCGATATACAGCTCGGGCGTCAGTGCCCAGCCGGCCAGCGGCTTCATTGCCAGCCCCAGCAGCGGGAACAGCACGAAAGTGCAGACCAGGATGGTGATATGCAGGCGCCAGTGCAGCAGGCCGGCGATGATGGATTCACGCGGCAGGCGCGCGCCATGCAGGAAGAACAGCGCGGCAATGGCGATGTCGGTGAAGCGGTCGAAGCCCTTGGCGGCGGCACCGCTGAGCGGCAGCACGGTGGCCAGGACGACGGTGGCGAGCAGGGCGAGGGTGAAGTTGTCCGGTCGCAGTCGCGACCACCAGCGGGTCATGTCGGCAAGGTTTCCTGATCAGGGGGTGGGGGCTTGCAGCAAGGCGCGTGCGGCCGGCTCCAGCGAGGTCATGCCGGCATCGCGGCCAAACTTGAGTGCGTCTTCGGTGGAGGCGCCGTTGACGCGTGCATCGATCACCGACAGCAGTGCGCCGGCGCGGTTGGACGAGGCGCAGTGCAGCAGGGTCTTGCCGCTGTCCTGCTTGAGCAGGTGGTCCAGCGTGCGGGCGTTGGCATCGGTGATGTCGCCGGCACCGGCGATGGGCAGGCGCACGTAGCGCAGACCCAGTTGTTCGGCCAGGGCTGCCTCGTCGTAGCCGCGGTCTTCATCAGCGCGGCGCAGGTCGATGACGGTGGTGACGCCGTTGGCGGCCGCATCACGCAGCTGCTGTGCGCTGGGCTGGCCGGCCGTGGTCAGGCCGGGGCGCGGGTGGTAGAGCGTGGCATCCGCCGCATTGGCGTGGGCGGTGAGCAGCAGGGGCAGCAACAGCGACAGGCGGAAAATGTTCATGCGTTGCTCCGTGGCTGGTGGTTACAGGCGCAAGGTGGCGCGCGCTTTCAACAGTTCGCGCAGTTCATACTTGTCGGTGTCATCCAGGCCTTGTTGGCGTTGTTTGGCCTGCAGTTCTTCCAGACGCTGGGTCAGCAATTGTTTTTCCAGCTGCAGGATCGCGTCCTGCAGTTCCTGCGCCCACATCGCCTCGTCGCCGGGCAGCGCCTGCGCGGCCAGCTTGTGCAGCGCGGCCTGCTCTTCGCGCTCGTTGAAATGCTCGAGCAGGGCGCCGGTGCTGATGTCCGGGCGCTGCTGCACCAGGTTCAACAACTCGACCAGCAACTCGATGCCAGGCAGGCGCAGGCCGCTGATGGCGTGGTGGCCTTCCAGGTTCATCGCCAGCGACGGCTGCTGCAGCAGGATGGCGATGGCCGCGCGCACCAGGCTGCGCTTCTGCACCGGTACGGCGTTGTTGCGCATGGGCGGGCGCGCGACCGGAGCGGCCGTGGTGGCGGTGCTGCCGATGCCGGTCAGGCGTGCCAGCTCCTGCTTCATCAGGTCGCCGAAGGCGCCATCGGGAATCTGCGCCAGCATCGGCTTGGCCCGTTCGGCCAGGCGTGCCTTGCCGTCGAGGGTGCCCAGGTTGATCTCGCGGCCGAGCTCGTCGAAGAAGAACTGCGACAGTGGCGTACCCTGCTTGAGCCGGGCATCGAAGGCATCGGCACCTTCCTTGCGCACGATGGTGTCCGGGTCCTCGCCATCGGGCAGGAACAGGAAGAAGGCCTGGCGGCCATCCTTCATGCGCGGCAGTACCGACTCCAGTGCGCGCCAGCCAGCGCGGCGGCCGGCGGCATCACCGTCGAAGCAGAAGTACACATCCGGTGCGTTGCGGAACAGCAGCTCGGCATGGTCGGGGGTGGTTGCCGTACCCAGCGTCGCCACCGCCTGGGTGACGCCGAACTGGAACAGGCTGACCACGTCCATATAGCCTTCGACCACGATCAGACGTTCGATCTTCTGGTTGGCCTGGCGTACCTGCCACAGGCCGTACAGTTCGCGGCCCTTGTGGAACAGCGCGGTTTCCGGCGAGTTGAGGTATTTGGGGCCATCGTCCTTTTCCATCACCCGGCCGCCGAAGGCGATGACCCGGCCCCGGCGGTCGAAGATCGGGAACATCACCCGGTCGCGGAACTTGTCGTAGACATGGCCGCGGTCGTTCTTGGAGAACAGGCCGACGCGATCGAGCAGCTTCATGCGCCGCTCGTCCTTGCCCAGCGCATCCTTCAGCGCGCTGTAGCCATCGGGCGCATAGCCGATGGAGAAGCGTGCGCGGGTATCGGCATCGACACCGCGGCCATCGAGGTACGCGCGGGCCTTGTCGTTGCCTTCCAGCTGCTTCTGGAAGAAGCGGGTGGCAGCGTCCAGCGCCGAGTACTGGTCGCGGCTGTCGTCCTGTTGCTGCGGCGTACGTGCATTGGTTTCGCGCGGGATTTCCATGCCCACGCGTTTGGCCAGTTCATCCACCGCGTCGAGGAACTCGAGGCGGTCGTAGTTCATCAGGAAGCTGATCGCGGTGCCGTGCGCGCCACAGCCGAAGCAGTGATAGAACTGCTTGGTCGGCGAGACAGTGAACGAGGCCGAGCGCTCGTCGTGGAAGGGGCAGCGCGAGGCGTATTCCTTGCCCTGGCGCTTGAGCGGCACGCGCGAGCCCACCACCTCGACGATGTCGGTGCGGGCCAGCAGGTCGTCAATGAACGCGTCGGGAAGTCGGGCCATGCAGCAAAGAACAGCACCGCCGGGTGGCGGGCGCGATGAAAGGGAAGAAGGGGAGTGTACTAGGCTGGGCTGGTGCTGGCGGGTTGATGGGCGTGATGGTTTTCAGTCAAGGGCTTGAAGCAACCCCTCCCCGGCCCGTCCGGCCCGAAGGCATAGCCTTCGGTCGTTCATCAGGCCGCGCGGCAGTGCCGCGCAAGCAGACCTTCTTCACCCCCTTCGCTGCGCGAAAGGGAGGGGGCAGAGCTCGCTCCCTCCCTTTGCCGCAGGCAAGGGGAGGGCCGGGGAGGGGTTGCTTCTGCTTCTGCTCTTGCGGTCAGTCCAAAGCCCCAGCATCAACCTCGGCCGCCGCCTTGCGCCGCGCATACGCCCGCTCATCGATCACCGCCGTGATCAGCGCGCCGCCGAAGAACACCACGCTGGCGTAGTAGATCCACACCAGCATGATCACCAGCGTGCCCATCGAGCCATAGGCGCTGCCCGGCGCCGCGTTGGCGATGTATAGCCCGATCGCGTAACGGCCGAGGGTGAACAGCACTGCGGTGATGACGCCGCCGAGGAAGGCCTGGCGCCAGTCCACCGGCCGGTCCGGCAGGTAGTGGTAGAGGAAGGCAAAGCCTAGGGCGTACAGCAGCAGGGTGGTGATATAGCCCACTGCCGGCAGCGCCGAGGGCAGGTGCGAGAAGATCACCTGCAGGGCGGTGGTGGCCACCATCGACACGATCAGCAGGAAGCCCAGCGCCAGCACCACTCCGGCCGAGAACACCCGCTTCTTCAGCCAGCCAAGGATGCCCTCGAAGCGCTTGGAGTCGGTGCGGAAGATCAGGTTCAGCGCAGCCTGCAGCTGGGCGAACACCACGGTGGCGCCGATGAACAGCAGGACCAGGCTCCAGATGCCGGCAAACGAGCCCAGGTCGGGCTGGGCGGTGGCATTGGTGATGACCGTGCGCGCCACCTCGGCCACGCTGGGGCCGGCCAGTGCGCCGATCTGGTCGATCAGTGTCTGCTGTGCAGGTGGGTACAGCGAGGCGGTTAGCCACAGCAGCAGTACCAGCAGCGGTGCCAGCGACAACAGGGTGTAGAAGGCCAGCGAGGCGGCCTGGGTCATCACGTCGGTTTCGACGAAACGGCGGACCAGGGCGGCGGGCAGGCTTTGCTGCAGCAGCTCCAGGCGGGATTTGAACGTGTGCAGGCTGGGGTGGGGAGCAGGCATCAGATGGATCGCGTGAAGACAGGGGTCTGTTCTAGCAAAGGCGGGCTTCGGTCAGGGTGAATGGGGGAGCTGGGGAGGCTGCGGTGGCCGTGGTCGTGGCCGTAAACATGGCTTCGGCTTCGGCTTCGGCTTCGGCGTTTGCCTTTGCTTTTGCTTTTGCAGTGGCAGTGGCAGTGGCGGAGGCTGTGGCTTGGGTTTTGGCTCCAGCTTTTCCCTTCTCCCGCCTGCGGGGGAAGGTGCCCGCAGGGCGGATGGGGGCAGGCTTTGGCCGTTGTTCTTGCTGCTCAGCGGATTGCTTGTGATCGCAGCCTGCTGCCACCTGCCCCGCGGCACCAGCCGCTTCCCGGGACGGTGTTCCGGTAATGCCCCAGCGCAGCATGGCTGCGCTCTACAGAAGGCGGGGCAGAAGGGCGGAAACGACAAGGCCCGCACTGGGCGGGCCTTGTGGCTTGCAGCCTTGGCAGCCAGGATCAGCCGGCCAGGGCCTGCTTGACCAGCTTGGACACCAGGCCCATGTCGGCCTGGCCGGCCAGCTTGGGCTTGAGCACGCCCATCAGCTTGCCGATGTCGGCGGCGCTGCTGGCACCGGTCTCTGCCTTGGCGGCGGCAATCGCCGCCTGGATCTCGGCTTCGCCCATCTTGGCCGGCACATAGCGCTCGATCACCACGATTTCGTCGCGCTCGACCGCAGCCAGGTCTTCACGATTGGCCGCTTCGTACTGGGTGACCGAGTCCTTGCGCTGCTTGACCATCTTGTCCAGCACGGCGATCACGGCGGCATCATCCAGCTCGATGCGCTCGTCCACTTCGCGCTGCTTGATGGCGGCATTGATCAGGCGGATCACGCCCAGCGAGTGCTTGTCGCCGCCCTTCATGGCGGCCTTCATGTCTTCGGTCAGCTGTTGCTTCAGGCTCATGGAGCACCTCTTTGGGTCGGGAATAGGGGGTAGGACGCCAGTATTGCTGACGTCTGGAACGCAAAAAGCCGGCTACGCTTGCGCGTGCCGGCTTTCACTCCAGTACGGAAGGCCGGAGCCCCCCGTTCAGGAGTTGCGTACGATCAGTACAGGCGCTGACGCTTGGTGACGTCGCGCGAGGAACGACGCAGCTGGCGCTTCACGGCAGCAGCAGCCTTGCGCTTGCGTTCCTGGGTCGGCTTTTCGTAGAACTCGCGCTTGCGGGTCTCGGCCAGTACGCCGGCCTTTTCGCAAGTGCGCTTGAAGCGGCGAAGAGCAAACTCAAAGGGCTCGTTCTCGCGGACTTTAACGCTGGGCATGGAATCTCCGGGGACTCAGTAGTAAAACCGGGTCACACCCGGTGAGCCGCGCATTATAGTCCCTTTGAGCACAGGTGCAACCCCCTGGGATTTGGCGGGGGCGACAGACAGGTCCACAATACACCCCATGAAAGTCCTCGGCATTGAATCATCCTGTGATGAGACGGGCGTAGCCGTCTACGACACCTCCCTTTCCGGGGCGGCCGCGCTGCGTGCGCACGCCGTCTATAGCCAGATCGCGCTGCACGCCGAATACGGCGGGGTGGTGCCCGAGCTGGCCAGCCGCGACCACGTGCGCAAGACCCTTCCGCTGATCCGCCAGACCCTGGACGAGGCCGGCATCGCCATCTCCGAGATCGAGGGCGTGGCCTATACCGCTGGCCCGGGCCTGGTTGGCGCGCTGCTGGTCGGCGCCGGCGTGGCCCGTTCGCTGGCCTGGGGCCTGGATGTGCCGGCCATCGCTGTCCACCATATGGAAGGCCATCTGCTGGCGCCGCTGATGGAGGACGACCCGCCGGAGCCGCCGTTCGTGGCCTTGCTGGTGTCCGGCGGCCATACCCAGCTGATCGCGGTGGATGCCATCGGCAAGTACCGGCTGCTGGGTGAAACCCTCGACGATGCGGCCGGTGAGGCCTTCGACAAGACCGCCAAGATGATGGGCCTGCCCTACCCGGGCGGCCCGCAGCTGGCGCGCCTGGCCGAAGTCGGCACCCCGGGACGTTACAAATTCGCCCGCCCGATGACCGATCGCCCTGGCCTGGATTTCAGCTTCTCCGGTTTGAAGACCCAGGTGCTGCTGGCCTGGCGCGACAGCGACCAGAGCGAGCAGACCCGCGCCGATATCGCCCGTGGTTTCGAGGATGCGGTGGTGGACACGCTGGCCATCAAGTGTGAGCGCGCGCTGGATGCCGCCGGCTGCGACGTGCTGGTGGTGGCCGGCGGCGTGGGCGCCAACAAGCGCCTGCGCGCCAAGCTGCACGAGGCCGCACAGCGGCGTGGTGGCCGGGTCTGCTTCCCGCGCCCGGCGCTGTGCACCGACAACGGCGCGATGATCGCCTTCGCCGGTGCGTTGCGCCTCCAAGCCGGCCAGCACAGCCCGGCCGAGGTCAAGGTGACGCCGCGTTGGGACATGGCCACGCTGCCGCCGCTGCAGGGCTGAGCGCCGGCCTGCCGTGCCTGTCCACGGCAGGCTCAGGCTGGGGCCGTTACCATGTCGCATTCATTCAATACGACGGATGCAATGGACAAGGTATTCATCGAAGGGCTGGAGATCGATGCCCTGATCGGCATCTACGACTGGGAACGGCGCATCCGCCAGACCCTGGTGTTTGATCTGGAAATGGGCTTTGACAACCGCAAGCCGGCCGCCAGCGACGATATTGTTGACACGCTGAACTATAAGGCGGTCAGCAAGCGCTTGATGGAATTCGTGCGCGCCTCCGATTTCGGTCTGGTGGAAACGCTGGCCGAGCGCTGCGCGCAGATCGTGCTGGACGAATTCAACGTGCAATGGCTGCGCCTGAAGCTGAGCAAGCCGGGTGCGGTACGCGGTGCGCGCGCGGTGGGCGTGATCATCGAGCGCAGTCGCGCCGCCTGAGCGGTGCCTGCCGGCCGCGCCTGTCTCGGCGCGGCCACCCTCTGCTGTCCGATGACGCCCGTAACAGGGCACGGGCAGGCTGTTTCTGCATTACACGGTAAGGAAGATTGAACGATGGCGGTAATGGGAATCCGTTGGCTGGATCAGCTGGAAAACATGCTGGCGCCTTATCCGATGGCCTACCCGGCGGTGGTATTGGCAGCGCTGCTGCTGGTGGCATGGTTGGCCAACTTCGTCACCAAGCGCATCCTGCTGCGCGGCCTGCGTTCGATGATCGAGCGCTTCTCCGGCCCCAATCACAATGCACGGCAGCCTCTGCGGGTGATCTCACGGCTGGCCAATATCGTGCCGTCGGTGGTGATCGCGGCGGGCCTGAGCATCGTGCCGGAGTTGCCGCCGGGCCTGGTGAACACGTTGAAGGCGCTGTGCCACGCATGGACGGTGCTGACCATCGCCATGGCGGTATCGCATGCGCTGGACGCCTTCAACGACTTCTATGAGCGCCGCGCCGATGCACGTAACAAGCCGATCAAGGGCTATCTGCAGGTCGTCAAGATCATCGTGTTCGTGTTCGCAGGCCTGTCGATCGTTGCGATCCTGGTGGGGGTGGAGCTGCTGCATCTGGTCACCGGCCTGGGTGCGGCCACGGCGGTGTTCATGTTGATCTTCCAGGACACAATTCTGTCACTGGTGGCCAGCGTGCAGATCAGTGGCGATGGCCGCGTGCGCATCGGTGACTGGATCGAGATGCCGAGCCAGAACGCCGATGGCGACGTGACCGACATCGCCCTGCACACGGTGACGGTGCGTAACTTCGACAACACCATCACCACCATCCCGACCAAGAAGCTGGTGACCGAGTCGTTCCGCAACTGGCGCGGCATGCAGGAGTCGGGCGGTCGGCGTATCAAGCGCTCGCTGTACCTGGACCAGCACAGCGTGCGGTTCCTGGATGCACCGGCGCTGGAGCGGCTGGGTCAGTTCGGTCTGCTCGATGACTACCTGCAGGCCAAGCAGCAGGAGCTGGGGCAGTGGAATGCCAAGGTGGCCGAGGAGCACCCCGAGCCGGTCAATGCGCGCCGCATGACCAACCTGGGCACCTTCCGTGTCTACGTGGAGCGCTACCTGCGCAGCCATCCGGATATCAAGCAGGACATGACTTTGCTGGTGCGGCAGATGGCGCCCACGCCGCAGGGGCTGCCGCTGGAAATCTACTGCTTCGCGCCGACCGCCTGGGCGCAGTACGAGCGCACCCAGTCGGATGTGTTCGACCACCTGCTGGCGATCCTGCCGGAGTTCGGCCTGCGGGTGTTCCAGGAGTCCAGCGACGCGATGCTGATGGCCGCCCACGAGGCGCGCAGCAGCTGAGGGTAGGGTAGGGCGCTGCTGGGCAGGGCCTTGCCAGCAAAAGCCCCCTCACCCCAACCCCTCTCCCGCAAGCGGGAGAGGGGCCAAAGCACCGCCGCACCGTCGTGCCGAGCCATGCTCGGCAAGGGCGTTCCCAGCGAAAGGCCAACCCCTCCCCAACCCTCCCCTTGGCTGCGCCAAAGGGAGGGAGCAGACGGTAGTGCCGAGCCATGCTCGGCAGGGGCTTTCCCAGCGAAAGACCAACCCGTCCTCAACCCTCCCCTTGGCTGCGCCAAAGGG
>PJUE01000362.1_pt1 | contig 33363 bp, 18 predicted proteins | sample 1512171 | NCBI WGS metagenome assembly PJUE01 (sample SAMN08177674, study PRJNA422409) | Feces metagenome, whole genome shotgun sequencing project. | isolation source: Chicken feces (3) enriched on wood chips: alkali lignin treatment | host: Gallus gallus | place: USA: Madison | collected 2015-01-15
AGGATTGTTTTGTCCGTGTACGTTCCATCCCAAAGACAACATAAAGAGAATAATACTTATCTTCCTCATAGCCTCTAGAATAGAATATCAATGTATAACTCACTTTTACGACCTTCTACCCCCGGTGTAAAGTCCTTGGGCACCTCAGTTCCTGCTATTACCCTTCCATTTTGGTTGACCAAAATAAAATTCAATGTCCAGTTACCTGTCATTGTGTAATTCACAACGCCATGGTACAATCCGTCTGCCTGTTGTACCAAGTCCTTATTATTGGGCGAAGAATGGTTGCCCATCGAAGGTTCTGGCATACGCGGATCCAATTGTAAGGTATATCCATTGACTGTCGTATAAGACAATTGTGCAGCGTCCAACTTATAAATCCCGGCGACCAGCTTATTTTCAGAAACAGTTGGTTTCCAAGGAGCAATCAAGGCGATTAAATACTGTTCGCCATCTTTCCCGGTGAAAGTGGTTAGGTTACGATTTTTATTTACCTGCGGCTTCACAGTTACATGCTGTGTAGCTGTGAAGGTCTGACCGCCAATTGTAAAATCGATTTCCAAATTCCAGTTTGCTGCCGCAGAGCTTTCATCTGTAAATACACTGTAACCCGAAAAGTAGCGACCATCCAACGTGTAGTCCATTTCGGACTGGTGTGGATAAACAATTTTCATTCCTTCCACATTGGTTTGGACTGGCAGCAATTTGACTGAGGAAACGGCTACAGGTTCATTATCTTGCTGCTTATTGATTAACACGCGGATATCATTATAACCGCGATACAATACCCCACCTAAGGCCTCAATACGAATACTATACCCTGAAGAAACAAGACTTGTAACCTCTTTAAACTCCGTATTCACCGCCACAGTATTTCCACGTTCTGCCTCATAGTCTGTTTTCTCCTTTGTACAAGCAATTAGGAGAAAGGATATAATTGCGATATAAAAACCCGCTTTTTTTATAAATAAATATCTCATCTATAATTTTTCATTTGTTAGGAAACTATCCGATTTATTGCGTGAGCTCCGGAACTCACGCAATAAATCAAAATGATATCCTATTGTGACGAACGGATATATTTCATCGTATAGATGCGCTCCATTCAACTTCTAGCGAAATGAAACCATCATACTGATATTGAACAGATTATTAGCTATTATCAATATTCAAATGATTCGGACCCACACCGCGATGTAGCCCAAATAATTAGGAAGGTTTCATTGAAATAAATAGTTATTGAATAAATAGCTTAACCGAAAGATCGATTTTATAGACAGAGCATCACTAAAAGCAGTTTCACAGCGAAATTATAACACGAAGGAAATCTTAGCATACCTTGTAATCCATCGTCAGTGATCGACTACTTAATCAAATAAAATATTAACTGGATTTAAACCAAAGGGGGGTGAAATATTGTAAAGATGGGATTATAGGAATAATCTTCTTTATATACTGGAAGCAGGCGCTCCACAGTGTCTTCATAAAGAGCCGTGTTTTTAAAAGTAAAATCTTGTGTATTATTTATAAAAACAACATCAATAATACGTAATTCAAGATTTTTTTGTTCCTTTTCCTCATGCTCGCGCATTTTCTTCATCAAAATACACTGGCCTCGACAGGCAAGCGCATTATCGTTAAAACGATTGATACATTCGTAACGTGCGATATAATCTCGATTCAACTCGAAGACGGTCCATAGCCATACCGTTGAGAAGCTCTGCAGGAGCATCAAGGGTAATAGAATCCATATAAACAGTCTAATTTTCATTCGAATATTTTATTCTCAATAGCAGCTTACCTCGTTAAGATTGTTTCTTTATCTTGTAAACTTACCAAATCGAGCTCATGATAATTCGTTTTGAGTTTGGGCAAATATAACAAATGAATTTTGGAATAAACAAATGCTATTTAAAAGAAAAAGTCCTAGGCAGACTACTACCTAGGACTTATAAAACTCAATTTTAATTATTTTGACGCAACCGTCAAAACCGCTTTCTTATTACCAGCGGCTAAATCCAATGTAAAAACATAGGTTTTACCTGCCTCTAAAACTTTGCCGGTTTTGATACCCAGATTGCCTGAATCACGACCATTATTGCCATCCCCCACAAAGACGATATCACTTGAGGTTGTCACATCTGTACCACCAAATTCACCGCCCCATCCCTTTTGATGGAAAAATTTGAAGTTGATGTTATCGGATTTTATAGACTCTCCTGCCTTAACAGTTATCTGGTATTTCTTGTTACCTAGCGGCACCAGACAAAGTGCTTTATCCGTGTTCCAGCCCACCTGGTTACTGGATACTTTAGGCTTTCCAATTCCCTCACCGATAATCCATACAGCACCAGATCCATCATCTTGTAGTTTTGCCAAATCATTGCCTGTCATCGCCTCAACCACAAAGTATTTTAAGTTAAAGTCTGCTGTAACACGGTATTTTCCAGTTGATCCTTTAAACGATAGGGTTCCATCGGCCGCTTTGGTAAAGAAATCTGGATCGATCCACCAATCTTGCAGATCCGCAATCCCTTCAAAAGTCGTCGTTTTCCCTTGGGCCAGCTCGATTTCAACTTTTGCATGTTTATCATCCACTCGACTGAACTGCGATCCATTTAACAGTACAACAATAAATGGAGATGCCTGAAATGTCAATGTATTAAATTGAATTGGATATACACCAGAAGTCGAATTTGAAAAAGGAATTTCAGCGGTAGACCCCAAGTTAATAACATTATTGACCCAACCAAAATTCATCGCATTGCCTTGTGTACCTACTTTTGGCGCTTGAATATAGCCTTTTACCTCAGCTGCAAAATTTTCTTTTGCCGCATATTGGTTGCGCCCTACCTTTTCCATGCGATAGGATTTGGATTCTGTGACTAAAGTTAAATATGGAAAGTCGGGTCTGCTCAGATTAATATCAAAAGATTGTTCGGTTATTTTTTGGCTAATATTCTGTACGACAAACTTAAGGGTTGCTTTTCCATCGGGAATATCTTTCAGAAACGGAACATAAATCTTTCCAGCATAGTCTCCATTTTGTTTGGTACGGATAACGGTTTCTGTTACCTTGTCGTCTGTAAAATACAATTGTGCTTTAACAGTAGACAGCGCAACTTCACTATCCGACACATGGACCTGAAACTCGAGACTATCCCCAAAATTTGCAGTCGAGATAGGCGATTTCAATTCGATTTTAGGATCCCCTATTTGATAGGTATATTTTTCATCCTTTTTACAGGAACTAACTGCAGTAATAGCAGCAGTTCCCAATAGTATATTGATGAGATATCTTTTCATTTGTTCATAATTTATGCGCTATCCAAGTGATAGCGCTTAGGGTTTATCATCCTCCAGTTAATAGGTCCAACGGTAAGAAACAACCGACTTAGCTGGCACATCATAGCTAAAATGATGTTTACCGTCTGCGACAGTGATTTTACGACTATCGCCTGATTCGTTTAACAGAACGACAGCATAGGTCCCATCTGTATTTTGAAAGGCTGTATAAACCAAACCTTCCGCCGTATAGCCAGAAGCGCCAATCCTTGTAGCTCCTGATTTAACCACCGAGGAAAGATGACCAACAATATAGTAATGCGAATTGCGCGTTATATTCTTATAATTTGCCTTACTAATGTCCACGGCGCCATAACATGTCTGGCAGCCCCCCTCGCGATTTGGCCCTTTGTCAGTATCAAGCATCAGGTTCCATACAATGACGCCCTTGCTCCAATTGTTGACGGTGCCCAATGCAACTTCTCGCATATCCTCCATCAAACGTTTTTCAAGATTGCGTCCATCATTCCATTCTCCAATGGATGTTTCCGTAAATACCAATTCCTTGTCTGGGCGTTGATTATGAATATCGATAAGTTCAGCTTTATCCCCACCATAATTATGGTACGCCGCTCCGGCGAAGAATGACGCTGCGCCGGCATCGTTATAAATCTTTACTGGATAATCTGTCTGATCAGCGATATTATCATAATTATAATTATGATCAAATGCATAAATCTTTGTTGATAAATTAGCCGCTTTTAATTGTGGGCCCAAAGCTTGTTTGACAAAAGCCTGTTGTTCCTGCCATGACATATAAAGCGAAGCGGAATTTTTTCTATTCAATGGTTCATTTTGAACAGTAATCGAATAAATATTAATGCCTTCTTTCTTCATTGCCTGGATCCATTGAACGAAATACCAACCATAATCCTGGTAATATTTTGGATTTAACTGACCACTGGTCCATGAATCAAAGGGCTTTAAATCAGTTAGGTTGTTAACTTTCATCCATTTCGGTGGAGTCCATGGGGAGCCCATGATTTTTATGGATGGATTGATAGCAAGTATTTCTTTAAGCACCGGAATGATATATTGGGTCTCTTCAGACTGCAATCCAAAATTTTCCTTTCCTTCTTTGTCCCAACAGGTATATTCGCTCAAAGAGAAGTCGGAACATCCAATAGCAATACGGATATAGTTCATTCCCATTCCATCTTTATCTGAAAACGTCTCTGTAAGGAATTTTGTCCGATCTTCCTTACTCATTTTCATTAAATTATAACAGGTTGAGCCTGTGACGGCTGCACCGAAGCCGTCCATCGTCTGGAATTTCTTAGTAGGATCTAGCGTAATTGTATTGGGCGACATATTAAATTTGGAGCTGAAATCAACAAAGCGCTTTCCAAAATCCAAAGACCGGCTGCCTGTCGTCGTATAAATGGTAACATCACCACTTTTTTTAATTTCATCACCTTGCGAAGGTGTATAGCTGTCACGGTTACAAGATGTTGCCGTCACTAGACAGGACAACAAGAATGTATATATCATAGTTTTTTTATTAGTACGTTTCATCTGTTAATATATTTGTCTCCATCCATCAGATGGGGGATTCCACTTGTTTAATCAATTAATACCCCGGATTCTGAACTAGATTAGGATTCTGGTCAATTTTTGGTTGCGGAATCGGTAAACGGTAAGAGTTCTTCGTAAAGGGATACACCTGTGCCTTTCTTCCAGCGTCTTTTGCATAGACCGCATTCATGACAGATTCCACCTTGTCCAAGCGCACGAGATCGAACCAGCGTTGTCCTTCGAAGGCTAATTCCAGACGACGTTCTTTCAGATAAGCATCTAATAAAGCATCCTTATTTGAACGTATCGCAGTTGACAATTTTGGTAATTTAACACGTGTGCGAATTTTGTCAATAATGTCTGCTGCGCCGGATAAATCTGATCCCTGTTGAATTAAAGCTTCTGCCTTGAGCAATAAAAGATCTGCATAACGAAGCTTGACAATACTATTAAATGCAGACCGCAGTTTAAACATGAATGGATAATGATTGGCGGGATAATAGTTGCTCCAAGTGGTGGTGTAATAGACAACGGATTGCCCCAAACGAATCTGATCCCCTTCATTCGTATATGCTTGTATCAAATCCCGTGATGGGGTTACCCATTTTGCCCATGTGAAGTTATTATCATAATTGGACAAATCCCTTCCAAACATCCAAGTCGCCCAATTGCCTCCTCCTGCAGTGAACTGTGCTTCCAAAATCGATTCTTTCGTATTCCGTTGTGCAAGATCTGTATTGCTTGCATTCATCGCATATAAATCCGAGTAATTGGTATTCAGATCAAAGCCATCAGCAGTCAATGCGTCAACAAATTGAATGACTTTAGCATAATCGCGAATCGGTTTTTCGGCATAGATCTTTGCCAGCATAGCTCGCGCTACGGATTTGGTAAATAAAGTTTTATTCCCATTATTGTTGGCAGGTGCATCTGCCAATCCATCCATCAGGTCTTTTTCGATCTGTTTGTAGGCTTCTTCTTCAGTAGCTTGTTTCGGAAAATATTGCGGATAAACTTCATTGACATTATCACCGGTAATATCGGGTGCGATCGTTGTGATGATAGGGATAGATCCAAATATACGGACCATATCAAACATCGCCAATGCTCTGAATAGTTTCGCTTGTGCTTTATAAGTCCTAATTTCTGTATCGCTCACCGATTTATCAGCGACACTATCCACATAAATGATCAATCGATTTGCACGGCCAACATCTTCCAGATACCTACCCCAATCCCGGTCAACCACAGAATTAGACCCTTCAATAGAATTATTTTCAAAAGGTACAACTTCCGCGCCGGTCGTTCCCGCATAGGAATTATCGGCGTGGGAATCGCCAATCAAGAGGAGGTCGAGGTACCAATGTTCCTGCCTATCTTTCATCTGCTGGTAAATCCCCGCCAAATAAGTTTCAACTTCGGCTTTATTCTTGAAAACGACCTGTGTTCCTGTCTCCGTCTTTCCTTGACTAACATCCGAATAATCCGAAAGCGGATCACGATTCAAAGAACAGGAGAACAAAAACAAAGAGCCTGTTAGCAAAGAAAGAGCGTTATATATATATTTTTTTTTCATGATACAGACAATTAAAACTCAATATTAAGACCTAAAACAAATGAACGATTCTGTGGATAGGTTCCCCAATCAATACCCTGGATTCTGGAATCAGATCCGCCGGAATATTGGTTTACTTCGGGATCCATACCTGAATATTTAGTCAAGGTAAATAGATTACTTACAGATAGATAAGGCTGAATTTTATGGATACCAATACGTTTCAGTCTCTCCGGAGAAATGGAATAGCCCAAGGAAACATTTTTCATCCGCAAATAACTACCATCCTCAACAAAATAGGTTGAATTCTTCATGTCAAACCCAGCTTTCGGAACGTTGGTAATCTGTCCCGGTACCCGCCAACGATCCAATACAACAGTAGTTTGATTTCGCCCATCATACATCCCCTCTGTTTCCATGCGGCTCGCATTGAAGATATCGTTTCCGTAAGTTCCCTGAATAAATATACTGAGGTCGAAATTTTTCCATGAGAAGCTGTTTGTCATACCATAGACAAACTTTGGAAGAGGATTACCGATATATGTGCGGTCGCTCGATGAAATCTTTCCATCGCCATTCAAGTCGCGGTACATGAGCTCACCGGTTTCAGGGTTTACACCATCAGAGATATAACCGAAGAATCCTGCAAGTGATCTTCCTGGCTCATTCTTCACGACAAAATCATTGACATAATCGTTTGTCTTTACATCGTAGTACACTTGTTGTAGATCCAGTTGTTTCAGTTTATTTCTGTTGAAAGAAATATTAAAATCTGTATTCCAAGTCAAGTTTCCGGTCAGATTTTTTGAATTTACCGCAAATTCAAAACCATGGTTGTTCAGTCGGCCGCCATTTCTTTGGATTGTGGTTGCTTGCTGTCCTGCTGGCAAGCTTGCATTCATTAAAAGATCTTTCGTATCCTTGTTGTAATAATCTGCACTGATCGTCAGTCTATTGCTCAACATGGTGATATCAAAACCAATACTGGTTGTGCTTGTCGTTTCCCAAGTCAAGTCTTTCGCTCTTAAGATTGTTGGCTTATTGATATTTGGCAATGAATTGTCTTTTCCCTCAACGAACCACTGTTGACGTTGGATACCGCTCAATTGCAGGTAGGCATAATCACCTAATCCATATTGATTACCTGTCTGTCCCCATCCGCCACGGATTTTAAAGTCATTTATCCAGGTTACATCTTTCATAAAGTCTTCAGAAGAGATTCTCCATGCAGCTGAAACCGATGGGAAATATCCCCAGCGACGTTCCGGACTCAACTTTGAAGAACCATCGGCACGCATATTTGCGGTCAATAAATACTTGCCATCATAATTGTACATTGCGCGTGCGAAATAGGACATAATCCCCCAATTGGATGCAGAGGATCCTGTTCTATCCCAGGAGATCTTGTTCGCCGCATTAAGTGTCTCTATGATTCCATTTGCATAGTTTGAACCATAGATATAGCTTCTGGAGTACTTGGAATCTGTCCATGACGAACCGCCCATTACTTCCATGTTATGCTTTCCAAAGTTCTTCGTGTACGTCAAGAAATTATCCCAAGTCAACACGGTATTTGTATTACGAATATCTGAAGCCTCCCCGAATTGGTTTCTTCCCCAAGCTGTTGTCCAAGGGTCCAAAAAGGTGGTCATCACCCCGGATCTTCTATCCAATGAAAACGCAGTTTTCCAAGTTAAATTAGGCATAAAAGAAACCAGTGCACTTCCTGTGGCAACAAGACGATTTTCGCGGTTATTATTATTTCTTGTCCGGGCTAGGTTTTCCAAAGGACTGGTGATGTTGTTGATCCCATAGAAATTATTATAGAATCGATCCGGATTGGTTGGATCCCATACAGGCGCGTAGGTTGGTGTTGTAATCACCGATGTAACTACCCCCCCACGATTAGAACCCAATCCTGAGGTAATTCCATTATCATTGTTATCGGAATAATTGATATTCGCATTCACCTTTAGCCATTTTCGGACTTGGTTATCAATATTAGCACGAAAATTATATCGTCTAAAAAAGGATCCTTGTAGTGTTCCTTTTTCGTTTAGATACCCCCCACCCAAATAATAACGAAGCTTCTCATTGCCATCCGAGACGGATATTTGATGATTTTGTTGGATGCCCGTCTTATAGGTTTCTTTAAACCAATCTGTTTGATCCAACAATCCCTCTGGCAGATTTATCATACCTATTTCATCCTGTAAATCTTTGTACTGGCTGGTATTTAAAACTTTAACTGTGTTATTGACCACATTGGCTGTCCACTGTGTTCCCAGTGTAATTTTTGCTTCCCCGGCTTTTCCTGATTTTGTCGTCACAAGGATCACACCATTCGAACCCCGAGAACCATAAATAGCCCCAGATGATGCATCCTTGAGGATCTGGATATCCGCAATATCATTCGGTGACAAGAACTTAATATCTTCCACAGGAACTCCATCAACTACATATAAAGGAGTGGTATTACTATTAAAAGACGTTATTCCGCGAATTTGTATCTGAGGTGCTGCACCTGGCTGACCACTCGGCTGAATAACAGTGACCCCCGCAGCTTTACCTTGAATGGCTTGCCCAAAATTAGTAACGGGTCTCTTTTCTAAGTCTTTGGTGGAGACAGAAGAGATTGCAGTCGTGACATCTTTTCTTTTCACGCTACCATAACCGATTACAATAACATCCTCCAGCAAATTGGTTGAAGAATTTAATTGGACAATCATGGTACTGTTGGCAGGTAGTTCTTTGCTGTCGTAGCCAACAAAAGTAAATTGGAGTATGCTGCCCGTGCTTGCTGAAATTTGAAAACGCCCATCTCCGTTACTGGAGACTGCGTTATTACTTCCTTTTTGTGTAATGGTTACTCCAGAGAGTGGTTTCTGATCTTGGGCATCCAAGACACGTCCACTAACTTGAATTCGGTCTTGGGCAAACACCAAATTCACCAAAGTAAACAAGAAAGCTAACCCCGATGAAAAGGCAACTTTTCGTGTAAAGTAAATCATATGAAATAAAAAAATTGGTTATTGTTTAATCTTTTGGTTATTCCAAAATGGCAATGAGTTTCCCCTGCTTCATTGCTCAAAACAAAACTAAGATCAGCTTGACGGAGAAAAAAGAGCGAGTACTTAAAAAGTACCGAAGAAAAAATATAAACAATTAAAAACAAGACACCTGCAAAAAATATACACCCTTAAAAAGTACCTAAAGGAGCGTAAAATTGTCTTTAAAAAAGCTAATTTTCGGGTATTACAGCACATTTTATGCCCGGTCGATCACCGCAATCTGACATACAGCCGCCTCGAAAGCATCACGATTTCCCGCGGCTTTATTACGTACTTTTGTTCTGTAATTATAAACCGTCCGAAGCGAGTATCGCAGGAAACTTGCAATCTTCACGGAATCATCGATCCCTAATCGAATTAATGCGAAAATCCGAAGTTCAGTATTTAACAATTCTGTTTTCTTGGGATAAATTTTCTCGTCCTCCTGAAGTAGTGCATTAAATTCATCAACAAAGGTTGGATATAGATTTAAAAAGATACGATCAAAATTAACATAAAGTTGCTGCACTTCCCTTTCTTCCATTTGCGTTGACTTTAACTGTTCCCGCAGCGCATCCCATTGCTGATTCGTCGCTTTCTTCAGTAATGCCTTTCTGATATCTTCCATTTTATCGATGTAACTCGAACACATGTCAAAGAATTGGGCGATATATTCTTCTTTAATATGATTGGATTCCGACAATTTAAGGTTAGTCTGGTTAATTTCGTTATTCAATGAGCGAAGCTGCTGATTTGTGGCAGATAATTCCGACCGTATCCTTCTCAAATGTTGCACCTGTCTATAGATAATGACAAGTCCAATAATGACACCGATCAATAAAATACTGACGATAATGACCAGTCCAACCAATTGTCGGTTTTGACTACTGATTTTCTGCTGATAGGCGGCATTGATAATGGGATAAGAAGAGGTCCCCTCGATAATGCGATACCGTACTTTACATAACATCGCATCGTCTATGGCTTTTTCAATAAATTGAAAAGCGCGATCAAAATCCTGTTGGTCATAATACGTTAGCGCCAGATCATGAAAAGATGCGTTATCACGATTTGCCATTTCAATATCTGCACTGGCCGATATTGAAAGATAGTAAATCTGACTTTTCGTATCCTTTTCATATTTATAAATGAGCCCCATAAAATAGGCAATCAGCGCGCGTTGCTCAATATCCTTTTTATTCTCATTCCAAAGGACCAGTAATTGCTTTTTAGCGTCCTCACGATTACCGTTAAAAAGTGTTTTTATCGCAATGGTAGTACGATACTCCAAGGAAGACTTTGGTAGTACCGTTAACAACGAATCACGATACTTTTCACTTGCCTGGTAATATTCTGACCGATTATTGCTCTGACCGTAATGACTATAAAAGGAGCTGTAGGTATCGTAATATTTTGCCAGGAGATCCCGGCCAAGATGAGCAGACTCGACTTGCTTCAACAATTGTGAAGCTTCTATATACCGTCCGATGGTGGAATACACCCAGGCCAAATCGAGATGAATCACTGCCTGCAAGGAGTCATTATGCAATGGAGCGAGCTTTTGACACAGTAAAATATAAGTAAGCGCTGCGTCAGAATCAAACTTCTTATAATTTTCAAAGATTTCGTAGTTCTTCTTCAAAAATTGAGCAGGATTGCCTTCTAATGCTTTTGCCTCCTGTTTTAATTTCTCCAATTTATCTTCACGGTTCTTGATGTAAATTTTCTGATTTTCCATCAGATATTCCAATCGTTGCAAAACCCGGGTGCTATCGGAAGCCACTTGTGCAGATAGGTAAAGACTAAAATGTGCGAAAAGAATAAAAAGAAAAATGCGCTGCAACATAATAAAATCGGTTCAAGATAGTGTAGACTAAACTACATAAAAATAACAACAAAAAAGAGGACGTCTCACGACGGCCTCTTCCCCTGACCCAGTTAAGGGTCCAAGAATTAACAAGTTAATTCTTTATCGCATGAAAAATAGTTTTCTTTTTAATCTATAACCACCTATTTCCAACCTCCTCCCAAGGCTTTGTAAAGTAGAATCTGATTTAAAGTATTCTCTTTCTCCAATTCTACTTTTCCGATTTGGGCTTCCAGAGACTCCTTCTGTGCTGTAACGACATCGAGAGAAGTCACCCGCCCCGCAATAAATAGTTCCTGTGCCGCTTCAATAGAGAGGTTTAACGCTTGAACATGTTCATCAACAAAGCTACGTCGTTTGACGATCGCCTCTTGCGTCATGACAACATTGGAAACTTCGTTATAAGCGTTTACAACTGCTTTTTCATAGTCTACAAACGCAATTCCATAATCTGCTTTCGCGATCTCATACTGCGTTTTAAGCTGTCTTTGATTAAATATTGGCAGTGTAATACCGCCAAATAAATTATACGCAATAGATTTATCCAAATTAAATAACTTGTTAAAGCTAAAGCTCTGTAATCCGATAAATGGACTTATTGCAACAGAAGGCAAAAAAGCCAAGCGTGATGCTTCCTGATTATTCGAAGAAGCAATCACCTTCAAATAAGCGGCCTTAATATCCGGGCGTTGGTTCACGAGATCATCTGGTGTACCAAAATGCATTGCATGATACAAATCTGCATTTTCGGTATATGTACTTCTTACAATAGGTTGATAAAAACGCCCCAACAGGCCGTTGATATGATGTTCCCAAAGTGCTATTTCTTGGCTCAATTGTTCTTTGGCAGCTTTCGAATTGGCTAATAGCGCCTTAAATTGTTGCACAGAAAGCTCAGTCGCATAACCGGCATCTTTTTTCACCTCAACAACTTCCAGTGCATTTTTATGTAATTCAATATTCCGATTGTAAACTTTTATCTTTTGATCCAAAGCAATTAGTTCATAATAAGCCGTCGCAATATTGGATACCAATTCCGTTTCTAATAGACGCTTGCCTTCCTGCTCAGCTAAAAAGCTAAAATAAGCGGCCTGCTTTTGACTTTTCAACTTTCCCCAAAGATCAATCTCCCAGGACGAACGAAGTCCGATAAAATAATCTGGGATAAATGGTTCGGGCAATTTTTCATCACTTTTCAAGTTCTCCGAAAAATTTGAATCATAATTACCTATTCCTGATTCTGTATAATGTCCATACTTCCGTATTCCTCCTTCTACTGCAGCCTCTACAGTTGGCCCCAATGCTGCCTTCCGTTGTTTAAAATAAGCTTGTGCAGATTCCAACCGCAAAATGGATTGACGAATATCTAAATTGTTCTGCAGCGCAGAATCAATTAGAGAAACCAACTTCGGGTCTTTAAAAATTTCTTTCCAAGACCGACTTCCTACATTTAAACTATCTGGCGAAAGATGTTTGGAAAATGAAGTCGGTACATGTAATTTCTCCGGTTGAAGTGTTTTTTTGGGAACCGAGCAACTACCAAATAAAATAAGTGCAACTATGACTAAAGAAGCTTTTTTAACGACCTGTTTCTTGTTATCCTTTTTTGAAAATAAGATCACTAATCCCGGGATGACAATTACCCCGAGTATGGTTCCGATAAGCATTCCTCCCACCGCAGCGGTACCGATACTTCGATTACCCAATGCTCCTGCTCCACTGGCCATCATCAAGGGAATTAGACCTGCAATAAATGCAAAGGAAGTCATTAATATCGGACGCAAACGGGCAACAGCTCCTTCGATTGAAGCGGTCACGATATCCATTCCCTGCTTATATTTCAAATTGGCATATTCCACAATCAGGATCGCATTCTTACCTAGCAAACCAATCAGCATGACCAATGCTACCTGCGCATAAATATTGTTTTCCAATCCAAAGACCTTCAAGAAGATAAATGCACCAAAGATCCCTGCCGGAAGACAGAGCAGAACAGGTAAAGGCAACAGAAAGCTTTCATACTGTGCACATAACAACAGATAAACAAACAGAAGACAGAGTGCAAAAATATACAAGGCTTGGTTTCCGGAGATTTTCTGTTCACGAGTCATCCCTGACCATTCGATACTATACCCTTGCGGCAAAGAAGAAGCAATTTTCTCGACTTCTTCGATAGCTTGCCCGGAGCTGAAACCAGCTGAAGACTGTCCAGTAATCATGGCCGAACTAAACATATTGTAACGGGTAATTTGTTCAGGACCATAAATTCTTTCCATCGAAATAAAGGCATTGTATGGAACCATCTCACCCGTCTCATTCTTCACATATAAGCGTAATACATCTTCTGGTCTCTGGCGATATTCGGGACCAGCCTGTACCATGACCTTATACATCTGTCCGTAACGGATGAAATTTGTCGCGTAAAGACTTCCCATTAAGGTCTGCAGCGTATTCATGGCATTCTCCACCGATATTCCTTTTTTTGCAGCCATATCGTAGTCCACCTTCAGCATATATTGCGGGAAATTTACATCAAAACTGGAACCGATATCCTGAAGGACTTCGCTTTTCTCCATATCGTCCATAAACTTCTGTAATACCTCGGCCGTCTTGTTGAGATCCTCATTACCGCTACGGTCCAATAAACGCAACTCAAAACCCGAAGAGTTACCAAAACCGGGCACCGTTGGCGGTGGAAAAAAATCAATCTCTGCATCCGCAAAATCCTTAGTCTTATCACGTAATTCTTTAATGACATCCGCTACGGTCTGATCACGTTCTTTCCAAGGCTTAAGGTTAATCATCCCCATCCCATAGGAAGCACCAGATACTTCAGTTATGATACTATAACCGGACAACGTAGAGACGGTTTCAACAACATCGAGTTTCCGTGATACGGAGTCAATTTTATCCAAAACGCGTTCTGTACGGTCTACGGTTGCTCCCGGAGGGGTTGTTACAGCGACATAGATCATTCCTTGATCCTCGGTTGGAATAAAACCTGAGGGTAAGATGGCACTACTTCCCCAGGTCGCTAGAAAGAATCCTCCAAGTAGAAGGAGAGTCAGTCCACGTCGCGCACTGGTTTTTACCAGAATCCCCTTATAGCCGAAGGCAGTCTTGTCATAAATGGCATTGAATTTTTTAAAGAAACGGTCCAACCAGTTATTCGAAGGTTTACGGTCATGGGGCGATTTTAGGAAAAGCGCACATAAAGCGGGCGTCAATGTCAACGCGTTGATACCTGAAATAACAATGGCAGCCGCGAGCGTCAATGAAAATTGACGATAAAATATCCCTACCGGCCCTGAAAGAAAGGCAACAGGAACAAACACAGCAGACATCACCAACGTAATGGCCACAACAGCGCCACCGACTTCTTTCATTGCCTCCAATGTCGCTTCCATAGGTTGAAGATGTTCTTCTTCCATCTTTGCATATACAGCCTCGACGACGACAATTCCATTGTCTACCACAATACCTATGGCCAGTACCAAGGCAAACAAGGTCAGCAGGTTGATTGAGAAACCTAACATCTGCATAAAAAATAATGCCCCAATCAAACATACTGGTACAGCCAAAATTGGTATAATAGTCGCCCTAAAATCCTGTAAAAAGATAAACACAACGATAAAAACCAAAAGAAACGCCTCCAATAAGGTTTTGATGACAGAAGAAATTGAAGCATCCAAAAACCGCGACACATCATAACCCATGGTATAGGTCATGCCGGTCGGGAATTGCGTTTGTTTCAATTCTGCCATGCGGTCTTTTACACGCTGAATAACCTCTTGTGCATTTGATCCCGGCAATTGCTTTAGCATGATGGATGCGGATGGACGTCCATCAGTTTTCGATACCATTTCATAATCCAATGAACCAAATTCAACATCTGCTACGTCTTTTATACGGATAATAGAACCATTTGAAGTCGCTCGAATAGGTATATTGGCATATTCCTCAATTTCAGTGAATTTACCGGGATAACGCAATACATATTGCTGCATGTTACGCATTTTATCGGAACTGATACCGGTTTGTCCTGGCGCAGCCTCGATATTCTGTTTTCGTAATGCGGCCACCACATCCTCCGTAGAGATATTATAAGCTGCCATACGGTCAGGTTTAATCCATACACGCATCGCATAATCACGCATTCCCATAATCTGAGCGAGACCGACGCCTTCGATCCGTTTCAGTTCCTTTAGAATGTTGATATCTGCGAAATTGTAAATGAATCTTTCATCCGCGGTTTCATCATCGGTAAAAACATTCAGATACATCAACATGGAGTTGACCTCTTTTTCGGTGGTTACCCCTGCTTTGATGACCTCTTCAGGGAGTTCATCCAATACAGTAGTTACTCTATTCTGTACGTTTACAGCTGCAATATCTGGATCTGTACCAACTTCAAAAAAGATTTGAATAACCGTGCTGCCGTTATTGGTAGACACTGAATTCATGTAAGTCATCCCAGCTACACCGTTGATTGCTTTTTCCAAAGGAATAGCGACGGCATTTGTACTCACCTCAGCATTGGCACCTGTATAATTGGCATTGACGACTACCGAAGGTGGTACAATGTCCGGAAATTGTGTGATGGGCAATGTAAATAAGGCCAACAACCCTAAAAGTGTAATAAACACCGAAATAACCAACGACAATATGGGTCGTTTTATAAATGTTTCAAACATAATTTATCCTCCCCTACAGTTTCCTCATTTTTGGATTAATCTTCATTCCACTCCGCAGTCCCTGTACTCCCTCATAGACAATCTTGGCGTTGGGATCTAAGCCTCCATCCACAATGTAATAATGCCCCACACGCGGGCCCGCTGTAAAAGGTGTCATTTTTACGGTACTATCTGCCTGTACAGTATAAACGTATGTCTTGTCCTGAATTTCAAATACTGATTTTTGGTGTACAAAGGTATGTTCCCCTGTCTGCATTGGCACTGCAATCTTACCTGTTGCACCATGCTTTAGGATATGCTCGGCATTGGGAAATTGAACCCGAAGGGCAATGGATCCAGTATTGGCTTCAAATTCACTTTCTACCAAATGGGCAATTCCCTCGTGTGGATACAGCTCACCATTGGCCAAAATTAACTTGACCGATTTTTGCGTTTCCTTACCGTCCAACTTATCACGCATAAGTGTCAGATACTCTCTTTCAGAAATATCAAAATAAACATTCACTTTGCTTAAATCGGAGATCGTCGTAATTAAGCTACCCTCGGTCAATAAAGAGCCTTCTCTCAATAAGATACGGTCTATACGGCCGTCAAAAGGAGCCTGTATAACAGTATAGTCCAATCTTGTCTGTGCCTGATTAACCAAAGCTCGGGCTTCTTCTATCTTAGAATTGGCCGCTTTTAATTGAATTTTCAATAAATTATATTCGGAAGAGCTTACAATATTCTTGTCAACCAGTTTTTGAGTTCGTTCCATTTCCAGCTTGATCTTTTGCGCTTCGGCAATGGCATTATCATACTGTGCTTTGGCCTTGGCTAATTCCGAACGATATTCCTCGTTATTATACTTAAACAGCATTTGGCCTTTCTTTACCCAAGCCCCTTCGTCTACATATATTTTATCTAAAAAACCATTCAATTTGGAACGAATTTCGACGTTTTTTAAGGCTTGAACATCCGCAATATACTCTTGATAAACAGTCGTATCCATTACCATTAAAGGTACTACAGGAATATTTTTAAGTTCTTCTTTCGAATCAGCGTTAGCGTTGGATGAATGGCATGAAGCCAGCATCCCAACCATGCCCACAAAAAGGCACAGTAAAAGTAATTTCTTCATAAACGATAAAAAATGTAAAATGTTAAACCCTCCTACGATATTTTTAAAACCAATCGTTAGGAGAATGTGTTAGATAGGAGCTACAGCAATTTTATAGTACAGAGAGCGGCTCAAGGCCTTCCATACCATATATAGAAATAAAAGTAAACTGTTGCAGCCTCCGCTAGAAAATTAGAGGAACGTAACTAGAATGGCCGAAAACGGGATAGGAAACGATAATACCCTGGTAAGCATAGGGTTTTAGATCGGTAAAAAGGATGTTCATCATCTTTTGCAAAACATAATGCCGTAAAGACGATTCCAAAGACAAAAATAAAAATTGGTAGTACTTGACTATTGAGCGAAAATATACGATAATCATCTTGCAATAGTACTTTTTCTTCTTGCGAAGAATGAATGGGTTCCAAATCCAATACGTCATCCAGAAAATACTCCACAATGGTCTCACCTGCATGCAGGACCTGTCCCGTTGCCGAGGAGAAAGACTCATAGGTCAACAGATTAAGGTATGCAAAGAGTGTTAAAAAATGAAATATTTTGCCTAACATATCGAAATTTCGAGTCACAAAGGTATGACTTTAAATAGCTAAGATTATTTTATTCGTGTAAAAAAACCATGACAGCCTAAAAAATTAGCTGTCATGGTTTTCAAAAAACAAGTAATGTTTATGGTTTCCGTTATAAACCTTAAAAGATCAATAAACAGTCGACACAATTACTTGAACTAAAGTATCATCATTGAATTCATTAGTGTCTATCAGAACTCAATCTTTATTTTCCTTTTATTTTTTCGTTACTAAAGGAATATGGAGCATCTTCTTTTTTTGTACCTCTATTTTTATTCGGTACATCGCTCATTTTGAAATCAAGTTTGGCACCCTGCAATAAATCTTTATAACGGATATAATTATGACTATAAGGCTTTCCATTCCAAGTTAGTTGATCTACGTAGACCTGATTTGCTCCCTGCTGTTTAGCTTGGATATTCACTTTTTTCCCATTTTCGAGATTTAGTGTCACCTTATCGAATTGGGGTGAACCAATCACGTATTCGCCCGAGGCAGGAGAAACAGGATAAAATCCCAGCGAAGAGAAGACATACCAGGCTGAAGTCTGCCCGTTATCTTCATCACCACAATAGCCGTCTGGTGTAGGCAAATAAAGTTTATCCATTATTTTGCGCACCCAATATTGTGCTTTCCAGGGCTCTGCAGCATAATTATACAGATAGGGCATATGTTGGATCGGCTGATTTCCATGCGCATACTGCCCCATATTCATCACCTGCATTTCACGCATTTCATGGATCATTCCACGACTTTTCATACCCTCATAACTCGGAATAACAAACACCGTATCCAACATGGACACAAATGATTGATTACCCCCCATCAAATTAATTAAACCCTGAGGGTCATGGAACACACAAAAACTCCAATGCCAAGCATTTCCTTCCGTATATTCTCTTGACCAGGCACTTGGATCAAAATCTGAGACGAACGATCCGTCTGCATTTTTTCCACGCATAAGTTTTGTACTTGGGTCAAACAGATTTTTATAGTTCATTGCGCGTGTTGCATAAATAGCTGTTTCAGCTTCCGGTTTGCCCAATGCTTTGCCAAATTCATAAATACACCAGTCATTGTATGCATATTCCAGTGAACGTGCTACATTTTGGTCTACTTTTACATCAGCAGGTATATAGCCCAATTTATTATAATATTCATAACCGAAGCGTCCCGTCGAAGAGTGTTTCGGATAGGCACTATTGGCCCCATGCTTCAGCGCTTCCCATAACAGGTCTTTATCATAGCCTTTCCGATCAGTAATCAAAGCATCTGCTACAATAGAAGCGGAATTGTTTCCAATCATCGATGCACGATGTCCTGGCGAAGCCCACTCCGGAAGGTAACCACTCTCTTTATACGCATTCACCAAACCTGCCTGCATCCGATCATTCATCGACGGATACAATAAATTCAACAGGGGAAACAAACTTCTAAAGGTATCCCAAAAACCTGTATCCGTAAACATTTCCCCAGGCAGGACCTGCCCATTGTAAGGGCTATAGTGCATACGTTTGCCTGTTCCATCAATTTCAGAAAAATCCCTTGGAAAGAGTGTTGAACGATAAAGGCTGGAATAAAATGTACGTAACCGGTCAATATTGTGGTCTTCAACCTGTACACGTCCGAGGATTTCGTTCCACTGTGCTTTACCTTCGTCAACAACCTGTTGAAATGTTTTGGACTTCACTTCTTTTAGATTAAGTTCTGCCTGCTCAAAACTGATAAAGGAAGAAGCAATACGGGCGGTGACCTTTTCCCCTCTTTTCAAGGAAGAGAAACCAACGACTGCTCCGGCGTGATTGTCCTGAATTTCCAATTCATCTTTACTTATCGCTCCGCTTTTAACAGCAGCTTTGTAGGAGAATGGTCTATCGAAAGTAATGACGAAGTAATTCTTGAAATTCTCCGGAACACCACCACTATTTTTTGTTGAATACCCGATAATTTTATTTTCCTGCGGAATTACTTTAATATAAGACCCCTTATCAAATGCATCAATAATAACATAAGCACTGTCTGTTTTAGGGAATGTGAACTGAAAGATTGCTGCCCGTTGTGATGGCGACAATTCTGTTGTCACATCGTGATCCGCAAGGTAAACGCTATAATAATAAGGTTTGGCAATTTCAGCTTTATGCGAAAACCAGCTCGCCCGTTTTTCTTGATCAAATTGCGGTGTACCTGTTATTGGCATGATTGAAAACTGACCATAATCATTGTTCCAGGGGCTTGGCTGGTGGGTTTGCTTAAATCCTTTAATTTTATCTGCCGTGTAAGTATATACCCAGCCATCGCCCATATTTCCAGTCTGCGGGGTCCAAAAATTCATACCCCAAGGCCGAGCGATCGCAGGATAAGTATTGCCATTAGACAATTCATACTTCGATTCAGTACCGATCAAAGGGTTAACGAAATCAACAGGCGAGGTTTGTTGCGCCATTCCAGCATGCGCCGCGAACAGAAAAAGAATACTACCTGTTAGTTTTTTAATATTAAACATAAATGAAGCGTTTGGTTAAGCTTAAAATTATTAGCAAAAAAGCTAAAACGTATTAGTAAATATAAGTAAGAAATTTAAATATAGTCGATTGCCCTGGTCTTTTTCACAATATGGTTACAAAAAAACCGCAATCAAATGATTGCGGTTTTTAATATCACGCAAAAACTACCACCCAGGATTCTGCCCTAACGAGGGAGACTTTTGGATCTCTGAGTTTAAAATAGGAAATAAGTAATGAGTTGGAGCAGTAAAAACTCTACTTTCAACAAAGAAACGTTCCATCTTATAACGTTTATCACCAATTTGGATTTTACCATTTACATCTTCAACGGCTCTCATGCCATTAATCATATTCTGAAGTTTCGGATAAGCTGTATTACTATTCTTCCAGTAATTTATACTTCTCTCGTTATTTGTACTACCTGATGCAGTAAAGTTCTGATATTTAGTTTTCTCAACCGAACTACTAGGTTCTAGATACAGGCGACTATCAAAAGCTCTCTTATTCTCATAAAAGAATTCGACCCTTCGTTCACGATAAATGTACTCACGCATCAAATTTTTATCAGCAAGTGTTGTCAAAGGCATGGGCGCCATAAAAGACCTCGCTCTTACCTGATTAATTAAATCATAGATCTCTTGCGTCGGTCCATCAACTTCATTAACTGCCTCTGCATAAATGTAAATAAAGTCTGGTAAGCGCCATACTGGAGGGGCACTGATAATAACACTTCCATTCTTATTCCAAGCTTCCTGCAAAAATTTTCTCAGATAATATCCAGTACGTGTTGCATTATTAGCGCCAATCTGATCTGCTCCGCTCGCAATATTTGTCTGGGATGGATTATTGTTTCCGCCGCGGAATGCTGCACCATGAAATATAATGTCTCGATAAAAACGTGGATCCCTTTTTACTGAAACGTAAGGATTCCCGTCATCATACCCATCTTGTTTAGCCTTGGCACTATAAATCGGATAACCAAAACCATCTGGTGACAGGTATTCATACTCATCGACTTGCTCCTGAACAGGCATCTGACGAGCTCCACCGCCTCTACTTGGCGGATATACATCACCAAACCACCCCTCTCCCTTATAGCGCGTAAAAAACAAAACATACTCATTTTTGAACGCCTCCATATCATAAAACATCTGCCAGAGACGTGTATAAACTGTTGAGTTGCTCGTGTTTTGCCCCCCGCTATCTCCAAAATCGGTATTTGAATATTTCTGATACAGGCTATAACGTTTTCCACCTGCAACCTTACTTTCAAGAACTGCCTTAGCAGCCTCTTTAGCTTTCACCCAACGCTGAGGATCATATGTAGCGTATTCGGACTCGAACTTACGCGTCCCATTATAACCTTTTGCAGCAGATCCATTCCAAAGTGGTGTAGCGGCCATCCACCGTGCTTCTGCAATTAATCCAAGACATGCACCTTTATCGATACGTCCAAAATTTTGACCCTCCCATTTTTCCGGAACAGCATTATATGCTGTTGTTGCATCAGCAACAATTTTGTCAATAACTTTATGAACTGACTCACGTTCAAAGTTCATGTTTTCAGTGGCCGTAATTACATGGTCTATGTAGGGAATCTCACCATATATACGAACAGCCATTAAATGAAAGTAAGCTCTAAGAAAGTAAACCTCACCAACGCGCATTGGAAGTGAGCCTGGCTCCAGGATATCGTCTGGTGTACTGTACTTTTTTATTCCTTCCAAAATGACATTGGTTCTACGGATACCGTCAAACATACTACTCCAAAATTGCCCGTTATCTCCCGGAAGCTCATTGATATTCCAATCACCGGTATTATATCTATTCGTAATATTTCCTTCTACTGTAGAACCTTCGGCCTCATCGGTTATTGCAGCACTCGAAAAATGATAGAACCACGAAATAGGTTGATTGACACCTTTCGCTTTAGCATACACATCCGTAACAAGCTGATTTACTTTCTCATAACGAGTAAAAACTTCATCTTCCCGGATTTGATCGTCGGGTAATTTATCCAAATATTTGTTGCAACTTGCGATCACAATCAGAACCACACCTGCTATAAAAAAAAGTATTCTTTTCATCTTCAATACATTCATAAGATTAGAAATTAAGATTTATTCCAAAGTTGTAGACTTTGAGAATCGGGTACCAATAACCGCTTGTATTTCCCATCTCAGGATCTATACTTAAATCCTTTAAACCTGACCAGGTAAATAGGTTCATCCCTTGCGCATAAACGCGTAATTGGTTCAAACCAATTTTTTTAATAAGATCTTTCGGCAAATTATAACCAATCTCTATATTTTTGAGTCTTAAATATTTAGCATCATATAAAAACAAACTACTGTTGCTATTTTTATTATTTTCGGAATTGCCAATATGTAGAGCGGGGTAAGTTGCAGTTTCGGCCGTTTCCGGAGTCCAACGTCCCATATGAATTGGTCGAACGGAGCCAAGTTTATCTTGATCAAAAGTCGGGAAATCCCATACAGCCGCATCTTTCAATAAAATTGAAGAATTTAACGCTCCTTGAAACAAAAGACTAAAATCAAAACCCTTGTATTGCAGCGATATTGGTAAACCAAATTGAATCTCCGGACTTCTAGGATTTCCCATCACTGTGCGATCCCCTAAATCTGTAATTTTACCGTCACCGTTCAAATCCTTATATACGACATCGCCTGGTCCTACTGTTCCCCAAGGTTGAAAATTATTCTGATTTAATTTGTCCGCCTCGGCTTGATCTCTAACAAAGTGATCGAAAACATAGACAAAATTTTCGTAAAGTCGTTTGCCCGTTGCTTGTCTGTATTCATATTGTCGTGGTACCTCTTGTCGAAAGATCAACTTATTTCTGGAAAAGGTGAAATTAGGTTTTAGAGAAAATCTGAAATTATCGCCAATCATGTCTGAATAACTCATCTCTATATCAATACCACGGTTGCGGACCTTTCCAATATTGATCAGCGGAGAGCCTTTACCAACTACGCCAGGAAAACCAATGTCATCCGCCCCCAGTTCAGTAATAATATCATAACGATAATCTTCAAAAACATCAATGCTAAAGTTCATCTTATTCTTTAAAAAGCCCATATCGAGACCGATATTGGTTTTTCTAGATTTCTCCCATGTTATATTTTCGTTTGCCAGGCGTCCTTCACGAAGCCCACTTAGTCCATTGTTAAAATTCTGTTCCCCAAAACTATAACCATCTCCTCCCTGAAAAAATGCGAGATAGCCGAATCGAGCGTCACCTGGCATTTTATCATTGCCCACAAGTCCCATCGAGGCTCTCAGCTTCAAAAAGCTCAGCCAGTCTTTGGTATTAGACATAAATTTCTCTTTGCTAACCACCCATCCTAATGCTCCAGCAGGGAAAAATCCATAACGTTTTCCCTCTATAAAATTTTCAGATCCATTGTAACCAAAGTTAAATTCCGCTAAATATTTTTCTAGATAATTATAAGTAAACTGCCCTGTCATACCTTGATAACGAATATCAACACTGGCCCTTGAATTTGTCGCATCATAGACAGACTGGCTTGAGCGATTGAAAAGCAGCATCCCAGTTACATTGTGCTTATCGTTAAATAAACGATTGTAATTTATTTTTCCTTGAATGAAAGTTCTATTAAAAGGACTACTTTGTGTAAATGAATTTCCAACGGTTTGATCTACCGTATATTTGTTCCCATTTCTGTAAGTACCCTCATAGTATTGCGGATTCATAAAAAGATCGATACCATCTGTAGGCTGAAAAGTTGCATAATTGGGATATACCCTATATCCTTCACTATAGGTACCCAGCTCGCGTCGGACCCATTGTTGCTCTCTAGCATCATAGGAAAATATTCCGTCAACAGAAAGTCCCTTGGTAATAAAATCCATATTCCAGCCGGCAGCAAAACTCCCTTCCAAATAGGTATTTTTTTCTGTATGATATCCTGATCTAGTCAACTCTCCAAGAACATTAAAGCGGTAAATTTGATTACCAAACAACAATCCCGAAGGGTTATTCAGCAGATACCCTTGTGTTGAAGGTTGACTATTGGGTTCTAGAACGATGGGTAAATACGGAGGTTGTGTCATTGCAAGGGTCATCAATCTACTTGCGGAAGTTCCAGGTGAAGTTCGATTGGTAATACGAGCACCTAAATTGAGTTTTACCCACAAGTTTTTTGTAATGTTGACATCAATATTGGACCTAAAATTATAGCGCTGAAATTTAGGAGAAACATTATATTTAGATAAATCAACATGGTCATAGTTATTATCTTGCCCCATATAGCCGCCCATCACAAAATATTTCGCGATATCATTGCCCCCACGAATCGATAGATTGTATTCGTGTTGAGGTGCAGTCCTAAAAATATAGTCGAAATAGTCCCAATTATAGCCTAGCCCGTCCGAATTATCGCCCTTTGCCCTTCGAAATCTGTCTATAGCATCCTGACTAAACAATTTCAAGTTATCGGTATTTCCACCTGATAGCTTGGCATCATTCGTTAAAGCTTCATTGTAGAGAGTCGCGTAATCTGCAGATCCCAAAAGCTTCGGCAATTGTGCCGGCGTATTTAATCCATAAGACGCTTTGAAGTCTACGGTTGCTTTATCGGCGGATTGTCCTCGTTTTGTGGTAACAACGATAACCCCATTCGCTCCACGAATTCCGTAAGGTGCCGTAGCTGCTGCATCCTTCAAAATGGAAACAGTCTCAATTTCGTCTGGAGCCAAATAACTCATATCGCGTTCAATTCCATCCACAATTACAATAGGGGACTGATTACCATAAGTTGATTTACCACGAATAAACAATTCCGAACGATCTACTCCTGGCTCCCCTCCAGCATATTGGTTGACGACCAGCCCTGGTAATCTTCCCGCGAGCATGTTATTAATATTTGCTGCTGGGCTTTGTACAAGATCCTTAGTCGTAATCGTTGCTACGGCACCAACTACATTTCTTTTCTTCTGAGTTGTATATCCAACAACCACAACATCCTCTAGTGCTTTTACATCTTCTACTAGGCTAACCTGTAGCGTTGACCTTCCACCCGCAACAATTTGTTGAGGCTGAAAACCAATATATGAGAAGGTCAATACTGCATCCTTATAGGGAATTTCGATTCGATATCGGCCTGATGCATCTGTTTTCGTTGATTTGCCACTCGCCTTAACCACAATGGTGACACCTTGCAAAACTTTCCCTGTCGAACTGTTCAAAACTGTTCCCTCTACAATAATACTCTCTTGTCGGAAACTGAAATGGCTAGACGCAGCTTTCAATTCGGTCCACAAATTGAACGTGCTACACACCGAAAGCGTAAAAAATAGTGGAATTACCTTTCTTTTCATAAATAATAATTAATGATTGGTTTACTAATACAACAATTGGTCGTCAATCGATTACTTCTTTGAAATGACTACACCTCCAAAGAGAGCAACCTTAAGCTGATAAACTAATTCGTTTTAGTAAAATTAAAAAGAAAGAAAAGAGAAAGTTGTTAATCGATTGTTAATGACAATTATTGAAATCTACCTCTAAAATAAATCCCACTTTGTAAACAGTTTTAATAGCAACATTACGCGACCTTTTCAGCATTTTTCTAATCTTGCATATAAAAACATCGAGACTTCGCCCCAAAAAATAATCATTATCTCCCCAAAGAGCGAGTAAAATCTCTTCTCTTTTCAAAACAACATTCGGTTTGTTTGCTAAGAATGTCCAAAGTTCGAATTCACGTGGTGATACTACCTGCCGAGAGCTATCATTAAACTCTATTGCAAGTAAATTACGATTAAGTTTAATATCGCCAATATTGAGTTGCAATTGACAAAAAGCATTTTGCTTAACCATATAATTTTGAAGTTTCAGAGACAATTCTTCAACATCAAACGGCTTTGTTATATAATCATTGCCCCCAAGACGCAGACCTTTTAATCGATCTGTTTTAGACAGCCTTGCTGTAAGAAAAAGCACAAACTGGTTTTTATTTAACTGAGAAATATATTCAACCAATTGAAACCCGTCCCATTTAGGAAGTTGTATATCTACAATAAGGATATCATATTTATTAGTCTTATAATAACATATTCCCTCCTCAGCAGACATTGCATGACTAACATCAAATCCGAAATTTGATAGATAATCTATGAGCATTGTCGCCAAATCAAGATCGTCTTCAATCAGCAATATATGTCCATATTTTGGTATCATCTATTTTATTATTGGTATCGAAATAGAAAATGATGTTCCTGGTTGAGTATCTGATTTAACGTCGATCTTCCATCGATGAATCCGTATAACTTCCTTTACGAAAAAAAGCCCCAGGCCTAGCCCATTTGTGGAAGCTTCTTGTTTACCCCGATATCCCTTCGCGAAAATATACGGCAACTGGTTATTTGGAATACCTATTCCATTATCTTGGACAGTCATCATCACCGTATCTCTTGAGCCTATGCTAAAACGAATATGAATACGCTTTATTGGCTCTTTATTATACTTCAGTCCGTTATCGACCAAATTGTTTACCGCAGTAACAAACATAAATGGGTTGACGAGCACCTTAACTTCTTTAACGTTTTGATCCACCAAAATTTGAATTGCCGTACTTTCTGATACTAAAATCCCTAGGTCCTGTTCTAATTGAACCATAAGTTCTTCCAAAAAGTGTTCTTCTAGAATCACCTCTTCCTGATTAAACACACTCAAATCAATAGCCTTATTAACTAATCGATCCAAACGGTTTATCTGACGCATCAGGGTATCCAAAGTTGTCGACATTTTTAACTTATCATCTATCGAAACTTTTACCGCCAAATTAGTTAAACCAATTCGTATGGTTGTTAATGGTGTGTTGAACTCATGTGTGACATTGTTAATAAAGTCGGAAGCCATTTCCGCCATTCTTTTTTGCTTTATCCAACTACTGTAGGTCATCAAATACAACCAAACAATACCAATTATACAGCAACCCGACAGTAATAATAAGGGGAAAATGGATCTTAATACAGAAAAATTTGTATCAATATTTCCAACGTACAACGTAAAAGCCACACGATTTGACATCTTACTATTTGCAGTTATTGCAATCGACGATACTAGATTGTCTTTGTCAATAAACCGAAATTCCCCTCCAATAGGAATATGCTGATCTATTCCAAAGTCCATAATTGGTATAAATGTCTTCGCATCAAAAGTCACCGAAACATCTTTCAACACAATTGCATAACCAAAGCCTTCACCCAAATTGACTTCGGATCTGATGATCTGAAATAGACTGTCCATTGCTGGATGATTTCGGAGCTTCAATATCAAGGTCTTCGCGATACTATCTTTCAGATTATCGAAAGCATTTCTATCATCTTGATAATAAGTTTTCAGACGAACCAAATGAGGCATTAAGGTTGAATCGATAAGTTTTTGTCCGCCCGGAAATATCTTATCGTTCGAAATATGCTTATTGTAAACAACCTTAATTTCCTGTTTTTCTTTTTGAAATAGTTCACCTCTTTTAATCTCATATGATCGTGCAATCATGAGATATTGTAATATCAAAAACAATATTAAGCAACAGCAAGCTATCCATTTATATACGCCTGATCGCCTCATCTTTATTAACAGACTACTATTTGCTCGGTTTACTGCTCATCTCGAAGATTAATTCACCGCCATTTATAATGCTGCTATAGGGCAGTAGCAAATCAACTAATTTTCGTCCATTTAAAGACACGGATTTAACGTAAACATTCTTCTCAGACTGGTTACGAGCAATGATGGAAAGACTGCGTCCGTTTTCAAGATTAACTTTTGCCGATTTTACCAAAGGACTGCCAATCCAATAATTATCTTCCCCAGGTGCCACCGGATAGAAGCCTAATGCAGTAAATAAATACCAAGCAGACATTTGTCCACAGTCATCATTTCCCCCTAAGCCCGCATGACCATTATGATACTGATTCCGTATGATTTGTCTGACGCGAGCCTGAGTTTTCCAGGGGCTCTTCGTAATATTGTACAAGTATGCCACATGATGGGAAGGTTCATTTCCGTGCACGTAATTTCCGATAATGCCATCCCGGGTAATATCCTCCGTATGTTCAAAATATTTATCCGGTAATTCCATGGTAAACAGTGAATCCAAATAAGACGCTAAACGTTGTTTACCTCCAATTAATGCCATCATTTCAGTAGGTTGATGCGGTACATACAGACTGTAATTCCATGAATTACCTTCAATAAACCCTTGTCCATGTGTATCCAAAACATCAAATTTCTCCTGAAATTTACCAGCCGAATTCTTTGGACGCATAAATCCAATAGCGGAATCATAGAGTGATTTCCAACTTTCAGCCCTTTTGGAAAAGGTCCTGTAAATATCCTCTTTTCCCAATTTTTTCGCTAATTGCGCTATACACCAATCGTCATACGCATATTCCAATGTATTAGAAACAGATGTTCCCGATACATCTGCCGGAACATATCCCTTATCTATATATGCCCCAATCCCCTCATACTGGCGTGTATTTGCTGTTTGTACACAAGCCGCTAAAGCAGCCTCAGCATCACCTTTGTAAACACCTTTGAGGATAGCATCTACAATAACCGATACGGAATGATAGCCACTCATGCACCAGTTATCATTTGCATAATGCGACCAGATCGGCAACATTTTTAATACACTCTGGTCATAATGAGCCATCATGGATGCGACAATATCTGCATTGCGAGATGGGTTTATTAGATTCAAAAGCGGATGAAAGGCCCTAAATGTATCCCACAAAGAAAATGAGGTATAATTCGTAAAGCCTTCGGCACGGTGTACTTCCTGATCCAACCCTTTATATTCACCATTGGTATCCATATACACCGTCGGCATTAGGCTTGCGTGGTACATCGCGGTATAGAAATTGACAAGATCTTCCTTGTTCAACATCTCAGCTTCTATTTTATGCAGCTCCTTCTCCCAGGCGTTTTGCCCTTGCTTAACGTAGCCGTCAAAATTCCAGTCCGGAGCCTCAGCCTCCATATTGGCCAATGCATTCTTCATGCTAACTGGACTTAAAGCCACTTTCAGAAGGATAGCTTCTTGCGCTTTTGTATCAAAATCCAAGTGAAGCTTAATATTGTGCGCTGCGAGATCAGGGAAATTATTTTGTTGATCAAACTTACGCCAGAAACCATTATACACAGATTTTCCATCTTCATATTTGGCGCCGTAATTCTTAAAAGCTTTTGAAGTCTTTATCGCAAAGTATACGGTGCGGGTTCTTGACCAACCGTTCGTTTGACGGTAGCCTACCAGCGTAGAATCGTTCAGTACTTTAACAACGGTCCAAACATTTTTCCCTTCGTAATTATAGATCCCAGCGGTTAAATCAACAATTAGATGTGAGGCATCTGACTCATTGAACGTATACCGATGTATACCCACACGTGTTGTCGTCGTTAACTCGGCTTTAATCTGATGTTTATCCAGTAAAACACTATAATAGTTGGCCTCAGCCCGTTCATTGGCATGCGAATATGGCGATCGATAACCATCTTGTGGTCGATCAGCTGTACCCGGGTTTAATTGGACTTTTCCTTGTGTCGGCATGATCTGTATATCTCCAAGATCGGAGTGACCTGTGCCACTAAAATGCGTATGACTAAAGCCGACAATCGTTGGATCATCGTATTGATAACCAGCACAATATTTATAAACATCACCGTTATACCGCCCATTGACAGCATACGATAATGTATCCGTATCCGGGCTTAATTGTACGGCGCCAAAAGGAACCGTTGCCCCAGGAAAGGTATGCCCCATCCGAGCAGTACCAATAAGCGGTTTCACGTATTGGACTAAGTTAGTTTCTTGCGCCTTTATTAAAAATGGGATACCAATTAATCCCCAAAAGACCAAACTTTTTATATTCATGACTTATGAATTATACTTTAGGATTTTTACTGTAATCCGCCCATAGCGCATCGATAGTCTTTCCCGTCTCCACTTTCCAAAAAGCATCGCTATAGCTTTTACCACGCATAGCGGCATCCAATTTTTTAACAAAATCCTTTTTTACATGCGTGTTAATCCAGTAGAGGAACCGGGCAGTAACACGATAAGAATCTGTGTATTTCTGTTTGTCGCTATATTCAGGTAACTTCCAATTGGCACTAGCATTATCTATTCCATCATCAAATCGGACGAAATCTGCTATCCCTTCCGTTATCCACCACGGACCAGCTCCATCAGGGTATGCCTGGACAATATGCATTACCTCATGGGTGACCACATCAATATCGCCCGGATTTTTGGCAAACCAAGCTGGACTGTAACGGACAATCCCGCCCGCTGTCGCTGCCACACCTTTATAGTCCGGATCAATAACGAAAGACACCTTTTTTATGGTCTTTTTATTATATTTCTTGGCTAGTTTAGGATAGTTTGTAAAATATGCCGCCACCAACCTTTCTTTTAAGGGAGCACTAAAATCTTTGTCTTTATTTATCCAAATCAGGGTGTATCCACCTTTACTGATACTATCAACATCCACAGCCACCTTGCGGTCGTTTTCTGTATGTTTCCAGTTGTCCTGCGCGAAAAGTGAACAAGAGTATACCAAGCCAAATACGGTAACAACTACTTTTAAGTTTTTAAAGTTTATCATAACCCAATGATTATTTCTTTTTGTTCGATTTCAACTTGATATTTGTTTGCAAATCCGTTGTCATTGAATAAGGCGCTGAATTTTTGGACGATCCCCTCGTATAATTGGGTTTTGCCGCCATGTCAAAATTAAGTGTGCCACCTTCATGCAATGCTTTGTGACTTAACCAGTTTTTACCATAATCCTTACCATTCATTTGCAATGTATTTACATATACATTTTCAGCTGAGTTCTTTGGTGCATCAATGGTCAATGTCTTACCATTTTCAAATGTTAAGGTCGCTTTTTTAAATAATGGAGCTCCGAGCACATATTCATCCGTCGCCGGACAAACCGGATAGAATCCAAGCGCTGAAAAGACATACCATGCAGAGGTTTGACCATTATCTTCATCACCACAATAGCCATCAGGTGTAGGTTTATACATTCGGTCCATCACTTGACGTACCCAATATTGTGTTTTCCAAGGTTGGCCAGCGTAATTATACAAATATGGCATATGCTGAATTGGCTGATTACCATGTGCATATTGCCCCATATTCGCAACTTGCATTTCACGTATTTCATGGATAATACCACCATAATAGCTATCGTCGAAATCTGGAGACTGAACAAACACCGAATCCAACATGCTCACAAAAGTCTTCTCTCCGCCCATTAAATCGATCAGTCCCTGAACATCATGGAAAACGCTCCACGAATAATGCCAGCTATTTCCTTCAGTGAAAGCATCTCCCCATTTCAACGGATTGAACGGAGCCTGGAATTTTCCGTCTTTATTTTTTCCACGCATAAGATTGGTCGATGGATCAAATAAATTTTTGTAATTCTGTGCACGCTTAGCATACAAATCAATTTCAGCTTTCGGACGGTTCAAAGCTTTTGCCAATTGGTAAATGGTGAAATCATCATACGCATATTCCAATGTACGTGCAGCATTTTCATTGATTTTAACATCATATGGCACATAACCCAAACTATTGTAATATTCAACGCCTTTTCTTCCAACAGCACTCATTGGTCCTTCGTTATTAGCACCGTGTTGTAAAGCTTCGTATAACTTATTGATATCATAACCGCGTAATCCCTTCATATATGCATCCGAAACGACCGATGCAGAGTTATTTCCTACCATGATATCAGCATATCCCGGACTGCTCCATTCAGGAAGGAAGCCTCCTTCTAAATACGCGTTAAGTAAACCTTCCTGCATCTCCTTATTAATGGAAGGATACATAAAGTTTAAGAACGGATACAACGCTCTAAAAGTATCCCAAAAGCCTGTTCCTCCGAACAAATAACCAGGAAGTGTTTTTCCATTATAGGGGCTGTAATGAACAGCCTTTCCTTGCGCATCAATTTCATATAATTTATTCGGGAAAAATAAGGTCCGATACATCGTCGAATAGAATGTACGCAGTTGATCAATATCGTCCCCTTCTACTTTGATTTTTCCTAAAGTTGAATTCCAGATCTGACGTCCGTCTTCTTTAATCTGATCAAACGACTTATTACCCAACTCATTTAAGTTTAATAAGGCTTGTTCGGCACTGATAAAGGAAGACGCAACCTTTACCTGTACAGGTTTCGTTTTGTCCTTTACCTTAAACCCGACGATTGCACCTGTGTGATCACCTTTGATCTGAAGCTGCCCATCCTTTTTTTCTTTGCCTTCCCAAGTAGCAACACTTGCAAAAGGTTGATCAAACACCAAAACAAAATAATTCTTGAAATTCGCAGGCAGCGGACCGCGTGCGTACTTCGAAGAATAGCCAATTATCATATTTTTTTCTGGAATAATCTGAACCTCAGACCCTTTTTCATAAGCATCCAAAACGATATAAGCGTCATCTGTTTTATTGAACGAGATCCTAAACATGGCTGCGCGTTCTGTTGGTGTCATCTCTGCAGTCACATCGTGATCTGCTAGATAAACCGAATAATAATACGGTTTTACAATCTCAGCTTTATGCGAAAACCAGCTTGCACGCTCGTCTTGATCAAATACAGGCTTTCCTGTCACGGGCATGATAGAAAAAACACCGTAATCATTCATCCAGGGAGATGGCTGGTGAGTCTGTTTTAAACCACGAATCTTATCTGCGGTATATTGATACTGCCATCCGTCGCCATTTTTCCCTGTTTGTGGTGTCCACATATTCATGCCCCAAGGCCGCGCAATCGAGGGATAGGTGTTACCATTAGACAACTCAAATTTGGATTCGGTACCCATTAATGGATTAACGAGATCGACAGCTTCTAGCTGCTGCCCTCTAAATTTCTGAGCCAAAACCGGTTTTGCGTAAAACAAACCCAAAGACAATAACGACCCTAGAAAAACACTTAAAGATTTCTTCATTATTTAGGATATATAAAAATATTTCTACTAAAACGTATTAGTAAAGATATAAAAAAGAATATTAAATCAAAATAAAGTCCTAGAATTGGACAAACACGTCTTATGATTTTTACAATTCAATTTCTA
>PJUE01000365.1_pt1 | contig 32816 bp, 30 predicted proteins | sample 1512171 | NCBI WGS metagenome assembly PJUE01 (sample SAMN08177674, study PRJNA422409) | Feces metagenome, whole genome shotgun sequencing project. | isolation source: Chicken feces (3) enriched on wood chips: alkali lignin treatment | host: Gallus gallus | place: USA: Madison | collected 2015-01-15
ATCCTGTGCTCCGCCGCCGCCATCGACCGGGCGACCCTGTTCGTCGGCAACGACTCCGGCCTGATGCACGTCTCGGCGGCGCTGGGGCGGCCGACGCTGGGCCTGTTCGGCCCGACCGAGTGGTGGCTGTATGGCCCGTGGGGGCCGAGGACGCGCACGGCGGCGTCCAATGAGACCCGCGGTCAGTTCGCTCCGATCGAGGATTTGAGCGTCGATCACGTGTTCGAGGCGGTGCTGAGCCTGCACGACGCCTATGTCGCCGAAGGGGCCGTAAAGGCCTGAAGGCCCGAAATCCCTTGAAACATCGGCCTTGCGTCGCCATATTCCGGCCGCTTGGAACACAGCGGCGGCATCGCGCGCTGAGCCATGCAGACAATTTTCGCCTATCTTCTGATCACATAAGGAAACGACGCCCATTCGCCGTCCAATGCAAGCGCCGCCCGTAAAGGACGGGCCGCCCATCAACCAGGATATCCGCGCCGCCCGCGTTCTGCTCATCGACCAGAATGGGGAAAAACAGGGCGTCATGCCCTTGTCCGCCGCGCTGGAGGCCGCCGAGGAGGCGGGCCTGGACCTGGTTCAGATCGTCGCCAACGCCGAAACGCCGGTGTGCAAGATTCTGGACTACGGCAAGCATCGTTTCCAGGAACAGAAGAAGAAGGCTGAGGCGCGCAAGCGTCAGAAGGTCGTCGAGCTGAAGGAAATCAAGCTTCGGCCGAACATCGACAGCCACGACTACGATGTGAAGGCCAAGGCCATGCATCGCTTCTTCGACGACGGCGACAAGGTCAAGGTGACCATCCGCTTCCGCGGCCGTGAAATGGCTCACCCGGAACTGGGCATGAAGCTGATGAACAAGGTCCAGGCCGACTTCGAGGAAGAAGCCAAGGTCGAGTTCGCGCCCAAGATGGAAGGCCGCCAGATGATCATGATCCTGGCCCCCCGCTGATCGCGGGCTGAACGACAAGACTTTCAGGGACGCCCCGGCCATTCGGTCGGGGCGTCTTACTATCCGGCGGGAAGACTACGAATGACGGCGCAGACGACAAAGGCTTCCGGCGCGGGGACGCCGACCCTGGCGGTTCTGTTCGCCGTGGTCTTCATCAACCTGGTCGGTTTCGGCCTGGTGGTGCCGCTGCTGCCGTTCTTCGCTCAGAGCCTTCAGGCCGAACCGTGGCAGATCACCCTGATGTTCTCCGCCTATTCCCTGGGCCAGTTCTTCGCCGAGCCCTTCTGGGGGCGGCTGTCGGATCGGATCGGGCGCAAGCCGGTGCTGCTGGCCACGCTGGCGGCCAACGCCCTGGGCTATCTGCTGCTGGCCTTCGCGCCCAACATCTGGGCGGCGGTGCTGGTGCGATTGTTCACCGGTCTGGGCGCGGGCAATATCTCGACGGTCCAGGGCTATATCGCCGATGTCACCCCGCCCGAGCGGCGGGCCGGCCGCATGGGGATGATCGGGGCCGCCTTCGGCCTGGGCTTCATCGTCGGGCCGGGCCTAGGCGGCCTGCTGGCCCAGCCGCAGATGGGCCATGTCGGCTATCAGTTGCCGATCTTCGCCGCCTCGGGCGCGGCTGTGCTGGCGGCGCTGGGGGTGATGCTCTTCCTGCGCGAGAGCCGAGCCAAGGCTGATCCCGCCGCGCCCCGCCCCGCCTTCCTGTCTGGCCTGCAGTTCGCCCGCGCCGACGAAGTGGTGTCGCGCGTCCTGGTGGTCAGCCTGATCTATCTGGCCGGGTTCTCGGCCATGGAGGCGTCCTTCGGTCTGTGGGCCGAAAACCGCTACGCCTGGACCGCGCGCGAGGTGGGCCTCAGCTTCATGATCGTGGGGCTGGTTTCGGCCTTGAACCAGGGGCTGGTGGCCGGGCGGCTGGCGAGGCGCTTCGGAGAGGCGCGGGTGCTGGCGGCGGGGATGCTGTTGTTCGGCGCGTCGCTGATCCTGCAGGTGGCGGCCCCGCCGGCGTGGTTTCCGGCGGCGCAGATCGACCTGGGTCTTTTCGTCATCCCCGTGTCGGCCGGTTGGATCATTCCCATCGTCATGGGGATCGGCGCCTGCGGCATGTCCCTGGCCATGCCCAACATCTCGGCCCTGATCAGCCGGGCGTCGCCGCCGGACCGGCAGGGCGCCATGCTGGGGTTGAACATGGCGACGGGATCGATGGCCCGCATCGTCGGCCCCATGGTCGCGGGCGTCCTCTATTCCGCCATTGGATCGGACTGGCCCTTCCTGGTCGGGGCGGCGTTGACGGTTCCGGCGGCGATGATGGCGATCAACGCCGGACGCGCCGCACGCCGCCGCGAGGCTCAGGCCTGAGCTTCGCGGCGACTCTTCTTGCCTCCGGCCCCCGTTTGGCGTAGAAGCCGCGCCTTCGCGTACCGGACCGCCGGGCGAACAGGCATGCCTGGGCGGTCTTAAATCGGTCATCTGACCTTGGGGCTCAAGTAGCCCGAAGGGCGGTAGACCCCTCAATAAAGAGAGTGAAAATGCCGAAGCTGAAGACGAAGTCGGGCGCCAAGAAGCGCTTCAAATTCACCGCGACGGGCAAGGTCAAGGCTGGCGTGGCCGGCAAGCGCCACCGCCTGATCAGCCACAACTCGAAGTACATCCGCCAGAACCGCGGCACTTCGGTCATGGCCGACGCCGACGCCAAGAAGATCAAGTCCTACATGCCGTACGCCTGATCGGCGCGCTGCATCACTGATCCTCTCCGCTAATCGAATTTGAACTCAGCCTCTCATGCAGTGAGCCGCCGCGCGGCGAACGCTAGAGGCTAAAACAGCAAAAGTCCCTCAAGCAGCGAGGCCCCGCGGGCCGAGCGGTAGGGACTTCCCGAAGGGAAAACCAAAATGGCTCGCGTCACCCGGGGCGTTACGTCCCACGCCAAGCACAAGAAAGTCCTGAAGCAGGCCAAGGGCTTCTACGGCCGCCGCAAGAACACCATCCGCGCCGCCAAGGCCGCGGTGGATCGCGCCGGTCAGTACGCCTACCGCGACCGTCGCAACAAGAAGCGCTCGTTCCGCGCCCTGTGGATCCAGCGCATCAACGCCGCGGCCCGCACCGAAGGCTTCACCTACTCGCAGTTCATGCACGGCCTGAACAAGGCCGGCATCGAGCTGGACCGCAAGGTTCTGGCCGCCATCGCCGCCGATGAAGCCGGCTTCAAGGGCATCGCCGACAAGGTTCGCGCGGCCCTCGCTTAAGCTTTCCTCCCACACGGGACGAAGCAAAAGCCCTCCGGTTCGCGCCGGGGGGCTTTTTGCTTTCGATCCTAGCGGCTAGACGAACCTGCATGACCGATCTCGCTCAACTGGAACTGGACCTCATCAACGCCATCGGCTCGGCCGAGAGCGTGGCGGGTCTGGAGGACATCCGCGTCGCCGCCCTCGGCAAGTCCGGCTCGATCTCGGGCCTGCTGAAAGGCATGGGGGCGCTGAGCCCGGATGAGCGCCGCGAGCGCGGCCCCGTCATCAACGGCCTGCGCGACCGGGTGTCGTCGGCCCTGGTCGCCCGCAAGGCCGAGCTGGAGGCCGCCGAACTGGACGCCCGCCTGCTGGCCGAGCGCGTCGACCTGACCCTGCCCAGCCGCCCGCGCCGCAAGGGCGGGGTGCATCCGACCATGCAGGTCATGGACGAGATGGTCGCCGTCTTCGCCGACATGGGCTTTTCGGTCGCCGAGGGGCCGGACATCGAGGACGACTTCCACAACTTCACGGCGCTGAACTTCCCGCCCAAGCATCCGGCGCGGGAGATGCACGACACCTTCTTCCTGAAGCCCGACCCGGAAACGGGCGAGCGCAAGGTGCTGCGCACCCACACCAGCCCGGTGCAGGTCCGCACCATGATGTCGCAGAAGCCGCCGATCCGCATCATCGCGCCCGGCCGCACCTTCCGTAAGGATTCCGACGCGACCCACACGCCGATGTTCCACCAGATCGAGGGTCTGGTGATCGATCGCGACATCCACATGGGCCACCTGAAGACGACGCTGGAGACCTTCATCGCCCGCTTCTTCGAGCTGGACGACGTTCACGCCCGCTTCCGCCCGCACCACTTCCCCTTCACCGAGCCCTCGGCCGAGATGGACATCCGCTGTGACCGTTCCGGCGGCAAGCTGACCCTGAACGAGGGCGAGGACTGGCTGGAGATCCTGGGCTGCGGCATGGTGCACCCGAACGTGCTGCGCAACTGCGGCATCGACCCGGACGAGTATCAGGGCTTCGCCTTCGGCATGGGCGTCGACCGCCTGGCCATGCTGAAATACGGCGTGCCGGACCTGCGCCCCATGTTCGAGGCCGATACGCGCTGGCTGGCGCACTACGGCTTCTCCGCCTTCGCCGCGCCGAACCCGGCGTCGGGCCTCAGCTGATATTTCGAGAGCGATCCCATGACTGACGCGACCAACACCGCCGCCGCCGAACCCATCGTCCTGGAGCTGCTGGGCCCCGGCCCCGACTATGTCGGCAAGAGCGTCTGGCTGCCCCAGCTGTTCATGGAGACGGCGCGCGCCGGAACCATGGTCATTGAAGGCCGTCGTTTCGACAATTGCCTGATCGAGGGGCCGGCTGTCCTGCTGCCGCTGGAAGGCTGTAATTTCGACGGCTGCAACATGGGCGACGCCCATGGCGACCCACGCAACCTGATGCTCAGCCCGCAGGGCCCGCAGCGCGTGACGGGCCCGATCCCGTTCAGGAACTGCCAGTTCATCAACTGCCGCTTCCTGGGCGTCGGCTTCACCGGCGCGGCGGATTTCCTCGACAACATGGCCAAGGCCCTGGCGCAGCCGCAGGACGGTGCGACTCAATGAAGTTCACGCTTTCCTGGCTGAAGTCCCACCTCGACACCGAGGCCGAGGTCGATCAGGTCGCCGAGGCCATGACCATGGCCGGGCTGGAGGTCGAGGAGGTTCACGACCCGATCGCCGCCCTGGCCCCCTTCACCGTGGCGAAGATCGTCTCGGCCGAGCGTCACCCGAACGCCGACCGGTTGCAGGTCTGTCAGGTCGAGACGGTGGACGGAATGAAGGAGATCGTCTGCGGCGCCCCGAACGCGCGCGCGGGCCTGACCACCATCTATGCTCCCATCGGCGCCTATGTGCCCGGCCTGGGCGTGACCCTGGTCGAGAAACCGGTGCGTGGGGTGGTGTCCAACGGCATGCTGTGCTCGGCCTCCGAGCTCGAGTTGTCGGACGAGAGCGACGGCATCCTGGAACTGGCCGACGACCTGCAGGTGGGCGAGCCCGCCGCCGGCGTCTTCGGCGCCGAGCCGGTCATCGATTTCGAGGTGACGCCGAACCGTCCCGACTGGCTGGGCGTGGCGGGCATCGCCCGCGACCTGGCGGCTGCGGGCCTCGGCAAGCTGACGACGCCGGAGATCGTTCCCGTCGCCGGCGCTTTCGACTCTCCCGTGTCGGTGGCGCTGGAGGCGCCCGAACTGTGCCCGGTCTTCGCCGGTCGCGTGATCCGGGGCGTCAGAAACGGCCCGTCGCCGGAGTGGCTGCAACAGCGGCTGACGGCGATCGGCCTGCGTCCGATCAACCGTCTCGTCGACATCACCAACCTGATTTCCTACGACCGCGCGCGGCCGCTGCACGTCTATGATCTGGCGACCCTGTCGGGCGAAGGGATCGTGGTTCGGGCTGGTCGCGGCGAAGCTGACAGCCTGGTCGCCCTGGACGGCAAGACCTATGCGCCGAGCGCCGCCGACTGCGTCATCGCCGACGCCGGGGGCCAGCGCGCCATCGGCCTAGGCGGCGTCATGGGCGGCGTCTCGACCGGCTGTTCGGACGAGACGGTCGACGTCTTCGTCGAGAGCGCCTGGTTCGACCCTATCGCCACGGCCCAGACGGGCCGCTCGCTGGGGATCAATTCGGACGCCCAGTATCGTTTCGCGCGCGGCGTCGACACGGCCTCGGTCGTGCCGGGGCTGGAACTGGCGACCCAACTGATCCTTGACCTGTGCGGCGGCGAGCCGTCGACGGTCACGGTGGCGGGCCAGGCCCCGGCCGCTCCGGCCGCCTTCGCCTTCGACCCGGCCTATGTGAAGCGGCTGTCGGGCATGGACCTGAGCGACGACCGGATCTTCGAGATCCTGTTCGCCCTGGGCTTCACCGTCATGCGCGGCTCGCCCTGGTCGGTGACGCCGCCGTCCTGGCGCCGCGACATCGAGGGTCGGGCGGATCTGGTCGAGGAAGTCGCCCGCATCGAGGGCTACGCCGCCCTGCCCGACGCGCCCCTGCCGCCGGTCGCCCCGGCGCCGGGCGGGGTTCTGAGCCCGCGTCAGGCGCGCGTGCGCACGGCCCGTCGAGCCCTGGCGGCCCTGGGGTATGCCGAGGCCGTCACCTGGTCCTTCACCAAACAGTCGATCGCGACCCTGTTCGGCGGCGGCGACGAGCGTCTGGTGCTGGAGAACCCGATCGCGGCCGATCTGGACTGCATGCGGCCCTCGGTCCTGCCGAACCTGATCCAGGCGGCGGCGCGCAACGCCGCGCGCGGCCACGCCGACGTCGCCCTGTTCGAGATCGGCCCCATCTATCTGGACGATCAGCCGACCGGCCAGCGCACCGTCATCGCCGGCCTGATCGCGCCGCACGCCGACCGCCACTGGGGCGGGGCGGGGGAAGACCCCCTGTTCGCGCTGAAGGGCGACCTTCTGGCCGTACTGGAAGAGATCGGCGCCCCGGTCGCCTCCCTGCAACTGGCGCAGGGCTCGAACCGAGACTGGTGGCATCCCGGCCGCTCGGCCCGGCTGCAGCTGGGACCCAAGAACGTCATCGTCGAGTTCGGCGCCCTGCACCCGCGCGTGCTGAAGGCGTTGGACGCCGACGGCCCCATGCTGGCCTTCGAGATCGTGCTCGAATCGGTGCCTGAGCCTCGGGGTAAATCCGGCAAGGCCCGGGGCGCGGCGAATCTGCCGAACCTCATGCCGCTGACCCGCGACTTCGCCTTCCTGATGGACGAGGCCAAGGCCGTGGGCGACCTGACCCGCGCCGTGGCGGGCGCCGACAAGGCGCTGATCGCCGACGTTCGCGTCTTCGACGTCTATCGCGGCCAGGGCGTGCCCGAGGGCCAGAAGTCGGTGGCGATCGAGGTCGAGATCCAGCCCCGCGCCGCCACCCTGGCCGAGGCGGAGATCGAGGCCTTGATGGCCAAGGTCAAGGCCGTCGCCGCCAAGGCGGGCGGAACCTTGCGAGCCTGACAGCAGAAATCCGGCGGCCTGAAGCCCAGGCCGCCGGTACTTCTGCGGTCAAGCAATCTTCGGTTAACCTTAAAGCCCCAAGGCTGCCGTAAAAGGCACGGACGGTAGGCCAAGCCCGCGACGACGGGCGGACCGTCCTTAGCCGGGAGCCTCGACCATGCACCGCCGCCAACTGATCCGCACCAGCCTCGGCCTCGCCGCCGCCGGCGCCCTGCCCGCCGGCCTCGGCGCCTGCGCCAGCCGCCCGCCGGCCGACCCCAACTATCCGATCGCTTCGGACAACACGGCCCAGGCCTATACCTTCGATGAGCTGGTCGCCGCCGGGTCGCGCGAACTGGGCATTGCGGCCGAGGCCGTGGGCGGCGCCATCGAGCGCATCTTCGCTGAACAGGGCGACCGCCCGACCGCCTATATCGCGGGCGAGGAAGGCGCGGGCGCCGTCGTCGCCGGCCTGCGCTACGGCCGCGGCGCCCTGCACATGAAGGATCTGTCGGCCTCGCAGGAGGTGTTCTGGCAGGGCGCCTCCATCGGCTGGGACTGGGGCGGCAACGCCAGCCGGGTCTTCACCCTGGTCTACGGCCTCTACCACCCCGACATGCTGTATCGCCGCTATCCGGGCGTCGAGGGCTCGGCCTATCTGGTCGCCGGTCTGGGCGTGAATTATCAGCGGGCGGACGGCATCGTCCTGGCTCCGATCCGCACCGGCGTCGGCGTGCGTCTGGGCGCCAATGTCGGCACCATGAGCTACAGCCGCCAGCGCAACATCCTGCCTTTCTAGGTTCGCTATGCTCGGGTCGCGGACCCTCGCGGCTTGAGCGAAAAGAAGGCGCGTCGATTTCGGTCGACGCGCCTTTCGCATGTCAGGGGGCCTTCTCGGCGAGGATGGCCTCCAGCCCCTCGCGGTAGGACGGGTAGCTTGGACGCCAGCCCAGTTCGGCCTTGGCGCGGGCGTTGGAGACGCGCTTAGAGTCCAGATAGAAGCGGCGCATGGCCTCGCTGACCTCGGGGTCCGTCCAGTCGACCTCGGGCGGGCGCGGCAAACCCAGGCGCTCGGCGGCCCAGGCGGTGACGACGTCGGCAGGCGTAGGTTCGTCGTCGGTCAGGTTGTAGACGCCGCCGGGACGCGGCCGAGCCATGGAGGCGAACAGGCCCGAGACGATGTCGTCCACATGGATGCGGTTGAACACCTGGCCGGGCTTCTTCACCAGGCGGGCGGTTCCGGCGCGCAGGCGGTCGAAGACGCTGCGGCCGGGGCCGTAGAAACCGGGCAGGCGGAAGACCTGCAACGTCAGCCCCATGCCCTGGGCGCCGTCCAGCCAGTCGCGTTCGACCCGCGCGCGTCGTGCGCCCTCAAGCGTGGCGGCGTTCAGCGGATCGCCCTCGAAGGCCCAGCCGCCTGCCCGGTCGCCATAGACGGCGGTGGAGGAGGCATAGCCGATCCAGTCGGGCCAGACGTCGCCCGCCAGCGGCGTCAGGGCGCGCAGGGCCGGGCAGCCGTGAGCATCCGGCGGCGTGGTGATCAGCACGGCCTGTGCGGCGGCCAGGGCCTCGCTCAGGGCCTTGGCGTCGGCCGGATCGACCGGCGTGATCCCCTGGGCCGCCAGCGACTGACGGGTCTGCGGATCGCGCGAGGTGGCGAAGGCTCGGCCGCCGCGCCGCAGGGCTTCGCGGGCCGCCGCCTGTCCCAGATAGCCGCCGCCGAACACCAGCAGGGACGGGGCGGCGGCGGGTTCGGTCATCGGGTTTCAGTCTCTCAGGCGGACAGGACGCGGGCGGGCGAGGCGGCGGAGCCCTCGGTCTCGGCGCGCAGGGCGTCGGCGCGGCCGGCGTTCCAGGCGGTGACGCAGGGAATCTTGGTCCGGTCGGCGCGGTCGGCGTAGCGGCGGGCGATGTCGGTCACATCGGCCATCAGACCTTCGGCCAGGGTGATCGGCTTCAGCCCCAGTTCGCGGAACTGATCGTTGGCGACGACCAGTTCGTTCTCGTCGGCCTCCTGACGCGGGTTGGCGACGTTGTGGACCTCAGCGCCCGTCATCTCGGCCACCATCTGCGCCAGGTCGCGAACGCGGCGGCTCTCGGTCATCTGGTTGAGGATCTTGACCCGGTCGCCGCGCTTGGGCGGGTTGTTCAGCGCCAGCTCGACGCAGCGCACCGTGTCCTGGATGTGGATGAAGGCCCGTGTCTGGCCGCCCGAGCCGTGCACCGTCAGCGGATAGCCGACCGCAGCCTGCATCAGGAAGCGGTTCAGCACGGTGCCGTAGTCGCCGTCATAGTCGAAGCGGTTGATCAGGCGCTCGTCCTGGCGGGTCTCTTCGGTCTGAGCGCCCCAGACGATGCCCTGGTGCAGGTCGGTGATCCGCAAGGCATCGTTCTTGGCGTAGAACTGGAACAGCAGGGCGTCCTGCGTCTTGGTCATATGATAGATGCTGCCGGGGTTCGGCGGGAACAGGATCTCCTGTTCGGTCGGGCCGTGGTCGGTGTCGACCGTGACCTTCAGATAGCCCTCGGGAATGCGCAGGCCCGCCGTGGTGTAGCCGTAGACCCCCATGGTCCCCAGATGGGCCAGATGCACGTCCCGCCCGCTCTCGACGATGGCGGCCAGCAGGTGGTTGGTGGCGTTCAGATTGTTGTCGACGGTGTAGAGCTTGTGCCGCGCCGACTTCATCGAATAGGGGGCGGCGCGCTGTTCGGCGAAGTGGACAACGCTGTCGGGCGCCCAGTCGCGGATCAGGGCGACCAGACGGTCGAACTCCTTGCCGACGGTCAGATTGACGAAGTCGATGGTGCGGCCCGAGACCTCCTGCCACGCGGCGATGCGCTCGCCCATGGTGCGGATCGGGGTCAGGGAGCGGATCTCCAGCTCATTGTCGATGTTGCGACGGCTGAGGTTGTCGACGACCAGCACGTCCCAGCCGCGCGCCGAGAGGTGCAGGGCCGTGGGCCAGCCGCAGAAGCCGTCGCCGCCCAGAATCATCACGCGCATCAGTCGAACCTCGTTTTCAGCACTCTAACCTGCCTAGCCGAACGCGCGAGGGGGCGAAAGCGTGGCGCTTGGCTGCGACGAAAGCGACGCAGGGCGGAAAAACAGAGTCCAATTCGTCTGAATCGTCTGAACTCGGAGGGTCATCCTTCTTGGCCCCGGCAGGATGAGCCGGGGACGAGGTCAGGTGCGCCTGGCGCGGCGCCAAGGCCCACAGGCCTTGAAATCACGACCTTTTCGGTAGCGGACGATTACAACCGGCGATGCAAGCCTATCGGATCAGGCCGGATCGGCGTCGAGCGCCATGAGGATCAGCGGATAGGGACGCCCAGCGTCGTCGGTTTCGGCGCGGCCCACGGCCTGGAAGCCGAGCTGCTCGTAGAAGGTGCGAGCGCCGGGGTTGTCCTCATTGACGCTGAGGCGTCGGGCGCCCAGCGATAAGGCGTGATCGACCAGCCGGCGCCCGATGCCGGAGCGGTGCAGGCGAGGGTCTACGAACAGGGCCGCCAGTTCATCGCCGGATAGGCCGAGAAAGGCGACGGGCGCCCCGTCCTGTTCCCAGGCCCAGAGGTTGGGATCGCCGCTGTTCAGCCAGGCGGCGACGTCGGCCTCGATGGCGTCGATGGCCTCGGGCGTCAGGAAGTGGTGCGTCGCCTCGACTGCGCGGCGCCAGACGGCGGTGAGGGCGGGGGCGTCGGTCGGCGCCGCGAGGCGGATCAAAGCAGGCTTTCGATCGCCTTGCGGGCGGCGTCGCCCAGGTCGGGGCGCTTCAGGGCCAGGGCGACGTTGGCGCGCAGCAGGCCGATCTTGTCGCCGCAGTCGTGGGTCACGCCCTCATACTCATAGGCGGTGAAGGTTTGCGTCTTCATCAGCCGGTCCATGGCGTCGGTCAACTGGATCTCGCCGCCGGCGCCGCGCTCCTGCGTCTCCAGCAGGTCGAAGATTTCCGGCTGCAGGATGTAGCGGCCCGAAATCGACATGTTCGAGGGCGCCGTGCCCTGGGCGGGCTTTTCGATCATGCCCTTCATGCCGTAGCGGCGGCCGTCGTGGGAGGCGGGGTCTATGATGCCGTATTTGTGGGTGTCTGCCTCGGGCACGGCCTCGACGCCGATGACGTTGCCGCCGACCTCGGCGTAGACCTCGGCCAGCTGCTTCAGGGCGCCGGGCTGAGAATCCACGATGACGTCGGGCAGGATGACGGCGAAGGGCTCGTGGCCGATGATGTCGCGGGCGCACCAGACGGCGTGGCCCAGCCCCTTGGGCTGCATCTGGCGGGTGAAGCTCATCTCGCCGGCCTGGGCCAGCTCGGCGTTCATGATCTCCAGGATCTCGGTCTTGCCCTTGGCCAGGAGCTGGGCCTCAAGCTCGATCTGGTGGTCGAAATAGTCCTCGATCGCCTGTTTGGCGCGGCCGGTGACGAAGACGATGTGCTCGATTCCCGCCTCGCGCGCCTCTTCCACGATGTAGGAGAGAATCGGCCGGTCGACGACGTTCAGCAGCTCCTTGGGCGTGGTCTTGGTGCCGGGCAGAACCCGCGTGCCGAGACCGGCCACGGGCAGGACCGCCTTGCGCAGGCGGGCGGGAGAGGTCGTCATGGATCGTCCTGATCAGCCTTGGGGCGCCTGTCATAGGCGTAATTCGTGAAGCTTCCAAACGCCCCCGGACGGTTCGGGTTCGCCCCTATTCCACCGTCACCGACTTGGCCAGGTTGCGCGGCTGGTCGACGTCGGTCCCTTTCTGGACGGCGGTGTAATAGGCCAGAAGCTGCATCGGCACGGCGTAGACCAGGGGCGAGATCAGGGCCGGGCAGTCCGGGGCGTGGACGCGGCGGATGCCGGCGCCGTGCGGGTCGGGCGCCTTTTCCGGGGCGATCATGATGACCGGGCCGCCGCGCGCGGCGACTTCCTGCAGGTTGGAGGCGGTCTTCTCGAACAGGTCGTCCAGCGGGGCCAGCGCCACCGTCGGAGTCGCTTCGTCGATCAGGGCGATGGGGCCGTGCTTCAGTTCGCCCGCGGCGTAGCCCTCGGCGTGGATATAGCTGATCTCCTTCAGCTTCAGCGCGCCTTCCATGGCCAGCGGGAACATCGGGCCGCGGCCCAGGAAGAGGACGTCCCGCGCCTTGGCCAGGTCGATGGTCAGGGCGTGGATGCCCGCGTCCATCTGCAGGGCCTCGGCGATCAGGCGCGGGGCCTCGAACAGGGCCTTGACCAACTCCGCCTCCTGAGCGGCGTCGATCTTGCCGCGCGCCACGCCCGCCGCCACGGCCAGCGAAAGCAGGGCGGCGACCTGGGCGGTGAAGGCCTTGGTCGAGGCGACGCCGATCTCCGGCCCGGCGTGGGTCGGCCATAGGACTTCGGCTTCACGCGCCATCGACGAGGAGTGGACGTTGACCACGGCGGCGGTCTTCAGGCCTTGAGCCTTGCACCAGGTCAGGCTGGCCAGGGTGTCGGCGGTCTCGCCCGACTGGCTGACGGCGACGGCCAGCGTCCCCTGGGTCACGGCCGGTTGGCGATAGCGGAACTCAGAAGCGATCTCGATGTCGCAGGGCAGGCTCGCATAGCGTTCGAAGGCGTATTTGCCGATCTGGCCGGCGTAGAAGGCGGTGCCGCAAGCGACGATCTGGATGCGCTCGACGGCGGCGAAGTCCACGGACGGAACCTTGACCTTGCCGGAGACCAGATCGAGGTACTCCGACAGGGTGTGCTGGACGCTGTCGGGCTGTTCGTGGATCTCCTTTTCCATGAAGTGGCGGTACTCGCCCTTCTCGACGAGGGCCGAGGAGGCGGAGACCTGGACCACGGCGCGATCGGCCGGACGGCCCGAGGCGTCGAACATGCGCGCGCCGGTGCGGGTCACGGCGACGTAGTCGCCTTCCTCCAGATAGGAGATCTTCTGGGTGAAGGGCCCGACGGCCAGGGCGTCAGAGCCCAGGTACATCTCGCCCTCGCCCCAGCCGACGACCAGGGGGCTGCCGCGACGGGCGCCCAGGATCAGCTCGTCGTCGCCCTCGATCAGCACGGCCAGGGCGTAGGCGCCGGTCAGGCGATCCAGCGTGGCCTTGAAGGCGTCCAGCGGCGTCATCCCGGCCGCCAGCTTGTGGTCCAGCAGGTGGGCGACGACCTCGGTGTCGGTCTGGCTTTCAAAGATGCGGCCCTCGGCCTCCATCTCGGCCTTCAGTTCGGCGAAATTCTCGATGATGCCGTTGTGGACCAGGCAGACGCGACCGGCCTTGTGCGGGTGGGCGTTGGTCGTCGTCGGCGCGCCGTGGGTGGCCCAGCGGGTGTGGCCGATGCCGACGGTCCCCGCGACAGGATCGGCGGCCAGAACGGCCTCCAACTCGCGGATCTTGCCCTTGGCGCGGCGGCGCTGAACGCCTTCGCCGTTCTGGACGGCGATGCCCGCCGAGTCGTAGCCGCGGTACTCCAGCCGCTTAAGGCTGTCGATCAGGCGGGGGACGACGGGGCCGGTTCCGGTGACGCCGATGATGCCGCACATGAGCTCTCTCCGATCGAGATGTTGCGCCCGCTTTTGCGCCGGGCGACGGAATTGAGGTAAGCGGGAGGCATCAACCTCCGCCCTTGATGATCGCATCTAGGCAATCGTGAGAGCGGCGACATCAAAAAATGGGTTTCGGAAGGTTTCTTTGCAATTCCGGGGCCGCCAGCGAAGGACCGCGCCCTTGGGCGAGAGAAAATACTTCGGCACCGACGGCATCCGCGGCCGGGCCAACACCCATCCGATGACGGCCGAGGTCGCCCTGCGCGTCGGCCTGGCCGCCGGGCGTCTGTTCCGCACCGACGACGACCGGCGCCACCTGGTGGTGATCGGCAAGGATACCCGCCTGTCCGGCTATATGATCGAGCCGGCCCTGGTGGCCGGCCTGGCCTCGGTCGGCATGGACGTGCGGACGTTCGGGCCGCTGCCGACGCCGGGCGTGGCGATGATGACGCGTTCCATGCGCGCCGATCTGGGCATCATGATCTCGGCCTCGCACAACGACTACGCCGACAACGGCATCAAGCTGTTCGGGCCGGACGGCTACAAGCTGTCGGACGAGATAGAGCTGAAGATCGAGGCCATGATGGACGGGGCCCTGGACCAGGATCTGGCGCCGTCGAACAAGCTGGGCCGGGTCAAGCGCATCGATGACGCCCCGCCGCGCTATATCGAGATCGCCAAACAGGCCTTCCCCAAGCGGATCAGCCTCAAGGGCCTGCGCATCGCCATCGACTGCGCCAACGGCGCGGGCTACCGGGTGGCGCCGACGGCCCTCTATGAACTGGGCGCCGAGGTCTTCCCCGTCGGGGTGGAGCCGAATGGCCTGAACATCAACGCCGAGTGCGGCTCGACCCATCCGGCCACGGTGTCGGAGGCGGTGAAACGCTATCGCTGCGACATCGGCATCGCCCTGGACGGCGACGCCGACCGGGTCATCATCTGCGACGAGACAGGCCACGTGGTCGACGGCGACCAGATCATGGCCCTGATCGGCCTGGATTGGGCCAGACGGGGACGTCTGAACGGCAAGGGCGTGGTCGCCACCGTCATGTCCAACCTGGGTCTGGAGCGCTGCCTGAAGGCGGAGGGGCTGACGCTGGAGCGCACCAAGGTCGGCGATCGCTACGTCATGCAACGGATGCGTGAGGGGGGCTTCAACCTCGGCGGCGAACAGTCTGGCCACATCATCCTGAAGGACCACGCCACGACCGGCGACGGCCTGATGGCGGCGCTGCAGGTGCTGGCCGTCCTGGTCGAGGCCGGCGTGCCGATGAGCGAGCTGGCGCGCCAGTTCGAGCCGGTGCCGCAACTGCTTCAGAACGTCCGCTACACCGCCGGCAAGCCGCTGGAGGACGAAAAGGTCAAGGCCGCCATGGCCGAGGCCGAGGCGGCCCTGAACGGCGCGGGCCGCCTTCTGGTCCGACCCTCGGGCACGGAGAAGCTGATCCGCGTCATGGCGGAGGGCGACGACGAGGCCCTGGTTAAGCGCGTCGTCAACGACGTCGCCGAGGCGGTGAAGGCGGCGGGCTGATCGCCCGCCGCTCGCGCCGTCAGACGGCGGACAGGGCCTGATCCAGGTCGGCCCACAGGTCCTCGACGTTCTCGATGCCGACCGACAGGCGCACCAGATTGTCGCCGATGCCGCTGCGCGCCTTGGCCTCGGGGGTGTAGTCCGAATGGGTCATGCTAGACGGGTGAGAGGCCAGGCTTTCGGCGCCGCCCAGGCTGACGGCCAGTTTGAACAGACGCAGGGCGTTCAGCATGCGGAAGGCCTCCGCCTCGCCGCCCGGTAGCTCCAGCGAGAAGGTCGAGCCGGCGCCCTTGCACTGGGCGTCGAAGATCGCCTGCTGTTCGGGCGAGGCGCCCGGCCCGCCGGCCGTCAGGACGGCGCTGACGCGCGGATCGGCGCGCAGGCGCTCGGCCAGGATCAGGGCGTTGTCCTGCGCCCGCTCCATGCGGATGTGCAGGGTCTCCAGGCTGCGCAGCAGCAGCCATGCCGTGTGCGGATCGGCGGTGGTGCCGCAGATGGTCCGCATCTCGCCGACGCGGGCCATGATGTCGGCCCCGCCCATGCAGCCGCCCGCGATCAGGTCCGAATGGCCGCCGACGTATTTGGTCAGGGAATAGAGGACGAGGTCGGCGCCCAGCTCCAGCGGGCTCTGCCACAGGGGGCCCAGAAAGGTGTTGTCGACGGCGATGGCGGGCGGTTCGGCCTGGTCCAGCGCCTTGGCGCCGGCGACCGCGCGGGCGATGTCGACCAATTGGTTGGTCGGGTTGGCGGGGGTCTCCAGATAGACGGCGGCCAGGCGTCCGCCGGTCGCCCTGGCCTCGGCGGCGGCGGCGGTCATGGCGGCGTCCAGGGCGTCGGCGCCCTCGGCGGCGGGGACGCTGATCGCCTTGACGCCGTAGCGGGGCAGGATGCGGTCGAACAGGTATTCGGTGCCGCCATAGGCCGGAGCCGTATAGAGGATGACGTCGCCGGGCCGCACCAGCGCCAGCATGGCGGTCGAGATGGCGGCCATGCCGCTGGAGAAGACCAGGGCCTTGTCGGCCTTGTCCCAGACGGCGAGGCGGTCTTCGAGAATTTCGAGGTTCGGGTTGTTGATGCGCGAATAGATCAGGCCCAGGGCCTCGTCCGGGTCGCGCTGGCGCAGGCCGTAGGCGACTTCGAAGAAGCGCTTGCCGTCTTCGGCCGACTTGAAGACGAAGGTCGAGGCCTGGAACAGCGGCGCCTTGATCGCGCCCTCCGACAGGGCCGGATCATAGCCGTAGCCCATCATCAGGGTTTCAGGCGCGAGGGCGCGGTCACCCAGGACACGTGTGCGGTGGCGGTTCATTTTTTTGTTTCCTCTCCTGGCGCGGTGATAGCCGACCACGGAAAGACCCGCCAGCAGCTAGACTGTGGAGGTCGGGGCCTGAAGGATGGAAGTTTCGACTAAAGACGGCCAGCCACGATCAGGCGGTCAGGATGCGGGCCAGCGCTTCGATCCTCTGGCGGATGTCCGGGACGGCGATCGTTTCCCAGAAGGCCGCGCGGGCGGGCGGGCCGAGGACGAACAGGGCGGGGTCGGCGGCGCCGTCGACGTGGAGGACGCGGCCTTCGGCGTCGAGGTCGAGGCCCAGGTCGGCCGCGTCGATCCGAGCGCGGCCTTCAGCGATCAGGGCGGCGGTCAGGGGCGCGCGGGCGGCGTCGTGGCCGGGGCCGGTGCAGTCGATCAGCCAGGCGGCTGACAGGGTTTGGGTCTCTCCATTCCGTATGCGGATGGTCAGGCGTGCGCCCTGGTCGTCCGTCGTGATCGTCTGAGCGCGACCTGAGAGAACGGTCAGTCGGCTTTCCGCCTTCAGCGCTTCCAGAGCTTCGGCGATTTCGGGCGCGATGCGATGGCGCCGCACGTCCCACCAGGGCCGCAGATGGCGCAGGAAGCGGGCGCGTTCGGCGCTCGACGCGGCGCGCCACAGCGTGGCGGTGATGGGGCGATAGCCTTCCATGACGCGGCGCCAGCCGTGGTCGCGCGCCAGTCGACGCGCCGAAGCCAGGCGACGCGACAGGGCGCCTGTCAGAGCCTCCGGCGGCAGGTCGACGGGCGCGTCGTGATGGGCGCCGTGGGCCAGGGGCAGCAGGCCGCGCCGCGACACGACCGTCGCCCGGCCGCGCCAGCCTTTGGCCTGAAGCGCCAGGACGACGTCCACCATGGTCAGGCCCGAGCCGAGTATCAGGACGTCCTCGTCAGGCCCGATCGCAGCCAGGGCGTCGGGCCGCCACGGATCGGCGATGCGGCGGGGACCGTCGTTCTCGACGGCGAGGCGCGGCGGGGGATTGCCGGTGGCCAGCACCAGGGCGCGGCCGGAGATGCGGGCGCCGTCGGCCAGGACGACGGTCTCGCCCTCGATGCGGACGGCTTCGCCCCTGATGCGACGGATCAGGCCGGGATGGGCGGCCTCGGTCCGGGTCAGGCGGTCCTGCACATAGAGGCCGTAGAGGCGGCGAGGGGCGAAGCCGTTCGGATCGGCGTAGGTCGGGGCGTGGACCGCCAGCCAGTCGGTGAAGTCGGCGGGCCGGTCGGGACGGGCGCTCATCCGTTCGGCGCGAACGTTCAGCCGGTGGTCGTCCAGGGGCGTGGAATAGGCGACGCCGAGGCCGACCTGTTCGCCGCGCTCGATCAGGGCCGTGGCCTGGCCCATCTCCGTCAGGCGCGCGGCCAGCATGGCGCCGGAGAATCCGCCGCCGACGATGATCACGGGTAGGGAGGCGGCGGCGTCGTTCATGGAACAAGCATCGTCCACGACGCCGCCGCCGGTCAAACCGGAATCAGATTTCCTGGTTGAAGGCGCCGATTTCCGGGTGGGCGGCCAGACGCGGCTTCACTTCCTTGCGGAAGAGGTCGCGCATGTCGTCGGCGGAGCGCATGCTTTCGACCACCACGACCAGTTCGGGCTTGTTGGAGGAGGCGCGGACCAGCACCCAGGAGCCGTCCTCCAGGTGGACGCGCACGCCGTTGACGGTGATGGCTTCGACGATCTTGCGGCCCAGGATCGAGCCGCCGGACGCCGCCAGATCCTCATATTCCTTCACGATCCTGGCCAGCACGTCATACTTCAGTTCGTCGTCGCAATGCGGCGACATGGTCAGGCTGGTCCAGGCGTCCGGCAGGGCGGACTTCAGTTCCGACAGGCTCTTGCCGGGATTGCGGTCCAGCATGGCCAGGACGGCGCCCGCCGCCACCAGACCGTCGTCATAGCCGTGGCCCAGATCGCCCGAGAGGAAGAAGTGGCCCGATTTCTCGAACCCGGCCAGGGCGCCCAGTTCGGCGGTCTTGCGCTTGATGTAGGAGTGGCCGGTCTTCCAGTAGACGGTAGTCGCGCCGTTGGCCTTCAGCACTTCGTCGGTCTTGTAGAGGCCGGTCGACTTCACATCGACGACGAAGGTGGCGTTCGGGTGGAGGGCCGACAGGTCGCGGGCCAGCATCAGGCCGATCTTGTCGGCGAAGATCTCTTCGCCTGTGTCGTCGACCACGCCGCAGCGGTCGCCGTCGCCGTCGAAGCCCAGAGCCAGATCGGCGCCCGTCTCCTTCACCCGCGCCGCCATCTGCACCAGCATGGCGTGATCTTCCGGGTTCGGATTGTATTTGGGGAAGGTGTAGTCGAGGTCGGTGTCCATCTCGATCACCTCGGCGCCCATCAGGCGCAGAACCTCGGGGGCGAAGGCGCCGGCCGTGCCGTTGCCGCAGGCGGCCACCACCTTCAGCGGGCGGGACAGCTTCACCTTGGACGCCACGTCCTTGATGTAGGTCTCGCGGAAGCCCTCGACGCGCTCCAGGCGGCCGCCGGGGCGGGCGACGCCCTGGCCGTTCAGGACGATCTCCTTCAGGCGACCCATCTCGTCGGGGCCGAAGGTCAGGGGGGCCTGGGCGCCCATCTTCACGCCGGTCCAGCCGTTCTCATTGTGGCTGGCCGTGACCATGGCGACGCAGGGGCAGTCCAGCGCGAACTGAGCGTAATAGGCCATGGGCGACAGGGCGAGGCCGATGTCCAGCACCTCCATACCGCCTTCCAGCAGGCCCAGGATCAGCGCCTGCTTCACCGACAGGGAATAGCCGCGGAAGTCGTGGCCGACGGCGATCTTGGGCGTCTGACCGATCTCGTGGACATAGGTGGCCAGACCCAGGCCCAGGGCCTGGATGCCCAGCAGGTTGATCTCTTTTTCCAGAATCCAGCGGGCGTCGTATTCGCGAAAGCCGGTCGGCTTGACCAGGGGCAGGGTTTCATATTCCGCAGTGTTGGGGCGGATGTCCTGACGGGGCTTTTGCATGGGTCTTCCTAGATGGGCCGCTGGAGAGAGCGGGGCCGCAGTATGGCTTCGGCGTATAGCCTTCCCCCGCTCGCGAGGCCACAACGCCTGACCGGCGTTATCGCTGCGCCGCGCGGGGCGTACGTCTCAACAAGCGGCGAAACCTTGACCGCCCCCGCGTCGGGGGCCTAGCGAGAAACCCAGATACGGATGCTCCCGGAGACTTTGATGACCCGCCTGATCCTGCTGCGCCACGGCCAGAGCCAATGGAACCTGGAGAACCGCTTCACCGGCTGGGTCGACGTCGACCTGACGGCGGAGGGCGAGGCCCAGGCGCGGCGCGGCGGCGAGCTGATCGCCGAGGCGGGCTTCAAGCCTGCGGTCATGTTCACCTCGGTGCTGAAGCGGGCCAAGCGCACCGGCGCCCTGGCGCTGGATTCCGCCGGGCTGAAGAATGTGCCGGTCGTCGAGGACTGGCGCCTGAACGAGCGCCACTACGGGGGCCTGACCGGACTGGACAAGGCCGAGACAGCCGCCAAGCACGGCGAGGATCAGGTCAAGGTCTGGCGCCGCAGCTATGACGTGCCGCCGCCGCCGCTGGCGCCGGGCGGCGAGTTCGATTTCGCTTCGGACCCCCGCTACGCCGGCAAGGAGATCCCGGACACCGAGAGCCTGAAGACCACGCTCGACCGGGTGCAGCCCTATTGGGACGCCGAGATCGCCCCGCGCCTGAAGGCGGGCGAGGACGTGCTGATCGCCGCCCACGGCAACTCCCTGCGCGCCATCGTCAAACTGCTGTTCGCCGTGCCGGACGACAGGATCGTCGATGTCGAGATTCCGACCGGCAATCCGCTGGAGATCGATCTGGACGCAGACCTGAAGCCGGTCGCCGCCCGCTATCTGGACGAGGGGCGGGCGCAGGCCCTGCCGCAAATCGCGTGAGCGGGGAAGCGCAGGACGCCGTCTTCATGCGGCGGGCCATTGATCTGGCCCTAAACCGCATGGGCGAGACCTGGCCCAATCCGGCGGTCGGCTGCGTCCTGGTCAAGGACGGAGCCGTGCTGGCCGAGGCCGCGACGGCGCCGGGCGGGCGTCCCCACGCCGAGGAACAGGCCGTGCCCGAGGCGGGCGAGGCCGTGAAGGGCGCGACCGCCTATGTGACGCTGGAGCCGTGCGGCGCTCGCTCGTCGGGACGCAAGTCCTGCGCCCACTTCCTGGCTGAGGCCGGGGTCGAGCGGGTGGTGATCGCGGCCCTGGACCCGTCGCCCTTCGCCTCGGGCCGGGGCACGGAGCGGCTGCGCCAGTCGGGCCTGACGGTCGAGACGGGTCTGCTGGGCGATGAAGCCGCCGTGTTGTGCGAGGGCTTCCTGCACCGGCTGGAGACGGGCCGACCGATGGTGCGCGTCAGCGTCGACGGGGCGGGCTTCGACGGGCGCTTCGCCGCCTCGCCGCGCGCCGATCTGACGACCGAACTGAACCGGCTGGGCGAGGCGGGCTACACCCGTCTGTGGACCCAGGAGGGCGAGCTGGCCGAGGCCCTGCGCGAACAGGGCCTGCTGACGGAATAGGGCGGCCTGCGGCGGGGCGGAGGCGACGGGAGAAACCGCTGTTTCCGCAAAGCTTCCTTAATCCGCCGTAAGCCATGATCGGCCCCATGAGCGAGGCCGCAGAACCCGTCCGCAGAACGCTGACCCAGGAAGAGGTCGACGCCGTCTGCCTGAAGCACGACCGCCTGTGGCAGGCGCGGCCGGGCGGGGCGCGGGCGGTCTTCGCCTGGATGGACCTGTCAGGCGTGAACTTGCGCGGCCGCAACCTGGCCGACGCCGACTTCACCGCCGCCTGCCTGATCGGCTGCGACCTGACGGGCGCCAAGCTGGACAACGCCAACTTCTTCGGCGCGGACATGCAGGACGTGACCCTGATCGACGCCAGCCTGCGCCGGGCCGACCTGCGCGGAGCCTGCCTGCGCGGCGCGGACCTGTCGGGCGCCGACCTGTTCGAGGCTGACCTGCGCGAAGGGACCATCGCCGCCAAGGACGCCAAGCTGGGCTTCCGCGTCGTCGAGGCGAGGAAGCGCGCCGACACCCAGGCGCAGGGCGCCGTGCTGGCGGGCGCCAATCTGCAGCGCTCGCGCATGACGGGCGTCATCGCGGTGGCCGCCGACTTCACCGACGCCGTCATGAAGGACTGCAAGCTGGTCCGGGCCAATCTGAAACAGGCCAGCTTCCGCGGCGCCGACCTGGCCGGGGCCGACCTGTCGGGCGCCGATCTGTCGGGGGCGGACCTCAGCGACGCCATCCTGGTCGGGGTCAAGGCGTCCATGTGGCGGACCGACGGGGCCAATATGGACGGAGCCCTGGTCGACGACCGTCCGGCGGGCGAGCCGGTCAGCCAGATGCCCGCCGCCGAGATGCTGCGCGAGCATGCCCAGTGGTGCGAGACGGGCGGGGCCGAGGGTCAACCCTCGGTGTTCGACGGGGTCGATCTGCGGCCGCTGGAATCCATCCGCGGACTGAACCTGACGGCTTTGTCGGCCAAGGGGGCGGTCTTCTACGGCCTGGACATGGAGGGGGTGCAGCTTCAGGGCGCGCAGCTTGAAGGCGCGGACCTGCGGTCGGCCAATCTGCGCCGGGCCGACCTGCGCGGGGCGCGGCTGACGCGGGCGCGGCTGAACGGGGCGGACCTGCGCGAGGCCCAGCTGGGGCCGTTGATGCTGGCGGCGGACCGGCTGCTGCCCGCCGACCTGACCGGGGCGATCCTGCGCGGCGCGGACTTGACCGGCGCCGATCTGCGCCGGGCCGTGCTGGTCGAGGCGGACCTCAGCCGGTCCATCCTGCACGGCGCCCAGACCAAACAGGCGGACTTCACCGGCGCCCAGACCGGCGGCGCGCGCGGGCTGGACCCGGCGGATCTGCGCGCGGCCTAGAGCGCGACGCACGAAAAAGGGGCGACGCGAGCGCCGCCCCTTCGACTGTTCAGTCAGGCGAGACGCCTTTAGGCCGCCTTCCTGGCCTTGGATTCGATCTCGCCTTCGATCAGGGTCGAGCCGGTGGCGATCTCGATGCTGCGGGGCTTGAGGGCCTCGGGCAGTTCACGCTTCAGCTCGACCGTCAGCAGGCCGTTGGCCAGGGCCGCGCCCTTGACCACCACATAGTCGGCCAGCTGGAAGCGGCGCTCGAAGTCGCGCTCGGCCAGGCCGCGATGCAGATAGGTCTTCTGGTGGGCGCCGTCGTCGTTGGCCGCCTTCTTGCCGGTGACGGTCAGCAGGTTTTCCTTCGCCTCGATATTCAGCTCGTCGGCCGAGAAGCCGGCGACGGCGATTTCGATGCGATAGGCGTCCTCTCCGGTCGTCTCGATGTTGTAGGGGGGCCAGCCGTTCTCCTGACTGGAGCGCGCGGCGCTTTCCAGCTGACGGGCCAGGCGGTCGAAACCGACGGCGGAACGGTACAGCGGCGAGAAATCATAAGTACGCATGGGTCATCCTTCTGACATTCAGCAAGGTTGAGCCGTCCGGCGATTTGGCCCCGGACAGCGGAGGGTTTCAGCCCCGGCGGTCCGAAATCGGCCCCGTCAGGTCTGGAGAGCCCGGGATCGGCGCTCTCGGATGAAGAGGTAGGAGGCCGTTTTTCCGGCGCAAGGGGCGCGCGAATTCGTCGCTCGCCGCATCGGCGTCTTGTGGTCGCCGCGAAGCGCCGTATGGGTTTTACATTCATCGTCCAGGATCGACCGGAGCCCTTTATGCGACCTCTCGCCCTCAGCGCCGTCGCGGCGTGCCTGCTCGCCTCGCCCGTCTTCGCCCAATCGGGGGCCCCGGACGCCCCTCGCCTGCCCCATCGGCAAGGACTGTCGATGGAGATGCCGAGTTTCTCCGAGGACGCGGCGCTTGAGGCGGCCGTGGCCGCAGCGACCCGACCCGAGGCGGACCGCGCCCGCGACGGCGACCGTCATCCGTTCGAGACCCTGACCTTCTGGGGGCTTCAGCCCGGCCTGACCGTGGTCGAGATCGAGCCGGGCCGCGCCGGCTGGTGGCGCAACATCCTGGAGCCCTATGCCGCGGCGACCGGCGGGCGCTACGTCCCGGTCAACCGCCCGACCGAAGGCATGGGCGTCGCCGACGGGACGGCCGATATGGTCGTAGTGGCCCGCGCCTTCCACAACTGGTCGCGCGACGGCCGGGCCGAGCCCTATCTGGCGGCCTTCTTCACGGCGCTGAAGCCCGGCGGCGTGCTGGCGGTCGAGCAGCACCGCGCGGCCGAGGGGCTGAATGTGACGGAGACGGCGCCCAACGGCTATGTGCCCGAAAGCTGGGTCATCCACGCCGCCCGCCGCGCGGGCTTCGAGCTGGAGGCCCGCAGCGAGCTGAACGCCAACCCCAGGGATGACCGCGACCACCCCTTCGGGGTGTGGACGCTCAAGCCCACGCGCACCTCCGAACGCGACGGCCGCGTCCTGACGCCGGACGAGCGTGCGACCCTGGACGCCATCGGCGAAAGCGATCGCATGACCCTGCGTTTCCGCAAGCCCCACGCTGCCGACTGAAGCGCCTAGATGACAATGCAGTGCGTGGTTTTGACCCTGGCGCAGAAGCGCCTTAAGCCCGAAACGCAAACACCCGGCGGCGAGAGGAAGCGCGCATGACAGAACGATCGACGCGGCGATCCGTCCTGGCCGGCGCCAGCGCCCTGGCCCTGGTCGCGCCCCTGTTCGGCCTGGCCGCCTGCGGTCGCAAGGATGAGGCGCCGACGCCCAGCGCGCCCGAAGCGCCCAAGGGGCCGCCGGAAGGTTCGCTGGAATGGGCGGTCGCGGGTTCATGGCGCTCGGCAGACGACAAGACGCGGGACGCCTGGCGCCATCCGGTCGAGACCCTGCGTTTCTTCGGCCTGCAGCCGAAGATGACGGTGATCGACTTCTGGCCCGGCAGCGGCTGGTATGCGGAAATCCTGGCGCCCTATCTGAATCGGGGCGGCGGCGCGCTCTATCTGGCTGGCTTCTTCGAGGGGCCGAACGCCGACCCGGCCCAGGTGGCCATCAACAACGCCCTGAAGGCCCGCATCCTGGCGGACAAGAAGCTGTACGGTCCGGTCCAGTTCACCGCCTTCGGCGCCGGTTCGCCGCCGGTGGCGCCGGCGGGAACGGCCGACATGGTGCTGTTCATGCGCTACATCCACGCCTGGATGGCGGCGGGGATCGCGGAAAAGGCCTTCGCCGACGCCTTCGCCGCCCTGCGGCCCGGCGGGGTGCTGGGGATCGAACAGCACCGCCTGCAGCCGGACGAGGATCAGGACCCGGCGGCGGCCAACGGCTATGTGCAGGAGGCCTTCGTCCGCCAGTTGGCCGAAGAGGCCGGCTTCGTCTTCGTCGAGGCGTCCGAGATCAACGCCAATCCGGCCGACACCAAGGACCACCCCTTCGGCGTCGAGACCCTGCCGCCGCGTCGCCTGACGGCGCCGATGGGCCAGCCCGCCGATCCCGAATTCGACCGGACCAAGTATGACGCCATCGGCGAAAGCGACCGCATGACGCTGAAGTTCAGGAAGCCCGAGTGAGCCGTCCCGCCGCCTTCGCCGCCCATGCCCCCCTGATGGGGGTGCCCGGCGCCGCCTGCCCGCCGGGCGGGGAGGGCGACTGGTTCCGGGGCGCCGGAGGCCTGCGCCTGCGCGCCGCCTTCTGGACGCCCTCGACCCTGCAGGCGAAGACGCCGCGCGGGACGGTGGTGCTGAGCCCCGGCCGCACCGAGCCGATCGAGAAGTATTTCGAGCTGATCGGCAACTTCCTGGCGCGGGGTTTCTGCGTTCTGGCCCACGACTGGCGCGGCCAGGGGCTGTCGGCGCGGCTGCTGCCGGACCGGCTGCGCGGCCACGCCCGGGCGGTCGAGGAGTTCCTGGACGACTACGCCCGCCTGCTGGACGCCTATGAGGCGCGGGCGCCCAAGCCCTGGATCATGGTCGGCCACTCCATGGGCGGCTGTCTGAACCTGTTGACGCTGGAGGGCGGGGAGACGCGGTTCGCCGGCGCGGTCCTGTCCAGCCCCATGCTGCGCATCAAGACCGGCAAGCGGTCGATGTGGACCGTCAAGCTGGCGGTGCGCTGGGCGCTGCGTCACGGCAAGGCCGGGGACTATGTGCTGGACGACGCGGACGACCCCTTCGACCACACCTTCGAGGAGGACGGCCTGACGTCGGATCAGGCGCGCTACGACCTGTGGCGTCAGCAGCTCTACGCCTGTCCGCACCTGGCCATCGGCGGCCCGACCTGGGGGTGGCTGGCCTTCGCCCTGGACGCGGGCGAGCGGGCGCTGAAACCGCGCGCCCTGAAGAGCGTGAAGATTCCGGTCTGCGTGGTCCAGGCGGCCGAGGACGACAAGGTCTGGAAACAGACCAACCGCTGGGCGGCGCGCCGCATGGGCCGGGGCCGCTATGTCGAGGTTCCGACCGCCAAACATGAGGTCGTCATGGAGGTCGACGACCTGCGCGGGATCTTCCTGCATGAGTTCGACGCCCTGGCCGACTATGTGGCGCCCGGCGTCGAGGCGAAGCCCGGCGCTTCGCCCGCAGCGCGGACCGTCGAACCCGCCTGAGCCGTCAGGCGCCGCCGAGCAGGGGCCGGGCCTGGGCCGTCAGCCGCGCGTCGCCGACCGCCAGGACGCGGCCGTCGGCTTCGTTCGGCGCGTCGCCGCGCCAGTCGGTGAACCGTCCGCCCGCCGCCTCGACCAGGGGTTTGAGCGCCGACCAGTCCCAGACCTTCAGCTCGCTTTCGGCCACCAGATCGATGCGCCCGGCCGCGACCATGGCGTAGGCGTAGGCGTCGCAGCCCAGCCGGGCCAGCCGCGCCGCAGCGCGCAGACGGTCCCAGGCCGCGCGGTCGGCGCCGAGGAAGATCTCGGGATCGGTGGTGGCGATCAGGGCCTGGCTCAGATCGGGGCAGGCGCGGGTCTTCAGCGGGGTTTCGTCGCCGCCCTTCAGCAGGCGCGCGCCGGACGGCCCGCCCAGGAAGACTTCGCCCAGATAGGGTTGGCCGACGGCCCCGATCATGGGCGCGGCCTCGTGGCGCAGGGCGATCAGGGTGGTCCACAGGGGCAGGCCGGCGATGAAGGCGCGGGTGCCGTCGATGGGGTCCAGAACCCAGACGTGATCGGCGTCGGGACGGTCCTCGCCATACTCTTCGCCGATGACGCCGTGCTCGGGATAGCGGGCGGCGATCATCCGGCGGATGGCGGCCTCGGCGGCGCGGTCCGCCTCCGTGACGGGGTCGAAGGCGCCGGGGGAGCCCTTGTCCTCCTGGGCGAACTCGCCCCGGAAGAAGGGCAGGGCCACGCGGGCCGCCTCATGCGACAGTTCGACGGCGAAGGTTTCCAGTTCGGTCATGCCCCGGCCATACACCGCCAGGGGCGCGGCGGCCCAGAGGTCATTGAACCGAACAGGCGATCAGGCGGCTGCGGCTAGGGGTTCTCCGGGACGGGGCTGGCCGTTGTCGGGGCTTTCCCCGGCGCCGTCGTAGAAATAGCTGACCGGCGTCTGCAGCGCCTCGGCCAGCTCCCACAGGCGGGCGGCCGAGATGCGGTTGGCGCCGCACTCGTACTTCTGAATCTGCTGGAACCTTATGCCGACGCGATCGCCCAACTGCTGCTGGGTCAGGCCCAGCAGGCGGCGACGGCGGCGCAGGCGACGACCCAGGTGCAGGTCGATCTCGGCGGGCATGACGACACTCCTGTCTTCCTCGGCCTGTGCCGGATCGGCACGGACAGGGGAGCTCGCCGCAAGCCGCGTGCCGTTCTCGCCCCCAAGGCGAGGGACGCAACCCGACGCCCGCCCGCGCATTAACGGCCAAGGCAGTCAGCCTTCAGGAAGGGAAGAGAAGCATGGGTGGATTTGGATTTATCGCCTGGATCATCATCGGCATCGTCGCCGGATGGCTGGCGGAGAAGATCATGAAGCGGGATCACGGCCTGCTCACCAATCTGATCGTCGGCGTGGTCGGCGCCCTGATCGGCGGGTTCCTGGCCAACAACCTGCTGGGCGTGGACGCCGCGGGCAATTGGATCGTCGGCATCATTGTCGCCACCATCGGCGCCGTGGTCCTGCTGTTCCTGCTCGGTCTGGTGAAGCGGCGGACCTGATCGACCGTTTCATCGCACAAGAAAAAAGGGGCGGCCCGTCGGGCCGCCCCTTTTGCCGTCGAACCAGACGATTTAGTGAGGTTCGTCGCCGTTCGGTTTGTCGCTGGTCGGCTCATCGGCCGGCGGGGCGTCGGCCGGAGGCGTGTCCATCGCGTCCGGGGTCGGCTCAGCCGTGTCCGAAGCGATCGGGGGAGCCGACTGGATGTCCGAGGCGCTGGCGTCGACGACGATGTCGGCGCCGTCCTGACGGATGCCGGCCAGCGGCACCGGACGGACCTGGCCGTCGGCGGTGCGGACGGTCAATTCCTGACCGGCGGCGCCGTTCTGGACACCGACCAGCTTGCCGATCTCGGTCCCGTCGCTGCTCTTGACGGTCGCGCCCGGCGTCAGGGTCAGGCTCTGGGGTTGAGCCGCGGCCGCCTCAGCGGGAGCCGGTTCGGGCGTCTGCGGCGTCGTGGCGTCCTGGGCGAAGGCAGGGGCGGCGATGAGGAAGGCGCCGGCGATGCCGGTCAGCAGGGCGGTCTTGCGGATCATGAGAAACTCCTGGAAGGGCGAGCCCGGCGCTCGCGAAAAAATGAACCCTTGTGAAGGCCGATGGTTTCCCCTGCCCTGAAATGACCTTTTACTCGCCCCAAACGACCGATTCCTGCTCATCGGAGAGCGATTGACCAAACCGGGTGCAAAACACGACCCTTGGCGGATCACGCGTCGTCTGGCCGGACTGGTCTATGAGCTGACGCCGCAGATGTTCGCGGTCGCCACCTTCCTGCTGGGCGGGGCGATGCTGCTGTCGGCGGTGACCCCGGCCTTCAATGACCGGCTCAACGCCTTGGGGCGGTTCTATCCGCCGTTGCTGATCGACCTGTCCCACTTCGCCGCCAGCGTGACGGGCTTCATCCTGCTGCTGATCTCGGCGGGGCTGTGGCGGCGGCGGCGCGGGGCCTACTATGCGGCCTTGGCGGTCCTGCTGGTCGGCGCGGTCTTCTCCCTGCTGAAGGGGCTGGATTGGATGCAGGCCATCGAGATGAGCCTGGCGGCGGCCCTGCTGGCGCCGTGCCGCTCGGCCTTCAATCGCCGCTCGCGCCTGGGGGAGCCGCTGCGGCCGGGCTGGCTGCTGATGCTGGCGGCGGCGGTGGCGGCCATGCTGTGGCTGGGCTTCTTCGCCTATCGCGACACAGCCTACACCGACGAGCTCTGGTGGACCTTCCTGGTCGACAAGCAGGCCTCGGGCTTCCTGCGCGCCGGGGCGGTGCTGGCCTTGCTGACCCTGGCGGTGGCGGTGCGTTCCCTGCTGACCGCGCCCGGCGCGCGCAGCCATGGGCCGGCGGCTGCGGCGGACGTCGAACGGGCGCGCCAGGCGCTGGAGATCGCCGAGGTCGCCGCGCCCGAGGCGGGCCTGGCCCTGCTGGGCGACAAGGCCCTGCTGTTCAGCCCGTCAGGCCGCAGCTTCATCGCCTATCGCGTGCGGGGGCGTCGCTGGATCGCCATGAGCGAACCCGCCGGGCTGAGGGAGGAGCGGCTGGAGCTTCTGTGGTCCTTCGCCCAGCTGGCCGACAGCTACGGCGGAGCGGCGGTCTTCTATTCCGTGGGCGAGGGACTGCTGGCCGACCTGGCGACGCTCGGCATGGCCGTGCGCAAGGTCGGCGAAGCGGCCGTGATCGACGCCGCTCATTTCACGACCGAGGGCAAGGGCAAGCAGAGCCTGCGCACCGCCGTGAACCGGGCCGAGCGCGAGGGCGCAGGCTTCGAGGTGGCGCCGCCGGGCTCGGCCCGGTCGCTGGAGGCTGAATTGCGCGCCGTGTCCGACGCCTGGCTGAGGCATCACAACGGGTCCGAGAAGGCTTTTTCGCTCGGCCGGTTCGATATCGACTATCTGGACCGACAGGCGCTGGCGCTGGTGCGCGAGAACGGCCGCGTCGTCGCCTTCGCCAACCTGTTGATCGGCGCGGGCGGGCGCGAGGCGATGATCGACCTGATGCGCCATGATCCGGAGGGGCCGCACGGCGTGATGGACTATCTGTTCACCCGCACGGCGCAGTGGGCGCGGGACCAGGGCATGGAGCGGCTGGACCTGGGCATGGCGCCCCTGTCGGGCCTTGAGGACCGCCGCATGGCCCCGGTCTTCGCCCGCGTCGGCGCCCTGGTGTTCGAGGAAGGCGGCGCCGTTTACGGCTTCCAGGGCCTGCGCGCCTACAAGGCCAAGTTCGGTCCCGACTGGCGGCCGAAATTCATCGCCGCGCCGCCGACCACGCCCCTGCCACTGGCCTTGCTGGACGTCGCCCTGTTGACCAGCGGCGGCTGGCCGGGGCTGCTAGGCCTGAAGAGGTAGCCTCGGCGCACAAAAAAGGCGGCCCGCCGTGGGCCGCCTTCCTCGTTTGGACAGAACGCCGGATCAGTCGGCGCGGACGCGCTTCTTGCGGAAGGAGGGGTTCAGGACCTCCTTGCGCAGGCGGATCGACTTGGGCGTGACCTCGACCAGTTCGTCTTCCTCGATATAGGCGATGGCCTGTTCCAGGCTCATCTTGCGCGGCGGGGTCAGGCGCACGGCCTCGTCCTTGCCCGAGGCGCGGACGTTGGTCAGCTGCTTGCCCTTGATCGGGTTGACGTCCAGGTCGTCCGAACGGCTGTTCTCGCCGATGATCATGCCCTGGTAGGTCTTTTCGCCGGCGCCGACGAACATGACGCCGCGATCCTCCAGGTTCCACAGGGCGAAAGCCGCAGTGTCGCCGTCCGAGTTGGAGACCAGCACGCCCTTCAGGCGGCCCTCGATGGCGCCCTTGTGGCCTTCATAGTGGGAGAAGACGCGGTTCAGCACGCCCGAGCCGCGCGTGTCGGTCAGGAACTCGCCCTGATAGCCGATCAGCGAGCGCGACGGGCACTTCAGCTGGATGCGGGTCTTGCCGGCGCCCGAGGGGCCCATGTCGGTCAGCTCGGCCTTGCGGGCCGACAGCTTCTCGATGACCACGCCCGAGAATTCGTCGTCGACGTCGATGACCACGTCCTCGATCGGCTCCTGGCGCTCGCCGTTCTCGCCGGTCTGATAGACCACGCGCGGGCGGCTGATCGACAGTTCGAAGCCTTCGCGGCGCATGTTCTCGATCAGCACGCCCAGCTGCAGTTCGCCGCGACCGGCGACCTCATAGGCGTCCGAGCCCGGCGTCTCGGTGATGCGGATGGCGACGTTGGCCTCGGCTTCCTTCAGCAGGCGGTCGCGGATGACGCGCGACTGCACCTTGTCGCCTTCGCGGCCGGCCAGCGGGCTGTCGTTCACGCCGACGGTCATGGAGATGGTCGGCGGATCGATCGGCAGGGCGTCCAACGGCTCGGTGACGTCCATGGCGCACAGGGTGTCGGCCACGGTGGCCTTGGACATGCCGGCGATGGCGACGATGTCGCCCGCTTCCGAGCCCTCGTCCAGCGGCTGGCGCTTCAGGCCGCGGAAGGCCAGGACCTTGGTGATGCGGCCCTGTTCGATGGTCTTGCCGTCGCGCGACAGGGCCTTGATGGCCATGCCCGGAACCGCCTTGCCCGAGTGGATGCGGCCGGTCAGCAGGCGGCCCAGGAAGGGGTCGCTTTCGATCAGGACGTTCAGGATCTTGAACGGCTCATTGACGCGCGCCTGGGCGGCGGGCGGCGGGACGTGATCCACGATCAGGTCATACAGCGGGTGCAGGTTCTCGCTCGGCTGGGCCAGGTCCAGCGTCGCCCAGCCCGAACGGCCCGAGGCGTAGATGACCGGGAAGTCCAGCTGCTCGTCCGTGGCGCCCAGGGCGGCGAACAGGTCGAAAGTCTCGTTCAGCACGCGGTCCGGGTCGGCGTGGGCGCGGTCGACCTTGTTGATGCAGAGGATGGGGCGCAGGCCCATCTTCAGCGCCTTGGTCAGCACGAACTTGGTCTGGGGCATGACGCCCTCTTCGGCGTCGACCAGCAGGACGCAGCCGTCCACCATGCCCAGGATGCGCTCGACCTCGCCGCCGAAGTCGGCGTGGCCCGGCGTGTCGATGATGTTGATGCGGGTTTCGCCGGCCTTGCCGTTCCACAGGATCGACGTGCATTTGGCCAGGATGGTGATGCCGCGCTCGCGCTCCTGATCGCCGGAGTCCATGGCGCGTTCGGTGGTCGCCTCATTGGCGCGGAACAGGCCGGACTGGGCCAGCAGGGCGTCCACCATGGTCGTCTTGCCGTGGTCGACGTGGGCGATGATAGCGACGTTACGAAGGTTCATGTCGGGCTCGGGCGGACTGTGTTCGGTCACGGATGGGCCGCGCCGCTGCAAGAAGATTGCAGATAAAGGGAAGGGTTCGGCGCGCCTCTTACAGGGATGCGGGCCAAAACGCCAGTCCGGTGCGCGTTCGACTGATCAACCCAGCGGCATGACGGCCAGCACCCCCACGGCCAGCGTGCCGATGAGCAGGGCCGACAGGGCGGCGACGGCGGCCACGCGCGGTCCGGCCCGCAGCACGGCGCGCGGATCGACCATCAGCCCCAGCGCCGCCATGGCGATCAGCGTCAGGGCCGAGACCGAGACCTGCAGCGGCGGCAGGATCGCTTCCGGCAGCCAGCCCAGCGACCGCACGGCCATCAGGGCCAGGAAGACGAGGATGAACCAGGGCGCCATCTGATGCAGCTTCGGCCCGCGCCCCCCTTCGGCCTGTTTCGAGCGCATCAGGCTTAGGATCAGGCAGACGGGACCCAGCATCAGCACGCGCACCAGCTTGACCACGGCGCCCGTCTGGACGGCGGCCAGGCCGGCGGGCGCGGCGGCGGCCAGCACCTGCGGCACGGCGTAGACGGTCAGGCCCGCCAGCACCCCGACCCGCGTGGCGTCATAGCCCATCATGGCGCCGACGACCGGAACCAGCAGCACCACGGCGATCCCCAGAACGGCGGTGAAGCCGATGGCGGCGGCCACGTCCTGGCCCTCGGCCTCAATGACCGGGGCCACGGCGGCGATGGCCGAGTTGCCGCAGATGGCGTTGCCGCAGGCGACCAACAGGGCCATGGCGTGCGGCAGGCCGAACGCCCGGCCCAGCGCGTAGCCGCCGACGATGGCCACGGCGACGACGCCGACGATGGCCAGAAGCAGCCAGGGCCCCAGCGCCGCCACCGCCGCGCCCGAGACCGTAGCGCCCAGCAGGGCCACGGCGACTTCCAGCAGGGTCTTGGCGCTGAAGGCGACGCCCGGCGTCCACAGCGACGACGGCGTCCAGACCAGGCGCAGCCCGGCCCCGATCAGGATGGCCAG
>PJUE01000367.1_pt1 | contig 32737 bp, 32 predicted proteins | sample 1512171 | NCBI WGS metagenome assembly PJUE01 (sample SAMN08177674, study PRJNA422409) | Feces metagenome, whole genome shotgun sequencing project. | isolation source: Chicken feces (3) enriched on wood chips: alkali lignin treatment | host: Gallus gallus | place: USA: Madison | collected 2015-01-15
CCAATTGACAAAAGATGGCTATACGATAAATCCGAGAGGGGCAATCGGCCGTGTGGAGAATATACTTGTCTTACCAAATGGTAAATTACAGACAGGAGCCGATCCACGTGGAGACGATACAGCGAAAGGTTATTAGATTAAAAATGATTAAACTATTAATTATTCACCTCGAGAGTACGATCATTATTACGAGAAATATAGAAGGCGTCATTAAGTACAAGGCATAAAAAAAACCTGTTATCTTAGATAACAGGTTTTTTTTATAAGGATGAATCTTACATCATTCCACCCATACCGCCACCCATTGGAGGAGCACCAGCACCTACAGGGTTTTCTTCAGCTTCGTCAGCTAATACACACTCGGTAGTCAATAACATTGAAGCAACTGAAGCTGCATTTTCCAATGCTACACGAGATACTTTAGTTGGATCGATTACACCAGCAGCGATTAAGTTTTCGTAACGGTCTGTACGTGCGTTGTAACCGAAATCTGCAGTTCCTTCTTTCACTTTTTGAACGATTACCGCACCTTCGATACCAGCGTTATTACAGATCTGACGTAATGGTTCTTCGATAGCGCGTTTAATAATGTCAATACCGATTTGCTCATCTTCGTTATCACCTTTAAGGTTTACCAAAGCTTCAGTTGAGCGAATGAATGCAACACCACCACCAGCAATAATACCTTCTTCAACAGCTGCACGAGTTGCATGTAAAGCATCATCAACACGGTCTTTTTTCTCTTTCATTTCAACCTCAGTAGTTGCACCTACATATAATACAGCTACACCACCTGACAATTTTGCCAAACGTTCTTGTAGTTTTTCGCGATCGTAATCAGAAGTTGTTGTTTCGATCTGTGAACGGATTTGAGCAACGCGTGCTTTGATATCCTCTACGTTACCAGAACCATTGATAATAGTTGTGTTATCTTTGTCAACTTGAACTTTTTCAGCTTGACCCAAGTAAGATAATTCAGCATTCTCTAATTTGAAACCTCTTTCTTCAGAGATAACAGTACCGCCAGTTAAAATAGCGATATCTTCTAACATTGCTTTACGACGGTCACCGAAACCTGGAGCTTTAACAGCAGCAACTTTCAATGAACCACGGATTTTATTAACAACTAATGTCGCCAATGCCTCACCATCTAAATCTTCAGCGATGATCAATAATGGTTTGCCAGTTTGAACTTGTTTCTCCAAGATAGGCAACAATTCTTTCATATTGCTGATTTTCTTGTCGTAGATCAAGATGTATGGGTTATCTAATTCTGCTTCCATTTTGTCAGAATTTGTCACAAAATATGGAGACAAATAACCACGGTCAAATTGCATACCTTCTACAGTTTTTACTTCTGTTTCAGTACCTTTTGCCTCTTCAACAGTGATAACACCATCGTTACCTACTTTTTCCATTGCCTGAGCAATCAAAGCACCAATTACTTCGTCGTTGTTCGCTGAAATAGTAGCAACTTGTTTAATTTTATTATTGTCTTGACCAACTTCTTGAGACTGAGATTTCAAGTTAGCAACCACAGTTGCAACAGCTTTGTCAATACCACGTTTTAGATCCATTGGATTAGCTCCTGCAGCCACAGATTTGATACCTGGAGCAACAATTGCTTGTGCTAATACAGTAGCAGTTGTAGTACCGTCACCAGCTTGATCAGCCGTTTTGGAAGCTACTTCTTTTACCATTTGTGCACCCATATTTTCTAAAGCGTCTTTCAATTCGATTTCTTTCGCTACCGAAACACCATCTTTAGTAATTACTGGAGCACCAAATTTTTTCTCAATAATTACGTTACGTCCTTTAGGACCCAATGTTACTTTAACTGCATTCGCTAAAGTATCTACACCTTTTTTAAGGGCCTCGCGAGCCTCAACGTTATATTTTACTTGTTTTGCCATTTTTTTATGAGTATTTAGTATTTCCAAGAAGCATCATCAGACGTTAGTATTGAACTGTAAATAAATTCTATCTTTAATACGTCTATTTTTAAAGCTTCATTAAAATAACCTATTGAATTCTTAATTGAGCCAGTAAGCTCTTTTTAAATAACCTCTTCTTATTAATTAGATAACCGCGTAAATATCAGACTCACGCATTATTAAGTACTCTTTTCCTTCGTAAGTAATTTCAGTACCTGCGTATTTTCCGTATAATACTTTGTCACCAACTTTCACAGTTAACGGTTCGTCAACTTTACCTGTACCTACAGCAACTACTGTACCTTGAGATGGTTTTTCTTTTGCTGTATCGGGGATATACAACCCTGAAGCTGTTTTTTCTTCTGCTGGAGCAGCTTCTACTACTACTCTGTCTCCGATAGGTTTGATACTTAATGCCATAATTAATTTACTTTTTATCTGTTATTGAATTTATTTTTATGTTATAATCGTTATAAACCCATCATCTTTTATGCCAATTGTAAATAAAGCAGCTTATAAGACAATTTTTCACAGAAAAGTTAATATCTACATCGACAAAAATTCATTTTGCTGTCACACTGTCATTCCAAATCTGCCAGTCTTACTTTGTCGACCGACATGCTAATAAATTTAATAGCGAAGGCCTGCCATAAACAAAATATCCAACATAAAAAAGCCCCGTCTGAGAAACAAACGGGGCTCATAATTCTTTATTGATAACTATTTCTTAGCTTCTTCTGCCGGTTTTGTTGCCGGTGTAGTCACTGGGGCCTTTTCTTGCGATTGAGCCGGAGCAGCTTGCCCTTGTCCCGCAGGAGTACCAGCAGGTTGTTGTCCAGTACCCAAATTCAATGGACCTTGTTGTTTAGGCGCTTCAATTTGACCGCCCAATCCACCTTTAGATGTACTTGGTGATGTGCCAATAATATTTACACCTAAGCTAAACACCATAATGGCAATAACCATGATCCAAGTACCTTTTTCCAAAAAGTCACCTGTACGTTTTACTCCCATAAGATTCGTTCCACCTGAAAAACCAGATGACAAACCACCTCCTTTTGGATTTTGGATTAAAACCAAAAACGCTAAAATAATACTAGCTAATATGATTAGACCGATTAATAATCCTTGCATCTCTTTATGTTATTAATTTAATTTCTTTTCTAATTCTGTTATGCGTGCCGCAAAGTAAGCATTTTTTTCTGGATATTTCAAAACTAATTTTTTGTAAACCTCTATTGCTTTTGGATATAAGCCTTGTTCCACATAGATCTTTGCGAGCGTTTCGGTAACAAGTGTATGTTGATCTTCCGAACTTTTTCTAGCTTTATTCTCCAAGTCTAATTTTTCCGCTTGTAAAGGCTGAATCATAGGCTCTTCACGAATAAACTTTTCGATCACCTCATCAGTTTTACGCGGTATTTGAAAAGAGATTGTCGTTTTAACCTCATCACTCAACTTTGCTTCAGGCGATTGTAAATGAAAAATATTCTCCCGGATCTGTTGATCGAGTAGCTGAGTATCTAGTTTCTCATGAATTTTAGCAATATCGTCATTGGAGGGCTTCATTGGCCCTAATGGGGATTTAACATAGGGCTGATAGGTATCAGCATATTCTAATCTCGTCTTATGCAACCACCATAAGAAACTGTATGGCATGGTATCATCATCATAGACCGAAATACGTTCTTGACCTTCGTTCTTTGCATCGATAACAGACTCCTCTGGGGTGGATATTACCACTGATGATCCCTCTGAATCGACAATAATATCCTGTTGCTGATCGTTTGACCGAAAATAATCTTTTGCAACCCCCGCTTGGATTAAACGATCCAATTCATCAACCTCTACTTTAGTTAAAACTGGCTCAGCCGCCATTTCTTCTTCACCTACAACTTCTACAAATCCACTATCGCCGCTAAGTTCCTCTCCCCCTAGAAGTTCATCCGATTGCATTACTGGCAAAGAAGCTACCGCTGATTTACTATGCATAAATTCATACAGCCAACTGGGAGAAGAAGCATAAAGTAATGTAGTCGATAAATTCTGAACAACATGATGCTTTCCAAAAACTTTACGCTCATAGACGAATCGTAAGCTCTGGGCATAAGGGTATTTTTCAATCAAGGCCAAAATGATGTCTTCTTCGACAGCATCTGGATGGTTAATTGCTTGAAAAAAAAGCTCGTTATTGGGTAATGTTAGATTAAGATTCATCTTATAAATAGAATTACCAATTAGCAAACGCTTTATTGTAAATATCCTCAGTTAACATTTGAATGATTTCTTTACCCAAGGTCTCTTCTTGTGAACTCTGAAGATTTCCTGCAAACTCCTTAAACCGAGTAAAAGGTTGTTCAAAATCATCCTTTGGATTAATTTTATTATGGTAAGCAACCTTAATCGTAATAGTCAATCTATTCATAGCTGCGCGATCTGTACCGGCTTCAACAGCAGCAGGGCTTATCGTATACTCTGTAATAAACCCCTCAAACGTAGCGTCACCGTCTTGATTCACCTGACTCAATCGAGATTGATTACGGATACGCTCTTTGAGTGCCTCCGTAAAATTCTGACTTAATGTCGGATAAACCAAAGGAGCTATATTTTCGAAATATTGAATATTGACTGTTTTCATTCCCTCAGGAATGGACCCACCCGTAAATCCATATTTTACCCCACAACTATTCATTATAAACAAAAAGATTGTCGTGAGAGAAGTATATAAAATTTTTTTTGACAACATCTGTAAACCTTAATCTAAATTTAAGTCTTTAATTTTTCTATACAAAGTTCTTTCAGAAATCCCCAGCTCTTGCGCAGCAGCCTTACGCTTACCACGATGCTTTTTCAATGCTTTCTTGATCAGATCAGATTCTTTATCAACAAGCGATAACGATTCCTCGACTTCTTGGGCATCCTGCAGATATTCATCTTGTGAAACAGGGCTTTTCAATACATTTGCAGTATTTGCCGGCGAATGTATGGTTAAAGTTGGTGTTGTATTATAGTTTTCTGGTTCTGATTTCAATTGTGGTTCGATTTCCTGATATAATTGATTAATGTAAGGAGAATTTTGATCAAATGTACTGGAATCGACTCCTTTCTGAATCAATTCAACTACCAGTTTCTTCAGATCAACCATATCCTTCTTCATATCAAATAGGACTTTATACAGCAAATCTCTTTCTGAAAAATCCTCTTTTCCACCATTGTTTGAAGGAACTACCGCCGGTAAACTCGTTCGGGATTCATTGGGTAAATAATTCTGAAGTGTATATGCATCCACAACACGTTCTTTCTCCAAAACCGCAATTTGTTCCGCAACATTTTTCAGCTGACGCACGTTTCCTGGCCAGCTATAGTTGCGCAGCATATTCTGAGCATCCTCTGTCAATTGAACTCCGGGTGTACGGTACTTTTCAGAAAAGTCCACAATAAACTTACGAAATAATAAGTTGATATCTTCAGGCCGTTCACGCAATGATGGCACACGCAATGGCACAGTATTTAAACGATAATAAAGATCTTCGCGAAATTTACCTTTTTGTACGGCTTCAAAAACATTCACATTTGTTGCAGCAACCACACGTACATTTGTTTTCTGCACCTTGGATGATCCCACCCTTATGTACTCACCAGACTCCAACACACGTAACAACCTCGCTTGCGTACCCAAAGGTAGCTCACCGACTTCATCTAAAAAGATTGTTCCGCCATCAACGACCTCAAAATAGCCTTTTCTGGCTTCATGAGCACCAGTAAAAGAGCCCTTCTCATGACCAAACAACTCAGAGTCAATGGTTCCTTCCGGTATCGCTCCACAGTTGACAGCTATAAAAGGGCCATGCTTACGTGAGCTCAATTGATGGATAATATGCGAAAAAACCTCTTTACCACTTCCACTTTCACCTTGTATTAATACAGAAATATCGGTGGGCGCCACTTGTCGTGCGATATCGATAGCACGATTCAACAACGGCGAATTACCGATAATTCCAAATCTATTCTTTATATCTTGGTTATCCATAAATTTCCAGTTGGAAATACAACAATCTAAGTTCTCTTAATCAACAATTTTCCCTAAAAGGGTCGCAGAAGTACATGATTCAACAAGTACATTCACATAATCACCTTGCTTAAATCGAGGATCTATTGGGAAGACCACCAATGCATTTTGGTCATTACGGCCACAGAAATCGAACTCAGATCTTTTCGAAAATCCTTCAATAAGTACTTTACATACCTTTCCAACAAAATGTTGATAACGATATAAGCTATGATCACGCTGTTTATTGATCACTTCTGTTAAACGACGTTTTTTCACTTCCTCCGGAATATCGTCTGCATATCTTTTCGCAGCCAAAGTACCTGGCCTTTCCGAATAAGCAAACATATAGGCGAAATCGTACTTAACATAATCCATCATAGATAATGTTTCCTGATGCTCCTCTTCTGTTTCAGTACAGAAGCCTGTAATAACATCTGTGGAAATAGCACAATCCGGTATAATACGACGAATGGCATCTACACGTTCCATATACCACTCACGATCATAGGTACGGTTCATCAATTCCAATACTCTAGAGTTCCCTGATTGAACTGGCAAGTGGATATAATTACAGATGTTTTCATGCGAAGCTATCGCATATAAAACTTCATCTGTAATATCTTTGGGATGGGAAGTAGAAAAGCGAATACGTAAAAGCGGACTGATTTCAGCAACCATTGTAAGCAAGTTAGCAAATGTGATCGTTTCACCCGGTTCCTCCCCTTCAACTACTGGAACAGTATATTTATAAGAATCCACATTTTGTCCCAACAACGTAACCTCCTTATAGCCTGCATTAAAAAGATCTTGGGCCTCCTTCACGATAGATTGTGGGTCACGACTACGTTCACGACCACGTGTAAAAGGAACAACACAGAAAGAACACATATTATCGCAACCACGCATAATTGAAATAAAAGCTGTTACACCGTTTGAATTCAAACGGACAGGATTAATATCAGCATACGTTTCCTCTCTAGATAATAAAACGTTTACAGCTTTAGCGCCATCGTCCACCTTATCAATCAAATTTGGTAGATCGCGATAAGCATCTGGCCCTACAACAACATCAACCAATTTTTCCTCCTCTAAGAATTTCGATTTTAAACGCTCAGCCATACAACCTAACACACCTACAATCATTCCGGGATTTTTTGCTTTAGCAGCTTCAAATTCCTTTAGACGGTTACGCACTCGCTGCTCTGCATTTTCGCGGATTGAACAGGTATTAATAAAAACGACATCAGCTTCCTGATAATTCTTGGTTGTTTCAAATCCCTTATCCAACAAAATAGAAGCAACAATCTCACTATCCGAAAAATTCATCTGGCAACCGTAACTTTCAATATACAGTTTACGTCCATTACTTAACGTCGGATCCTGTTCTAATAATAATGCCTCACCCTGACGAGATTCGTCGTGTTCTTTAGTGGTATGTGTTAAATCTAGCATAGCTCGATATTCAATAGAATATAATTTTTATTATTTTCAATGGCGTAACCAAAGCAATGACCAATCTTTTGTTGATCTAATTTTATGCTCTTAGTTATTTCAAAGACTACAAAGTTAGAAATTTAAATCCATAAAATGACAGTTTGTCAGACAGAAATATGGTTTATCCTTTGTCAAATTTTAGGAGTAAATGGATAACTCGAAGAATTCTAATCTCAGGCATTCAAAAAAAAAAGCGCTGAGTTTATCAACGCTTTTTCTATGATTTATAATCAAAAAAATAGATTCCGAAAGACCATAGTCCCGAAAAGCTATTTATTGACCTGCTTGTTGTTTTGCTTCTTTCTTCATTTGATCACCAGCTACAATCACAATTTCGACACGACGATTTTGTGCACGTCCCGCTTCAGTATCATTGCTTGCAATTGGTTCAGAGAAATTTCTACCTTCTGTTCTGATACGCGATGACGCTAAACCTTTAGATACGGCAAATGCGCGTACCGAATTCGCACGATCCAAAGATACTTTTTCATTTGCAGCAAGTGTACCTACATTATCTGTATGTCCGATAACCAAGATTTCAGTCCCCTGTTCTTTATTCAAAGTAGTTACTAAATTCGCAATATTATCCTTAGCCGATGCTTTTAAGTCTGATTTATTAAAATCAAATAAAATACCTGAATCAAACTTAACCACGATACCTTCTGCAGATTGCGTAACCTCCGCTCCTTCAACAGTTTTAGAAATCTCAGCAGCTTGCTTATCCATTTTTTTTCCAATCAATACACCCGCAGCACCACCGATCGCAGCACCAGCCAACGTACCGATAGCCGTATTACCAGCTTTACCGCCGATCAACGCACCCAATGCACCACCGGCAACACCACCGATTACTCCACCCTTAGTTGTATTGTTCGTATTTTGGATGGTAGAACAACTTCCAAATAACATAGCTGAGGTTGCAACAGTCAAACCAAATACAGCCAATTTTCTATTCATTTTCATATGTATGCTATCTAAGACTTTTAATATTCAAACTAAATACCGTTCTACTAAAATCAAACAAAGTGCCAAAAGATATTTTTCTCAACTTTTTTGTTACGAAACAGAAAAAAAGGTAAGTGAAACTTCCCAAATGCAGCCAATGCGCTACAAACTTTGCTGTCTTTGTTTACAACAAGCTAACAGCTACAGAAACAAATTGTTTTATTTCTCCTGCGTCTTTACTTCAATATCCGGCAATAGCGAACCCTTTGGCCTCCCTTTAGCATTAAAATCTTCCATCGACTGTTGTACATAATGCATCAGATCATATTGCCCCCAATGTTCAGCAAGATCAAAAGATGGACGATAACGTATCATAAAAGCATCCAATTCCGTACTGTCCAGTTTCGTCAGATTTTTAACAGCTTCACGAGAAAAAATACGATCAACTTGCAGCTCCTCTTTTTCTCGGTCCATAAACCGTCCAAAACGCTTCGCATTCTTTGCTTCCCGTCCAAAAAGATTATACAGTGCAGTTGCCGGACTACCTAGGTAAGTTCCAAACTTATTTTTACCTCCATTATAAACACCCTTTTTCGAGTAATTATTCATGGCATCATTTAACTCAGCTTCCTTCGTCTTCCGCTCAACAATGACTGTCTCCAAACGTATCCCCTCCTGCAATTCCACATAAAACTCGTTTAGGTTTGTCAACACAGTTTTAACAGGCGAATACCCAACTTTGGTAAAAGACAGGGAATCCCCCACCGATGCATCAATTGTAAAAACACCAAAAGAATTGGTTAATGTCGACCTGTGCGTACGCATATTAAGTACCACAGCATCCCCAATCCGATTTCCGTTCCCCTTTTGCAATACCATCCCCGAAACCTTCTGCTGTTGTTGTGCAGTCGCGCCGAAACCGGTAAATAACAGCAAAAAAAGCCCTAGTATATGTATTTGTAATATTTTCATCCTATTATTTCACTTCAATTATCCCAATTGCTTTACATTGATTACAGTTCACAGCCATTAATTGGGCCCACAGTACAACTTTTAAAGATAACATGTGCACTTATTTTTAATCTTATGATTCGCTTTATACACGTTACCTATTTGCTAAAAATAATAATAGTTTGACACTTGTACTGTTAAAAAAGTTTAAATATTCTTAAGTCCGCTATTTGTATGGATAAAAAACAAAATTAGCACCTTCCGCAACGACAACAAACAAACACATAAAGTCTTTGGCTGGTTTATAGTTTTGAATAAAAGACGATTTACGATCCTCCTGTACTATATTCATCTCTACAAACTCCTCCAATGTAGAAGCATTAATTGTCCATTTTGTATTCAGTTCCTTGCGATCCAATATCACCTCCCCCACAGATACCTCATGTTGATGAGCTACAAAAATGGGATATTCGGAATAGCCTTCTTCGACAATCTCTAATGCTACTTCGCGAATTGATTCACTATAAAAATCGAGATCTACCTGCAGACTCTTCAATGGACTTTGCGCTGTAGACGTCGTATTTTCTTCTCTTGCAGATCCCGCAAATAAATCTTCTAATTCCATAATGTATACGATTACTTTTTTAATTCCAATAAAACGACATTCTCAACGTGTTGTGTATGTGGAAACATATCTACCGGTTTGATACGTTTTACTTCGTACTTCTCCGCCAATAACACAAGATCTCTCGCTTGTGTTGCCGCATTACAGCTAACGTAGACAATACGAGGTGATTCCATTTCCAACAAACGCGCCACAACATCTGCATGCATTCCTGCACGTGGAGGATCTGTAATTACAACATCTGGCTTACCGTGCTCAGCAATAAACGAAGGAGTCAATACATCCTTCATGTCACCAGCGTAGAACTTTGTGTTCGTAATATCATTGATTGACGAATTGACTATTGCATCCTCAATAGCCGTTGGAACATACTCTACCCCAACAACTTCTTTCGCGTTCTTGGCCACAAAATTCGCTATCGTACCGGCACCAGTATACAAATCATATACCAATTCATCTCCCTTCAGATCAGCAAAATCACGGGTGATTTTATACAACTCATACGCCTGTGCAGAATTTGTTTGATAGAAAGATTTTGGCCCGACTTTATAGCGCAAGCCTTCCATCTCTTCGTAAATAAAATCACGGCCAGCATATACGTGAATATCTTGATCGAAGATCGTATCATTGCGTTTCTGATTTACGATATACAATAAGGAAGCGACTTGAGGAAATTTCTCTTTCACAAAATCCATCAGTGCCTCTATTTGCCCATCCTCCGGATAAGCAAAAACAACGATCACCATCATTTCTCCAGTAGAAGAAATACGAATTATCAAATTACGCAACACGCCCGTGTGTTCACGCAAATCGTAGAAAGTCATACCTTGACTAAGTGCAAAATCACGAATAGCATTGCGCATCTCATTCGAAGGATCTTCCTGAAGAAAGCAATGATCAATATCCAGGATTTTATCAAAACGCCCCGGTACGTGAAAGCCCAACGCATTCATTTCCAATTTGGATGCATCTTCATCCACAGAAGTCAACCATTTTTTGTTGGAAAAAGTATATTCTAATTTATTCCTGTAGTATTCAGTTTGCGCCGAACCCAAGATACTTTCCATCGTGGAAGTATCTACTTTCCCTATACGCGACAAGGCATTATCGACAGATTGTTGTTTAAATTTTAATTGGGCATCATATGTCATATGCTGCCACTTACATCCACCACACACACCAAAATGCTCGCAAAATGGATCTACCCGATAAGATGATGCCTCTTTTAAACTAGTCACACGAGCTTCAGCAAAATTCTTTTTCTTGCGCATAAGCTCCACGTCGACAACATCACCCGGAACAGCTTTTTCTACAAACAAAACCAAATCTTCGGTTTTTCCAACACCTCTACCCTCTTCGGCAATATCAATGATGGCAATATCTTTCAAGAACTTTTTCTCTTGCGGAATTCTTCTACTCATAGGCTGCAAAAATACAATTTTTATAATGATTTTTCATCTGCATAAATTATTTACACGCGTTGATTATCACAACTATAAATAAGCCAGCTACGCTCCTTTTTGTTAATGATGACAAGCGGGACCAAGATTATCCAAAGCAGACAAAGCCCAGCAATTGATCCGATCAACATAAAACTACTTTCTGGAAACAACTCAATAGGAGAACAGTCAGTGCACTTCAAACTTGACTTATGTAAGGCTCAGAAATAAAACAGAGAAGGAATTGAATACGTTATTGAACCGTTGCCTGAACAAGATAGGGAAGGATTTCCTTTTGAAAGGAAATAAAATTTTTACGCACGTCGGCATCTGAGACAGCCGTAAATGCAAAAGAAAACACGATACTTTTACTGGATTTGATCAGAAAGGTTAGTTTTTCTTCACTAATTGCTTCATTAATTTTCTCATTCTGAATGAATGTACTTAGGAGCAAAAATTCCAAATCCTCAGAAAGTGTTTTTAGGTATTCTTGTGCGTTGGCAGACTCACGAATAAATTCCCATCCGATCAACTCATTGCACGCCGTATACGTCAATCGGCTTACACGCAAAATAGTCGACGCCAAAAAGGAAGCCATATCATCTTCATATTTGGTCGTTTTCAAAATATCCTGCAAACTTGCACGAAGATAGTCCATCAAAATGGCATGCAAAATCATCTCTTTACTTTCAAAATACTTGTACACAGTTGCTTTCGCTATTCTGGCTTTTTTTGCCAATGTATTCACACTGGTTTTATGATAACCATTTTGGCGAAAAAGCTCTCGTGCAGTTCTTTTTATGGATTCAATGATATGATCTGGTTCCATGTAATTTTGATAATACGGATACTGAATGTCAGCAATAAAGATGAAAGACCAAAAAGCATCACATTATTCTCATACCTCGTCATAATGGAGAATAATGTGATGCCATAATCTTTACGAATATTAATTTATATTAATTCCGTCTCAAATTGAGACAAGAAACGTGTATCATTCTCAGAGAAAAGGCGTAAATCTTTAATCACATATTTCAGATTAGTAATCCGCTCGATACCCATACCAAAAGCAAAACCGGAGTATTTTTTACTATCAATACCACAATTATCAAGCACGTTCGGATCCACCATACCACAGCCTAAAATTTCTACCCAACCAGAGTATTTGCACAAATTACATCCAGCACCTTTACAGATAGTACACGAGATATCCATTTCTGCCGAGGGCTCCGTAAATGGGAAATATGAAGGACGGAAACGTACTTTAGTACCCTCACCGTACATTTCTTGGACAAAATGATATAAAGTTTGTTTCAAATCAGCAAAAGAGACATTCTCATCTACATACAAACCTTCCACCTGATGAAAGAAACAGTGTGCACGGGCCGAAATAGCCTCATTTCTATAAACACGTCCGGGCATAATCGCACGGAAAGGTGGCTGACCGGCTTCCATTAAACGAACCTGAACGGAAGAAGTATGCGTTCTTAACGTAATATCATTACCCTCTTGTTTTTTGATAAAGAAAGTGTCTTGCATATCACGTGCAGGATGTTCAGGCGGGAAATTTAAAGCTGAGAAATTATGCCAGTCATCTTCGATTTCAGGACCTTCTGAAACAATAAAACCTAACTTCTTGAAGATTTCAACGATTTCTTTCCGAACCAATGAGATTGGGTGTCTAGATCCTAACTGAAAACCCTGTCCTGGTAATGTTAAATCGCCTTCAAGTTGTTGTGATTTTTGCTTTTCTTCAGATCCAAACTTTTCTTGCGCTTCCTTGAACGTATTTTCTGCCAATTGCTTAAATTCGTTCAACACTTTTCCTAAAGTACGTTTCTCTTCAGGCGTAACTGTTTTGAATTCATCAAAAAGGTTTTTCACAATCCCTTTGGAAACCAAAAACTTCAATCTGAAATTTTCTACATCGGCTGAAGAAGTTGGCGCAAATGCCTTAATTTCTTCAGTATACTGCGTAATTCTATCTTGCAACATAATTAAAGCAAACATAGCCAAAATTTCCGCGAAAAAGAAATTTTGGCTATTGCCCAATGTGTACTAAAACTTCAGATAAAAGATAAATAAAAACGAAACGCATTTCGAACATTTGTGCATTAAGCGATAATGGCAGCAAAAAATGTACAATAAACAAAAAGAGCAAACTCATTTGTCTGCTCTTCGTTATATCATCGATTTGACTATCAAAGTAAAGTTTTTACATCATTAGAACTTTCTTCTAATTAAAATGGTAATGGATTGTCCTCCTGGTCATTTTCAGTGAAATCAACTTCCACCTCTTTATCTTCGACCTTTTGCGCCTGCGTATTTGCTGTATTACCAGCGCTTACTCCTGCGTTTGGTTCGAAATCTGATTTACGACCCAAAAGTGTAAAAGTTTCGGCAACAACCTCCGTAGCATATCGCCTAATGCCTTCCTTATCCTCATACGTACGTGTTCTCAGTCGACCTTCAATATAAACTAACTTCCCCTTTGTTAGATATTTTACAGCCACGTCAGCTAGACCTCGCCACATAACAATATTATGCCATTCGGTTTGTTCTACTCTTTTTCCGTCTTTGTTATACGTTTCTGATGTTGCCAATGGAAAACTGGCAACAGAGACATTGCCTTCTAAATAGCGAATTTCGGGATCTTTTCCAAGGTGTCCCACTAAAATGACTTTGTTAACTCCTGACATAATTTAAAAGCATAAATGGTTAAAAATTTGACCTTTCCAAAAAAGTAAAGATCAACTTGTGTTTAGCTAATTTATCCAAATCTTTTAGAATTACATAATCCCAATTGGATTTTTTTTGAATTAAATCGCCTTTTAACCGCACTTCAAAGAATGTGGCATAGATATTCTGATGGCTTAAAATATGTTTTGTCTGCTTCTGCAAGATATTCAGATGAGTACCATGCCCAAAGTATGACACAAACCAATCATCATCAAGAATTTCTGGAATATCCATCGTATGATTCGACTCCAACAGTGGAAATTCGTATAAATTTTGCCAAACATCGCCCTCACCGCGCTTAGACATAAGAATCTTATCGTTATCGCGCAGAATAAAATAATTGAAATATCTATCTTTGCTTGCCTTTCCTTTAAGCTTGACAGGCAATTGATCCACCTCATTCCGTGTTAAGGCATAACAAGAAAGTCGGAACATACATTGCTCGCACAAAGGTTGCTTCGGCTTGCAATGGATTGCTCCAAAATCCATGATAGCCTGATTGTAAAGGGCTGGGTGATTCTGATCTAAATTTTCTTTGGCCACAGCCGTAAAAATCTTCTTTCCTTCAGTAGAATTTATCGGAGTTTCTATCCCATAATATCGCGCGAGCACCCGAAAAACATTGCCGTCCAAAACAGCCTGAGCTTCATTATTAGCGAAAGAAGATATCGCTGCTGCCGTATATTCCCCTATTCCTGGAAGACTTAATAAAGTCTTATAATCTACAGGAAAAACACCATTATATTGATCTCGGACAATTCGAGCGGCTTTATGCATATTCCTACCCCTCGAATAATACCCCAACCCCTGCCAGAGGTGAAGAATATCATCTTCGTCGGCATTCGCAAAGTCTACAACGGTATTAAATCGTTCGACAAAACGCAAGTAGTATGGCAAACCCTGCTCTACACGTGTCTGTTGTAAAATAATCTCCGAAAGCCATATTTTATACGCATCTTTTGTTTCTCTCCATGGTAAATCTCGCTTATGTAGTTGATACCATGCCTGCAGTTCCTCACCAAATATCATAGCAACAAAAATGCATAATTTTTCCCTATTCCGAGCATCGCGTCATCCTAGGATGGGACGAAGAATAGATGTAATCTGCTCATCCGGTTCCAAAACGGTATTCTCTAACGCGATCGAGCCATTGTATTTTTCTTTTAATGCCTGATAAAGTCGTCCATCATAAGAAACAGCAAGTCGCCCATCCGCTTTCAGGTAAACAGGTAAATGCCGATTTCCGACATCAAAACAGAACTCTCCCACTACCGACAGACTCTGACTATCCAACAGCACACACAGGCAGGGTAAAATATTCACCTGTATAAATAAATCCCCCTCATGATAAATACATTGACCTGAATGCAATGCTGTACTATCATCACGCTGGATTCGCACAGTATTACCCTTTCTTGTTTTTCGCTGAATAACACGCTTATTCACCTCATAATAGGAGAGATCCAGAATATCCGAATCGCGTCCCAACTTAACATTGTCGAAGCTTGGTATAAAATCAATCCATATTTCACTGGAAGAATCTCTTCTAAGCATAGTTCAACTCCTCCTCTTCCTTGACTCTAGCCATTTTTCTTCTCCTTTTACGACTAGTTATTTTATCTGTAACAGCCGTAGCTTCTTCTTGGTTCTTCTCTACCGACACTATTTGCCCCGCTCGTGCATCATCTTTTCCTTCTGAAAGCTTGTGCAGGGTAAAATCCCAGCACAATTGCCCCAACATGTGTAAAAAGTCATACAGCAGTTCTCCATCTGTTCCCAGTGCCCGCAAAACAACGACATCCGTTGATGCTTGAGTGAAACCATAAGAAATATCGCTGTATTCAACGGTCAAGATTTCATCGAGCTCCTGTTTGAGTTCCTTCGCAAATAGAGAAGAGAATAAGAAAGTCGCCTGATGGGTATAACCTTCAAAAAACAGCATTTTCTGAATAGGCTGGTTTTTGGGGTTCATCAGTTGATTGTCAATAAAAGACAGCTTACCGTCCCTAAAAATCTTCGTCTGTGTATGTAACCTATCAAATTCAAAAGCTTCTTTCATGTGGATCCTTCCTGCACTGATGATATCGCCCCATATTAAAACCGCATCTTCAGCTAAATGAATGTGGTTCGTTGCTTTGAAAATAGAATCCTTAAACGGTGTAACAGGATGTGGAATATAATGAATGATCCCTCCTAGCCCCACACGCACATCAGTATGTTGTTTAGCACCAGTTTTCATGGGGTGCAGCTTATTGAAAGACTGCGTAAAAAGTTTCAGTTGTGCGTCTTCTTTTACATGCACATCAATATGTAGGTAATCGGAATCCATGATACCCGGCGACGCACTCATAATAATCATCTCGAGATGATCCGTTAGCCCTGCCGCACCATAATGGGTCAGTTTATACGGTGCGTTGTGATAACTTTCCTTCAACCTGCTTCTACCCTCTTCTTTGGCTACGTTTAATACGATTTTACTATCCATATACGATAAATTTTAACCAACAGGCTCCAACAAAGCATACTTTTTGATCCACGCCTTTACGTCTTCCAGACCCTCCAAAGACATTAAATTAGTAAAAATAAATGGCCGTTCTCCACGCATACGAATGGTGTCCTGACGCATGACTTCCAGGTCGGCATGTACATACGGCGCAAGGTCAATCTTATTGATCAAAAGTAAATCTGAACGTGTAATACCCGGACCACCTTTTCGAGGCATTTTCTCCCCTTCGGCAACATCGAGCACAAAGATGGTCAAATCAGCCAAATCTGGACTGAAAGTTGCCGTCAGATTGTCCCCACCACTCTCAACAAAAATCAGTTCAACGTCTTCAAAACGATTGGCCAATTCTTCCACAGCTTCAATATTCATCGACGCATCTTCACGAATAGCGGTATGTGGGCAACCTCCTGTTTCAACACCTATAATCCGTTCAGCTGGTAATGCCGAATTCTGTTGCAGATACATCGCATCCTCACGTGTATAAATATCGTTTGTGACTACACATATACTATAATCTGCAGACATTGAACGTGTCAGACGCTCAATAAGTGCTGTCTTACCAGATCCCACCGGACCCGCAACACCAATTTTCACATAATTTCTTTTGGACATCTATTTTTTCCTCCTTTTTACGAAATGTAAATTCGTGTATATAATTTCTCATGCTGCATGCACCGAATATCTTGGGCAATACAACAGTTTCCAATCAGATCATCATCTAACGCTGGCTGCAGTGCCACCAATTTATTAATTAAGGGTTGCAGCTTAAACAGGATCTGCTGCGCATCCATCTGGCTAATAGGGACCAATTTTGCACAGTTTGTCATAATCCCATTCAATGAATTGTAATAAAAGGCACTCAAAGCGTCTGTGTAGCTAATTCCCTGTGCATGGGCAAACATGGCAAATGCCATCGCATAGTGGCCATGAAGCTCCTGCGCATTAATCGCTTTCAGATATGCCGAACAACGTTTGACGGGCTTTAGCTTTTCCGTCAATTTCAGGAAACGTATTCCCAATTTTTTACTCGCATCCCGAATCTCATAAGGAGCCTTAAATGCTGAAATCAAAGCGTCCAATTCAGCGATTTTCTTCTTTGTCGCTCTCGATTCACAAAGTTGCCAAGCCTTATGAAAAAAAGCAGCATCGTTGTAATAGAAACTATGCTCCAATAGCGTTTGCGCATATTCCTTTGCAGTCTTGGAATCATGTACAATCTCCTTATTGATATAAGTTTCCAGTCCATAGGAATGTGTAAACCCTCCAATTGGGAATACAGAGTCATTGATCTGCATCAATGTCAACAATGGATTCATAAGCAAATTATTATTCATTTAGTTTTTCTTAGGGTATGCAGGCATCCATCACATATATTTTATAAACCCGTAAGCCCAATCCGTCTACTGCGATGCTGTTTTCCTTAGAACCCCTGCCAATGCAATTTTATTTTGGACCACCGCATACTGATGAATCCGTAAGGTATGTGTACGTTCGATAACCCGCGACTCTTTAGTAGGCCTGAATCCCGCACGCTCCAATGTTTCCCATAGCGGGTTTTCATAAGCAGCAATAATTTCATTTGCTGGATTAATAAACACTGGAATATGCTTATTACCAATCTCCAGGCATATGCGTGCCATATCCAGTCTATTTTTCGGGTGCACAACAAGGCAAGGACAGGGTAATATTCGGACAACAATACGCACAGCCTCTGTTTCGAACAAAATATCTCCATCAAACAAAGACTCTTTCCTTAAATTTTTAAATCCAATTTCTCGACCTTGGACTGTAAAGCCGCGTATCACACGTTTTTCGGTATCAAACCATTCGAGCTCCAAAAAGTCAAGTACTACAGCCTCTTTGTCCGTACCATCGGCCCAAATATTTCCCTTAATGTCTCTTGCTAACAACATAACTACCTAATTAGAACAAAAAGTAACGTTGTGCCATTGGAAGTTCTTTCAACGGCTCACAGGTCGCCAATACACCATCTACTGTAACCTCATAGGTCTCTGGATTCACTACGATATTTGGTGTAGCATGATTGTGTACCATATCTTTCTTCATCACGGTACGGCACCCTTCTACCGGCAGGCACTTACGCGATAAGTTCAATTTTTGAATATTTCCGTTTTCTAAAGACACTTTAGAAACGAAATTAAAGCACAATTTTGATACTGCTTTGCCATAATTTCCAAACATCGGCCTATAGATAATTGGTTGCGGTGTAGGAATAGACGCATTGGCATCGCCCATTTTCGCTCCCAGGATCATCCCGCCTTTGATTACAAGTTCGGGTTTAACACCAAATAGTTCGGGCTTCCATAGAATCAGATCGGCATATTTCCCTTTTTCAATTGATCCGATATACTGATCGATACCATGTGCTTTGGCCGGATTGATGGTAAATTTGGACACATAGCGTTTAACACGAAAGTTGTCATTTCCTTTTCCCTGATCCTCGGTTAAGGGACCGCGTTGAATCTTCATCTTATGAGCCGTTTGGAATGTACGGGAGATAACCTCACCCACACGTCCCATCGCTTGGCTATCCGAACTCATAATTGAAAATACGCCCATGTCTTGCAAAATATCCTCGGCAGCGATTGTCTGTGGACGGATGCGTGAATCGGCAAATGCCACGTCTTCTTTTACATTTTTATCCAAGTGATGGCAGACCATCAACATGTCTAAGTGTTCTTCAGCAGTATTTACCGTAAACGGTTTTGTTGGGTTGGTAGATGCAGGGAGGATATTAGGGTACATCGCAATCTTTATAATATCCGGCGCATGCCCACCACCTGCACCTTCCGTGTGAAAGGTATGGATGACACGACCATCAATTGCTGCAACTGTATCTTCAAGGAAACCAGCTTCGTTAAGTGTATCTGTATGAATAGCAACCTGTACATCGTATTTATCAGCAACTTTCAATGCCGCATCAATAGTAGCAGGAGTTGCCCCCCAATCTTCATGGATTTTCACGCCCAATGCACCCGCTTCAATCTGCTCTTCGATTGGTTTTGTGGTGGAAACGTTGCCTTTTCCAAAAAAACCAACATTGATCGGAAGATTTTCAAAAGCTTCAAACATACGCTCGATATACCACTTTCCTGAGGTCACTGTCGTTGCCAGTGTTCCATCTGCTGGTCCTGCACCGCCACCAATAAAAGTAGTTACACCAGAATATAGCGCTGTTTCAATCTGTTGCGGCGAGATAAAGTGAATGTGCGTATCAATACCTCCTGCCGTCAGGATATAGCCTGCACCACCGTGCACCTCTGTAGAAGCACCAATCACCATACCTTGGGTTACTCCATCCTGCACATCTGGGTTTCCAGCTTTACCAATACCGACAATTTTACCGTCCTTAATACCAATATCGCCTTTTACAATACCCCAGTGGTCAATGATAATGACGTTGGTAATACAGAAGTCCAACACATCTTCATCGCGCAGTGCACGGGCAGACTGGCCCATACCATCGCGGATAGTTTTCCCACCGCCAAATTTATTCTCCTCACCGTAAACATTGAAATCTTTCTCAATCTCGATAAACAGTTCCGTATCGGCCAAACGCACTTTATCGCCTGTAGTGGGACCAAAAAGAGCCGCATATTTTTCTCGGGGAATATAAAGTTCTCCATCAATATATTTCACTGAAGATTTATCTAAACCTAGTTTATCTAAACCAAGCGCATGTAGACCAACCGTAGTACCCAAAGTAGTGAGCCCTACAACTTTAATCCATTCGCGTCTATTCCATCCTCCCATATTTATTTAGATTGTCTGAATTTCAATTTTTTCATTTTATCAATGGCTTTGGTCTTCACCGATTGATCTGTATACTTCCCATTTGTCAATCCATTAAAACCGTGGATTTCCTTACTTCCGCCAAATTCAACCAGAACAACTGATTTTTGCTCGCCTGGTTCAAAACGAACAGCGGTGCTGGCTGGAATATTCAAGCGCATCCCAAACGCTTTCTCCCTGTCGAAGGAAAGCAACTTGTTCGCTTCAAAGAAATGATAGTGTGAACCTACCTGAATCGGTCGATCACCTTCATTTTTTACAACAATGCTTGTGGTACGATGTCCCACATTAGCTTTGATTTCTTCTTTTTTTAAAATGTATTCTCCTGGAATCATGTCTTCTAAGATTTATTAACGAATAGGATCATGGACAGTCACCAATTTGGTACCATCTGGAAAGGTAACTTCGATTTGAACATCATGGATCATTTCGGGAACCCCTTCCATGACCTGGCTTCTTTTCAATAAGGTCGTACCATAGGACATTAAATCAGCTACGGATCTCCCGTCCCGGGCTTCCTCCATAATCTGGGCACTGATGTAAGCGATGCACTCCGGGTAATTCAACTTTACCCCACGTTTCAATCGCTTGGCAGCCAATTCGCCGGCCAAATGCAGCATCAGCTTTTCTGTTTCTCTCGGTGTTAAACGCATAAAAAATAAGTATGTATTATTTTGTTAAAGGAATTTATTATAAGACTGGAATGGTAAAATATGCTCCGAAAGCAAGACGGTTGTATTGACTCTTGGCCATATCCATATAGCTCTTATAATTGACCGTATTGCCAACATACCCCAAATAGAACCGAAGATCCTGATTATGGAATGGCTTATGTTGCAAAGTCGCAAAGTACGTCCAGTTTTGACGAAAACTCTTACCCAACTGATCGTCATCGCGCGATCCAGCAATCTCGTACCCACCTTTTAAGGCTATTTCCCACTTTTTACTCAAAAATTGATCATAACGCAGTATGGCAGAACTATAGTTAACGTCTTTTGCCAACACCCGGTTCTCACCGGTTCTACCATAAAATTCGTTGATAGCAGAAGATGCAATCAGCGCATGATCAACTGCGAAATAAGAATATTGCAAATCCAGGTACAGCATCTGTTTGGCCGTTTTGAATTTGTTCGCTAACGAAACAGCATGATTGGTATGCCCCTTAGCAAACTGTGAGACATTGTAGGACCACTTGGTATTGATTCTTTTTTCCATAAATGCTCCGACCCAAGTGAAATAACCTCCCATGGGCACAGCTGATCGTTCCAGATCACCTACAGCAAAACCATTTTTTGCATGAAGCTCCATAAAACTATCATTGGTCGTGTTGTAAACTTGGGCATGTAACGAATGATTCGGGTTGACTTCATAAGATAACATTCCACCGACAACAAAGAGATTCAGTATACGGTCGACATAGTCTGTGAACTTATATTCGTAAATTGGGTTATTTTCAAATTCATAACTCCCGACCATCGCACTTTGCTTACCGGCCGTAACGGACCATTTGAGATCCTTGCCAAACTTGTACTTGATCAATGCCATGTCCAATGCACGCGAGCCATTATCCTGACTCGTTGGAGCAAATGACCTATTCAAACGAAAACGCACTTTATACGACAGCCTATCATTGTATTCCCCGCTCATCAAAATACGGGCGTCATCAAGGTTTGCTTTTGCTTGAGACTCCCCCTCCCCATTGTCCGTTTGCAGACCTGCTCTTAACAGGACATCCAATTGAAATGATTTTGCTCGCGCGGGTTCTTTCAGTAACAAGCTGCTTCTTTGCGCCTGAACAGAGTCCGTTTGGATCTGCTCCTGCGCATGCAATGATGCTATACTAATCCCCAGTGTTGTAAAAAGTGAAAGTGTTTTTTTCATCCTTATGTTTTATTCCTATATGGTATGGAAGCAATCCCAAGATTTTCAAAACATCATTCGTTGCGAAAAATCAAGAAAGATTCCTGAGATATACCGATCTCTGGTACAAGTATATCACAGCCACCTAAAAATGGAATAAGGATGAGATTAAAATGAAATTAGAAAGGAGTTTTTGGGATGGTCACAACAACCAGAGTACCCTGACCTTCGGTAGAGCTGAGCACTAACTCAGCGCCATGCAGGTCAAAGATATTCTTGGCCAAAACAAGCCCCAAGCCGTTTCCATAGATATCACCGACATTGGATGCCCGGTAAAAGGAGGTAAAAATATGTGGTTGGTCTTTTTTGGGTATGCCTATACCCTGATCAAATACTTTAATCGTAATATTTTTGCTATCGCTGCTAATTGCGACACCAACCTGTTGCCCCCGGCCATATTTAAATGCATTGGAAATAATATTGCTAAAGGCAATAAAAAACAGATCAGGATTGGCAGAAACAGTGAGTTCATCGCTGTCCTCGGGAATCTCCGTTAGATCAAAAGAAAGCTTCAGTTCTTTATGGATATTCTTTTCAGCGTTATAAATTTCATAGAGCAACTCGTCAATTCGAATAATTTCCTTATTATCCACCTCGCCCTTAAAACCCATACGGGAAAGCTGTAGCAGATTATTGATGATCAACTCCATCTTATCCGCATATTTCGCGATGATCTCCAGGGAATAATAGGCTTCATGTTCTTTTGACAAGAGCTGTTGTGCCAATTCGGCTTCCCCACCAATAATCGTAAGCGGAGTTTTCAGGGAGTGGGAAGCATTTCCAATAAAGCTTTGTTGAGACTGAACCGAAATATCCAATCGGCTAAGCATTGAATTTAAGTTCGCAATCAAGACACCCAATTCATCTTTGCTATTGCTAAATTTACTAAAAAGGCGATGGTCTAAATGTGCGATATCAACTTTATCCAAATCATTATTGATATCCTTAATCGGTTTCAATAATCGATCTGCAAAGTAAAAAGACATCAGGACAATCAGAAAAATTGCCAAAATGCCTCCTGTGATAAGCGTACGATCCAACTGACGCTGTTCATCATGACCGTAGTCGTCTATACCCTCCGATACAACAATCAGATTTTCATGATGGAGGTGATCCTGAAAAAAAACGGCTACAAATGCCGTCTTCCCATGCATATATCTGCCTTTCCCATTACGAATCACCTCTGTATAAAATGTTTTCGGCATAGGAAGTTCAGGACGGAACTGAACGCTATCACTCCCTTTGGCAATCCGAATAAGGTGATCTGTTCCTTCAGATAATTGTTTCAGGTATTTACGTTTAACCTGAATATAAAGTGCTCTATTTTCCTCTTTCTGATGCACAATGTGGTCGCCAACGATCACCGCATTCTCTTCTAGCCGATGAAAAAATTTGGTCTGTAGACTGTCGTACGTGAAATAAGACACATAAATGGCAAAAACAACAAGCAACAGGGTGCTGATGATAGAAAATAGGAGAACTATTTTGGTCCTAATTTTCATGACGGATGACATAGCCCATACCGATCACCGTATGGATAAGTTTACGTGAAAATTGTTTATCGATCTTTTTGCGCAAGTAATTTACATACACATCAACAACATTGGTACTTAAGTCAACATCCATACCCCATACTTCTTCCAAGATATCGATCCGGCTCAATACCTTATTTCGGTTGAGCATTAAAAATTCAAGTAAACGAAATTCCGTTGCGGTAAGAATAATAGGCGAATTGGCTCGCTGGACGGATTTGCTGTCTCTATCCAATTGAAGATCGTCAAATACCAATATATTTTTCTGCTCGGTAACAGTTTTAGATTTCCGGCTATAACGATTGATCCGCGCCTTTAGTTCTTCCAAACGAAAAGGTTTGGTTAGGTAATCATCCGCATCCCTATCAAATGCTTCCACAATATCCTCCGTCTGATTCAATGCCGTAAGGATAATAATCGGAACCTCATTATTGGACATTCGGATATTTTTACAAACATCCAGACCATTCATTCCAGGCAACATCACATCCAATAAAATAAGGTCATAGTGATTCAGTCCAGCCATTTTTAGACCAGTATAACCATCCATTGCGATGCTTATATGATAACCCTCATCTTTTAAGCCCCTTTCGATCAGCGATATGACGGATGGTTCATCCTCTATAAGTAACAGTTCCACAGCTATCCTTTTTAATCAGTAAAAAATTCGAGGTTTGTAAAATACAAAATTAATATTTCACCTTTCCTTTAAACACACTATATAAGATTTATTTTCACCACTTCTTGACGATTATCTGATATTCGTGATCAAAACAAATCAAAATACCCTCAAAAATGTCTCTTTTTGAAAGAATCTCATCAAATAACGAAAGATTATTTCAAAAACCAGTCTAATTTCAATATTTTTGTATTTCAAAATCACACGATGAAGCAATTTTTCCTTTGTTTAACCTTAACGTTAATGCTGTTTGTCAACCAAGCTGACGCGCAACAAAAATTGTATAAGATTTTTTACCAATTTGCTGACCCTGAAACCGGAACTGATACCGCCGCTTCCGAATTTATAAAAATATTGGCCGGAAATAAAGAGACATTAATGCACGCTTTTATTAGCAAAGACCAGATGCGGATTGAAAATTTGCTTTTCGGCAAATCGATACAGATTAGCAATATCTCCGAAGGTAGTTCTTTTCTGCTGGATGAAATAAATAAAACCTATACTGCAACAGAACTGGCCACCGGCAAACTCATTGAGACTGGCACAAATGAAGGCGATAATTATGCCTATTCGGGGGATTTTGAGATCAGTTTAGTTCCTAATCAGAAGAAAATAATTGCCGGAATTACCTGCGAAAAAGCAACATTCAATCTAACAGGTAGCCAAGATCCACAAACGGAAATTACCGTTTGGTATGCACCCAACTTACCAAAGTTATACTGGGGCACTTACGATTATCTCGAAAAAGTGCCGGGGGCAGCGCTCTATATCGGATCGGCCGGGCTCGGAATTCAAGCGACCAAGGTAGAAGAAATAACATTCGACAAATCACTCTTTGAAATTCCAGCGGATTATGAAGAAGGAGAACCTATTGAGGAAGCTGTAGATTCCACGCTAAACGACCATCTATCTTGGTATCAAGATTCCAATACAGCATATTTTGGTGTACAGGACAGTTTAGGAAACAAATTAACACCAGCAAAGTATACGGCAATATATAGCTATGTAGGAGACTATGCCATCGTAAATGATGCAGCACAAATGTTTGGCTTAATAGACATACACGGCAAAGAAGTTATTCCTTGTCAATATGAATCGCTCAGTTTAGAAACCGAAGGTGGTCCAGTGGTTTACATGAGCGATCTTAAGTATGGACTGTTGGATACAAACGGTAAAATATTGCTGCAGGCCAAATATGACTTTATTTCAGTTCCTAGCCCAGAATATGCACTTTTTACGGAAGGAGAACATACGGGTATCATGGATCAAAAAGGCGCTGTTTTACTTCCTGCCAAATATGAAACCATTTCGGATTATCGCGATAACCTCGCGTTAATTCTAGTCAACCAATCCTACCAGCTTATTAATAAAACGGGGCATAATCAACTTAAAACCGATTATGAGTTTCTATCGTTTGCGGGTGAAAGACTTCTACTGGCATTTAATGACAATAAATATGGGTACATTGATTACACAGGAAAAGTCGTTGTTCCATTTAAATTACAAAATGCCCAAGCTTTTGAAAACGGGCTAGCGCTTGTAACGGAGGATCTAGAGAATTTTTACTATATTGACGCAAAAGGGAAGTTTATCAAGAATTATGAAGAGTAATCCACAGACATTCCACTTGTCGACATTGCATCGTGGAAAATACATGTTAATCTTGCTGATTTCAATCTTTTTGATCGGAATGGGAATGTCTAAAGTTCCCATACAGGAAATTCTCAAGATTATTATTGCTCTTTTAATGATTCCTTTAGCACTGTATCTGGCCATAAAGTCTTCGACTTTGTCATCGACTTGGGTCTTGGATGAGGATACACTTCAGATAAGCAACGCTAAAAAAACAATCGTTTTCCCTTTGCATAATATTTCTCATATCAGGAATCTCAAACGTTCCGGCGGCAACCTGATCATTATCAACCAAAACAAAGGGCCAGCCTTCCGTACCTGGCGCAACAAATTATTTCAAAAGGAAGATGATCTTCCCCTGCTAACGGAAGCCCTAAAGGACGCTGACATCGAATATTACGACTTATAAATTCTTTCTTCCTTCGGTAACATTTGTTACAGGCTTTTGCAAAGGCAGTATGTACCTTTGTAACATCACTTAAGAACAATGTTATGCTATTGGAATACATCAAACAACCATGGCCCTGGTATATTTCAGGACCTTTAATTGCACTGGTCATGTACCTGCTGCTCAAACAGGGAAAGGATTTTGGCATGTCCAATAATCTGCGCACCATGTGTACTGTATTGGGTGCCGGAAAAACTTCCGCTTTTTTCAGATTCGATTGGAAGACCCAGTCATGGAATTTATTGGTAGTACTCGGGACAGCTATTGGCGGTTTTATTGCACATCATTTTCTGAGCGACGGCACTGCAAGCCAGATTAATTCCAAAAGTGTTGCCGACTTAAAAGAGCTGGGTATTATCGACCATCTACAAGGCTACCTTCCTGAATCCATTTTCATTTTCGACGGATCTTTGTTTCAGTTTCTACTTTTAAGTATTGGCGGTCTATTGATTGGGTTTGGAACCCGCTATGCTGGTGGATGTTCATCTGGCCATGCTATTTCTGGACTTAGCAATTTTCAGCTTCCTTCTTTGATCGCCGTTATAGGTTTCTTCCTAGGTGGGATCATCATGGTTCATTTTTTATTCCCGCTAATTTTCGCATAAATGAAAGCACTAAAATTTATTTTCATCGGTATATTGTTTGGAATCATCTTATACAAATCAGAAGCCGCATCATGGTATAGAATCTACGAAATGTTTCAATTTCGTTCCTTTCATATGTATGGGATTATCGGTACAGCACTGACCACAGCAATTATAATCGTACAAATCATCAAGAGAAAACAAATCAAAGATAGTAACGGGATGCAAATAGCATTCCATGATAAAGACAAAAGTATTACACGATACCTACTCGGGGGAACAATCTTTGGCTTAGGCTGGGCATTGACAGGCGCTTGTCCGGGACCAATGTTTGCCCTAATCGGTGCCGGTTATTGGACTATAGGAATCGTCTTGCTTTTTGCTCTGTTGGGTACTTGGCTTTATGGAGTCTTGCGCAATAAGTTGCCGCACTAGTTTTAACAAACTACTTTAGACCAAATTACCTCATATACGCGCAATCTGAGGCCTGTACCACTAGTTAAAATTTTAGAAAGAGAAAATGGAATTGATATTTATAGTTGGTTTTATATTAGCTGTTCTGGTCGGCCTGTCAATGGGTTTGATGGGTAGCGGCGGAAGTATTCTAACATTGCCAATATTTGTTTATATTTTTCATATAGAACCTCAATATGCATTGGACTATTCGTTGTTTTCTATTGGAATATTAGCCTTGGTCGGATCAATTTCTCCGTTGAAAAAAAGAGAAATTGACCTGAAAACTACGGCCATTTTTCTCTTTCCATCGCTAATTTCGGTCTATTTGACCAAGCGTTATCTCCTTGTAGCCATACCAGAGTCATTCCACCTTGGCGAGATAGCGATCTCCAGAAACCATATCATCATGCTCCTTTTCTCGATTGTGATTCTGATTTCTGCGACAGCAATGGTACGAAGACATAAACAGGTTCAGCACGATCGATTCAGAGGTGGAATTGGTCAGATTTTCAACGTTGTCCTCGTCGGATTGCTCGTCGGTATCATGACTGGCCTGGTCGGTGCAGGAGGAGGCTTTATCATTGTACCGGCCCTCGTATTACTCTTAGGAATTCCACTTAAGCAGGCCATTGCTACCTCGTTGTTTATCATCGGGTTAAACGCCTCATTCGGTTTGATCGCGAATTATCAGTTCCTGGAACATATGAATTGGTTTATATTGGTTACCTTTACGTTAATCACTTTAATAGGCCTCCAAATTGGTTCCAAATGGAAAGACAAATTAGATGCGGCAAAATTGAAAGGTATTTTTGGGTACTTTTTAATTAGTATCGGCATCCTAATCTTTGCTTTCGAATTCATTCAATTTGTAAATTATTAAAATCACACGTTATGTTTTTTCAACACATTTTTGAGTCATCTTTAGCACATTCGAGTTATATCATTGGTTGTCAAGCCAAGGGTGTAGCTATAGTCATTGACCCTAAAAGAGATGTAGACAGCTATCTTGAGATTGCACAAAAGAATAATCTGACCATAACCCATATTGCGGAAACGCATATACATGCCGACTACCTTTCAGGTACGCTAGAATTAGCCGCATTGACAGGCGCCCAACCTTATCTATCTGATGAAGGTGGAGAAGATTGGCAATATGAATTTCCACATATCGGATTAAAACATGGAGATCAATTTCAAGTTGGAAATCTGATTTTCCAAGTTATCCATACCCCCGGACATACGCCCGAGAGTATCAGTTTTATATTGATTGATACGCCTGCAACCATGGAGCCAGTCATGATATTTACAGGTGATTTTGTATTTGTTGGAGACATCGGACGCCCAGATTTGTTAGAAAATGCAGCCGGAATGATCGGAACCAAGGAAATTGGAGCCCACCAAATGTACCGATCGTTGCAACATTTCTTGGCTCTACCTGATCATATTCAAGTATGGCCCGCACATGGGGCCGGATCCGCTTGTGGAAAGGCGCTAGGCGCCGTTCCGAGTTCAACAGTTGGTTATGAAAAAATACGAAACTGGGCGCTTCAATACCAAAACAACGAAACAGCCTTCGTGGAAGAGCTATTATCAGGACAGCCCGAACCGCCACGCTATTTTGCCATGATGAAAAAACTCAACAAAATAGCACGGCCTTTGCAAACAGTAGTTCCTCAGTACAACAAGTTAACGAACGAAACTTTTCTGGATTTATACCACAAAGGAACAACTATCATTGATACACGCCATAAGTTTGAGTTTGCCAAAGGATATCTCCCCAATAGCATCAATATTCAGAACAACAAAACGTTTAATACCTGGGCTGGTTGGATACTTAATTACATGGATCCTTTTATACTCATTGTAGAGGAAAGCCAATTGGACGACATTGCCCGCAAGCTTATGCGCATTGGATTGGATCATGTTGCTGGATATGTTACGCTTGATACGATTCCTCATTTGGGGATTCCATTGGAACATCAGCAACTCATCGGTTTCGAGGAGATGAATAGTGTATTAGGCAAATCCGATATCCAAATACTTGATGTGCGCAATTCTAGTGAGTTTGAAGAGGGGCATTTACCGCATGCGACTCATATCTTTGTTGGTACAATTGCAGACAATCTTAACCAAATTGACCGAAATAAACAGCTATACCTGCATTGTCAGTCCGGAGACCGAGCAACCATAGCGGCATCCATATTGGCAAAAAATGGTATTAAGGACGTCAAAATTTATAGTCCTTCCATCAATGAATGGAAATTAAAGGGTGGAACATTGGTACAGTAACCTATATAAAAAGATCCCAGAATATTTATCCTGGGATCTTTTTTTAAAGAACCAAACTATAGAATTTGAGCTGCCATTGCATACAATAAAGAGCAATTCAACTCGTCAGTATGCGTTTATAGACTATTTCTATTGATCCGCAGAAATTCGATAACCTCGTCCTTCTTCTCTTCCAACTTGCCTTTCTTTTCCGTAAATTGGTGATTATAGATGGTCAGGTACTGATGGTCGTCCGTTTCAGATTCATATACTTCGGCAGTGGCAAAAGAGAAATGCTCTTCTTCATCCGAAAGATGGTCATACACATAGGCAAAATCATGATTACCCAAGGAGCTTACTACAGCATCTTTATCCGCCACGAATTTTAACCTTCCGGGTAATGTCCGTTTATTCATCCATGTTTCGTCTTTTTCAGAAAAAGGGTAAATAGTAATACCTCGAAATGCCATAATAATTGGGGTAATCAGAATAATACCCATTTCAATCGCCCACACGGCCCACAACATACCGCCCGAAACCGGACTCTTTTTCAAGGTAAAAGTGCCGACTTCATTTAAACCTTGCATCGCTTCCCAAATAAATGAAGGGTGTAAGAAAAATGCTTTGAACCCCTCCAGATTAAAAGACGATTTTACCCAGGTATCTCCACCCATTGTCCCCTCCGCATTGTACATCAGCGACACAAAAAGAGCCCACTGGGCATAAAAACCTAAAATTGCAATCAGCAAAGTAATCAATATTGCAATGCCCTTATTTCTTAATTTCCATCGTTTGAAACAAAAATTAAGAACATAGAATATTCCAGCACCAAATCCCAATGTAATAAATACATTAAAATAAATAATAGGAATAAACCACTGCAAAGCGATGTAAACAATTGCCAGGACAACGGCACCCACTGTACCTAGCACAAGAGAGCCAATTAATGCCAAAGCAGGAGCCTTTCCCGAGGGCTTATAATATAGATTTTCCATAAAAACAGTAAAATTGATTTTTAACTTAACAGATAAATCCCTTAACCAAAACCAAGCCAATTCTCCAAAGACCAGTCAATTTTCGTCAAGATTTGATGACATTAACTTCGTTACATTCGTTTAAGTGCCATTTATTGAGACAATTTTGTAAGTTTGGGGCATGAAAATCAAAATAATATCCTTTTTTACACTTGCATGTGTATTAAATATTTGGGGGGCAGTAGCGAAGGCCCAAAGAAAAGGATTCTGGCAACAGAAAGTTGACTACAACATGGATGTCAACGTGGATGAAAAAGCATATCAGTACGATGGAAAAATGACCTTGAAGTACAGCAATAATTCAGGGCAGTCACTAAAAAAGGTATATTTCCATTTATATTTTAATGCGTTTCAACCAGGATCGATGATGGATTACCGCTTAAAAAACATCAGTGATCCCGACAAGCGAATGGTCACTAACTTGGGTACAAAAGAAAAACCGGTATATCAAAGCCGTATCGGAGAGCTGAAAGCCAACCAAACTGGTTATCAAAAAATCAAAAGCTTAACAGTCAATGGTGCCAACACAACATTTAAAATTGATGGAACTATTTTGGAGGTAACTTTACCAGTTGCAATCCAAGATGGGGAAACAGCACGTTTTGATATGGAATGGACCGCACAAGTTCCGGAACAAATCAGAAGAACTGGCCGAAATTCGGCCGAAGGTGTAGCACTATCTATGGCACAATGGTATCCGAAGATGGCTCAATTCGATGAATTCGGCTGGCATTTGGATGAATATACGGGCCGTGAGTTTATTGCCCCTTTTGGCAACTTTGACGTTACCATACACCTCAATAAAAATTATGTCGTTGGTGCCTCAGGTGTTCTTCAAAATCCATCAGATGTTAAAGGCTATCAACCAAAAGCAAAAGTAAAAGCCGTCGACAATAAAGCAACCTGGCACTATAAGGCCCAAAATATCCACGATTTTGTGTGGGCTGCAGACCCCAAATTTGTCGTGGATTCCGCCTCAAGTAAAAATGGCATAAGAGTGTATACCGTGTTCTTGCCAACGGACAAAGAAGTGATCTCGAATTGGAAAACAGCAATAGGACTTTCTACCGAATTCTTTGACTTCTGTAGTGCGAAGTTTGGTAAATATCCATGGCCAACTTATACCATCATTCAAGGTGGAGATGGCGGAATGGAATATGGTACAGCTACGCTTATCACAGGTGGCCGCAATCTAAAAAGCCTTGTCGGTGTAATATTCCATGAATCGGCACACTCTTGGTACCAACAATTGTTTGGGATCAACGAAACCGTAGATGAATGGTTTGATGAGGGCTTCACATCCTATGTCGAAGAGCTGGCTATGCAGCATATCTTTGAAAAAAGAGGTGCCATAGCATCTAACCCGCAAATTGCAGCCTACCGTGGATATTACAAATTGGCCCTTTCAGGTAAAGAGGAACCAATGAGTTTACTGGCAGATTATTATAACACCAACTATGGCTACAGCAACGAAGCATACAACAAAGGTGCCGTGCTTGCAGAACAATTGGGTTATATTATTGGTCAGGAAAATTTAGAAAAAACCTTCTTGAAATTCTATGATATCTGGAAGTTTAAACATCCGACACCAAATGATTTCAAACGCGTGGCTGAAGATGTTTCCGGTATCAACTTGAAATGGTATTTCAACCTGTTTATCAATACGACACGTCAAATCGATTACGCC
>PJUE01000372.1_pt1 | contig 32463 bp, 35 predicted proteins | sample 1512171 | NCBI WGS metagenome assembly PJUE01 (sample SAMN08177674, study PRJNA422409) | Feces metagenome, whole genome shotgun sequencing project. | isolation source: Chicken feces (3) enriched on wood chips: alkali lignin treatment | host: Gallus gallus | place: USA: Madison | collected 2015-01-15
CGCCGCCTCGTCCGGTCGCGGCGTGACCAGAATTTGCGGTCGGGCGATGGCCGCGTTGTTGACGATGTTGGCCAGGCCGTGGTCCCCGCGCATCTCGTCCTCGACCTTGCGGGCCGCCGCCTCCAGCGTCGCCGGGTCGTCGCCCAGGATGGAGAAGGTGTAGCTGGTGCCGTCGCCGGGGCCGCCGCCCTGCTGGGCGATGCCGGCGCGGATGCGGGCGCCGGGGATCTGCTTCAGCTCGTCGACCATGACGCGGGCGAAGGCCTGCTGGCTCAGCTCGCGCTTACCCTTGGGCACCATGTCGGCGTAGACGTTGGCCTGGTTGACGGACTGGCCGCCGATGGCGGCGTAGACCGAGGTGACCTCCGGCCGGGCGTTCAGCTTCTGGGTCACCTGCTGCACCACGGCGTCGGTCTGGCGCAGGGTGGCGCCCGGCGGCAGCTCGACCTGGAAGGCGGCGCGGCCCTCGTCGGCGGGCGACATGAACTCGAACGACATCTTGGCCGCGATCGACAGGCCGATGGAGCCGAACAGGAAGACGCCGCCCATGACGAAGACGATCCAGCGGTGCTTCAGGCACCACCTCAGCGAGCGCAGATAGCCGCCCATCCAGAAGGGATCCTTGTCCTCATGATGGGTGTGCTTGAGCAGATAGGCCGCCATCAGCGGCGTCAGAAGACGCGCCACCACCAGGGAGAAGAAGACGCTGATGCAGGCGGCCAGGGCGAAGGCCTTGAAGAACTGGCCGATGATGCCGGGCATGAAGCCCACGGGCGCGAACACGGCGATGATGGTGCCGGTCGTCGCCACGACCGCCAGACCGATCTCGTCGGCCGCCTCGAAGGCGGCGTCATAGGGCGGCTTGCCGTCGCGCATGTGGCGGACGATGTTCTCGATCTCGACGATGGCGTCGTCGACCAGGATGCCGATGGTCAGCGACAGGGCCAGCAGCGTCACCACGTTCAGCGACTGGTCCATCGGCCCTAGGATGGCGAAGGTCGGGATCAGCGACATCGGCATGGCCGTCGCCGCGATCAGGGTCGCCCGCCAGTCGCGCAGGAAGATCCACACCACGATGACCGCCAGGACCGCGCCCAGGATCAGCGCCTCCAGCGAGGCGAGGTAGGATTCCTCGATGTATTTCACGCTCGAGGTGACCTGTTCGATGGTCAGTTCGGGATGGGCCTCGTCGATCTTCTCGACCTCGGCGCGGACCTTTTCCGAGACCTTGACCTCGCTGGCCTCGCGCGAGCGCAGGAAGTTGAAGGTCACGGCCTCCTGGCCGTTGTAGCGGGCCAGGCGGCGCGGCTCGCTCCACTTGTCGACCACGGTCCCCAGGTCGCCCAGACGCACGTTCTTGCCGTCGCCGACCGGCACCAGGGTCTCGCGCAGCTGTTCGACCGAGCCAGCGGCGCCCAGAGTGCGCACGGCGCGTTCCGACCCGGCGATGGTGACGCGCCCGCCCGGCAGGTTGTTGTTGACGTTGGTCAGGGCCTGGCTGACCTGGGCCGCCGTGACGCCGTAGGCGCTGAGCCGCTGCGGGTCCAGTTCGACGCGGATTTCGCGGTCCACACCGCCGGAGCGGTTGACCTCGCCGACGCCGCCCAGCGCCAGCAGGGCGCGGCTCATCTCATTGTCGATGAACCAGCTGATCTGTTCGGGCGTCATCGTCTCCGAGCGCACGACATAGGTGATCAGGGCGTCGCCGGTGATGTCGATGCGCTGGACCGTCGGCTCCTGCATGTCCTGGGGCAGGCTGGCGCGCACCCCGCTCATGGCGTTGCGGACGTCGTTGGTGGCGCGCTCGGTGTCGGTGCCCAGCTCGAACTCGATGGTGGTCGAGGACACCCCGTCCGAGACGTTGGAATAGATGTGGCGCACGCCCGACAGGCCGGCGATCGAATCCTCGATCACCCGGGTGACCTGCACCTCCATCTCGGTCGGGGCGGCGCCGGGGCGCGCGGCCGTGACCGCGACCAGCGGGAAGTCGATGTCGGGGTTGTTGTTGATCCGCATCCCGGCGAAGCCGGTCACGCCGCCCAGCGTCAGCAGCAGGAACAGCAGGATGATGGGGATGGGGTTTTTGATCGCCCAGGCGGAAATCTGGTTCATGGCCGGGCCTTACTTCTTGGCGGGCGCTTGGGCGGCGGGCGCGGCGGCCGGAGCGGCGGTCGCGGCGGCGCGCGGCGCGGCCACCGTCACCTTGTCGCCGTCGTTCAGGAAGCCGGCGCCGGCCACCACGACCCGCGCCCCGGCGTCCACGCCGTCCACCGAGGTCTGGTCGTCGCGCCGCGACAGCACCGTCACCGGCGTGAAGCGCACCGAGGAATCGGCGTTCAGCACGAACACCCCTGACCTGTTGCTGCGATACAGGACCGCATCGGTCGGCACGACCGTGGCCGGGCGGGCGCCGGCCTCGATGGCGGCGCGGGCGAACATGCCGGGCTTCAGCGCGCTGCCGGGGGCCAGGCTGATGCGGGCCAGGCCGAGGCGAGTCTGCGGATCGACCTCGGGCGTGACGATGCGGACCGTGCCGGTAGTCGATCCCGCCTGGCTGGAGGTGACGGCCGCGCTCTGACCGGCCTGGATCAGCGGCAGCTCGGTCTCGGGCACCTGGGCGTCCAGCTCCAGACGACCGTCGCGCACCATGCGGAACAGCTCGGTCCCGGCGGCGATGATCTGGCCCTTGGTGACGCTGCGGCTGATGATCAGGCCGCTGACCGGCGCGCGGATGGTGGCCTGGGACAGGCGGGTCTGGGTTTCGGACAGGGCGGCCTGCGCCGAGGCCAGATTGGCCGCCGAGGCGCGCTGATTGGCCAGGGCCGTGTCCAGCGAGGCCTCGCTGAGGAAGCCGCGCTCCTTCAGTTCCTGCGCGCGGGCCAGGGCGGCGTCGTCGCGGGCGGCGTTGGCCTCTGCCGTCTGCACCGCCGCCTGCTGCTGGCGCACCTGGGCCTTCAGCAGGACGTCGTTCATCTGCACCAGGGGCTGGCCCTGGCGGACGTAGGAGCCTTCATCGACATAGAGGGTCGTCGCCGTCAGCCCGCCGGTCTCGGCGCCGACCGGCACCTCCTCCCAGGCCGAGACGGTGCCCGAGGCGACCACGGTGCGGGGCAGGGCGACCGAGATCGCCGTCGTGGCGCTGACCGTCTGGCGCGAGGCCCCGCCTTCCTTTTCCTTGGGGGCGTCGCCGTGTCCGCCGCAGGCGGCCAGGGTCAGGCTCGCGGCGAAAGCCACGGCCATGGCGGAGGTCAGTCGGGCCGAAAAGCGTCGAGAGGTCGCCACGTGCGGATATCCTGGGAGATTGAGCGTTCAGTCAGGCGCGCGCCAACCTTCTGTCCGGCGTCGCGGGCATAGCAAGGCTGTTTACCCGTTCAGCGATCCACGCTCAAACGACTCATTCGCAATTACAGAGAAGTAATCTGCAACCGGCGCGAGCATGGATCGAACGCGGTCAGGGCCGGTCGCGCGCCGGCAGGGCGGCGACCTCGGCTTCGGTCAGGGCGCCGGCCATGCGCACGCTGCATGGCATGGACGAGGGCGAGCCGCCGACGACCAGTCGGGTGTAGTCGCCGGTGCACAGGCTGTTCATCCCGCCCATGGGCGCGAAACCGATGGCCAGGGCGTCGCTCAGCTCCGGGCAGGCGCCCGCCGCCTCAAGCCGATAGATGGTCTTGTCCAGTTCGCGCACATAGACGTTTCGCCCGTCGGCCGAGGCCCGGAAGCTGCGAACGTCGTCCTGGAAGAAGCATTTGCGTGCGTTTGCAGCCGTGGCCGTCGTCCCATCGGCGGAGGTCGAGACGGGCGCGCAGGCCGCCAAGGCGCCTAGGGCGCACAGGAAGACGGAAAAGGCGAGGCGGGCGGACATGGCGTTGCTCCATGATTGGGCGAGTCCGGGAGGCTCGGTCAGCGTCAGATAGCGTCTGGAGATGAACCTTGGCTGTCAACGCGCGCCGCCGTCGCGGGTTGCGCTTCATGGCGTCGGGGATCCAGCCGCCCGGCCGACTCGGCCGGCAGGGGCGAGGGCCGCCCCAGCAGCAGGGCCGCCAGATGCTCGCCCAGAAGGGGCGCGACGCAGAAGCCGCGCGACCCCAGGCCGGTAAGGACATGAAGCCCGTCCTCCCATGCGCCGCACAGGGGCAGGCGATCCGGCGTCGTCGCGCGCACGGCGACGCGGCGACTGTGGACGGGCGCTTGCTCCACGCCTGCGGCGCGTTCAGGCAGGGCGGCGGCCAGGGTCGCGCGGTTGCGGGCGCTGGCCGCATCCGAGGCCTCGGGCGCGTCGATCCCCCGCTCGTGGGTGGCGCCGTACAGCATCCCCCGCCCCGTCGGCGCGGCGTAACCGCCCCAGGCGACGGCCTGCGGCGACGTCGCGCCCTCGATCCAGTCCGCCTGCCCGGCCACGGGCGACAGCGGCGACTCGGGCGCCAGTCGCGCCGAGCCCCAGCCGGCGGCCACAACCACGGCGTCCGCCTCGACCAGGACGGCGTCGTCCGCGCCCCGCACGCGCCAGCCCTCCGGTATGGCCTCCAGCCGCGCCGCCCTGGCCTCGATCCGCTCGGCGCCCGCCAGCCACGGCTCCAGTATGGCGTCGGACCGCACTGTCAGCGCCGTCTTCATCATCAGCCCGCCGCGCGTGACAGGCTCGCCCAGGCGCGCGGAACAGGCGGCCGCGTCCAGCCGCTGCATGGCGCCGTCGGGCCACAGGGTCTGGGCGGCGATCTTGTCGAAGCGGGCGGCGTCGCGCGGCGCCTGTTCCAGTTGCAGCACCCCTTCGGCGACGACGGCGCCGGGCAGGGCGCGATAAAGCGCGCGCGCGCGTTCCAGGGCCTGGGCGTGGAGGCCCGCGATCAGGGCGTCGCCCGCGTCCAGGCGCGGCGTGACCAGGGAGGCCGGAAAGCCCGAGGCCCCGGCGCCCGCCCGCTCGGCCTCGATGACGGTGACGCGGACGCCTTCGGCGATCAGGGCGCGCGTGACGGCGGCTCCGGCGATTCCGGCGCCGACGACGGCGACGCGGCGAGGACTTGGGTCAGAACTGGGGTCAGGGCTGGGGTCAGAACTGGGGCCCGCCATGCGCGCCTCGAGCCGCTCGCGCTTCCGGCCGTGGCCCGGCTTCTTCTCGACCGTGAAGCCGTGATCGGCCAGGCCGCGCCGCACCGCTCCGGCGACGGTGAAGGTGGCCAGCCGGGCGCCGGCCCCTGAGCGCGCCGCGACCAGGGCCAGGATCTCGGGCGACCACATGCCGGGGTTCAGCGCGGGCGAGAAACCGTCCAGGAACCAGGCGTCGGCCGGTCCCGACCATTGCTCCAGCGCCCATCGGGCGTCGCCGACGGCCAGGTCGATCGTCGCGCCCCACTGCGGCAGATCCAGCCGGTGAAAACCCGGCGTCCCGGCAGGCCAGACCGGCAGCACCCCGGCGGCCGTCTCGGCCAATTCCGGCCAGGCGGCCAGGGCGCGCGCGGCCTCTTCGCGCGTCAGGGGGAAGCCCTCGACGGAGAAGACCTTGAGGCGCCCGCCTTCGGGCCGCTCGCGCCGCCACAGGTCCAGCAGGGCGACGATGTTCAGCCCGGTGCCGAAGCCCAGTTCGGCCACGGTGAAGGCGGAGCGCCCGGCCCAGGCTTCGGGCAGGCCGCAGCCCTGCAGAAAGACCGCGCGGGTCTCCGCCAGGCCGTCGTCCTTGGAAAAATACACATCGCCGAATCGACCCGAGCGAGGCGAACCGTCGTCCGCCCACAGCAGTTGAGGCGAGGCGTCGTCGTCCATCGGCGGGGCGGTGATGTCGGGGGAGCGGGTCATGACAGCCGTCTATCGACCCTGGCGGCGGGACGGAAGCGCCATCGACCCGGCAGGCGCGCATGAAAAAAGGGACCGTCCGAAGACGATCCCTTTCTCCATCACGGTCCGCAGGACCGCGATTTAAGACTGTGAAGTCTTAGGCAGCCGGGGCAGCCGGAGCAGCGGCCGGAGCGGCGGCGGCGTCAGCGGCCGGAGCAGCGTCGGCAGCCTTGGCGGCTTCGCCAGCGGCTTCGCCAGCAGCGGCGGCAGCGTCGGTGGCGGCGGCGTCAGCCGTAGCAGCGGCGTCGGCAGCGGTGTCGGCGGCGGCGGTGGCGTCGGCAGCGGCGTCTTCAGCCTTGTCGGTGGCGGCCGGTTGGCAAGCAGCCAGGGCCAGAGCGGCGGCCGAAGCGGCGATCAGAGCGGTGATGCGCATAGGTTTCTTCCTTCAGAAGGTAAAAGCGAGACCATGAACCTCGCTGAGGGAGTGATAACGGCTTCGTGAGGAGGAGCGCAAGCGATTTCTCACGCGTTCGTGAAGGCGGGTGAGGCCGCAGGGCTTCGACCCGCAGTTCAGGCCAGAGTTCAGGTCAGAGCTCAGGCCCCGTCGGGCGGGACCGGGCGCGGTGCGGTCGGGTCCATGGGATCGGGCGGCGTCGGTTCGTTCGGGTCCGGCGGCAGGGTCGGCGGCGAGGGGACCGGCGCGGCCTCTCCCGGCGGCGGGGTCGCCGTTCCGGTCGAATCGGGCGCGGGCACGGGGCTGACGGGCGGCGCGGCCGCTGCAGGCGCGGCGTCCGTCACGGGAGCGGGCGGCTCGGGCGCCCGCTCGTTGCAGGCGGCGACGAGGGTCAGAATCGACAGGCCGCCGAGCGTGGCCGCGCAACGGCCGAGGCGGGAAGGGCGAGGTGAGGGACGCGCAGGCATGGGACGGCTCCAGGCGTAGGGCCGCGCACGCGGCCGTGATCCTGAGAGAACCGTCGTGAACGCTCCGTGTTCCGAAAACGCCTGAGGCGTCAGGCGTCCATCGGCGCGGCGGCCAGGGCCTCTTCCATCTCGGTGAAGGACGGCTGGGCGGTCGAGGGGATGTCGCCGCGTCCGATCTCGACCGAGATCTGGGCCGCATTGCCGTGCAGGTGGGCCACCAGCACCGACTGGATGATCTTGTAGTAGGCGCCTTCCTCCTCGACGATGGCGTTCAGGCGCGAGGCGAACGGCCCCACCAGCCCATAGGCCAGGAAGACGCCCAGGAAGGTGCCGACCAGGGCGCCGCCGATCATGCCGCCCAGAACTTCCGGCGGCTCGGTGATCGACCCCATGGTCTTGATGATGCCCAGCACGGCGGCGACGATGCCGAGCGCCGGCAGGCCGTCGGCCAGGGTCTGCAGCGCGTGGGCCGGGGCCAGGGCCTCGTGGTGGTGCTTCTCCAGCTGTTTCTCCATGGCGTCCTCGATCTGGTGCGGATCCTCGAGGTTCATGGTCATCATCCGCAGGGTGTCGCAGATGAAATCGGTGGCGAAGTGGTCCTTCAGCACCTTGGGATATTTCTGGAAGATGGCGCTCTCGGCGGGCTTCTCGATGTGGTTCTCCAGGGCGATCACGCCCTTGGACTTCATCGTCTTGGTCAGTTGAAACAGTAGGCTGAGCAGGTCCTTGTAGTCCTGCTTCTTCCACTTCGGCCCGGCGAAGCATTTGCCCAGGCCGCCGAGGGTGGCCTTGATGACCGGCAGGCTGTTGGAGATCAGGAAGGCCGCGATCCCCGCCCCGAAGATGGCCATCAGCTCATAGGGCAGCGAATAGAGGATCGTCGCCATCTTGCCGCCGTGCAGCAGGAAGCTGCCGAACACCATGGCGAACAGCATGACGATGCCGATGATCTGGAACATGAGGCGAGCAGGCGTCCTGGAGCCGAAAGGGTCGGGAGGCCGTTATCGCCGTTAATGCTTAAGGGCGCGTTTCGCGAATCCCGGTTCGGGACAAAAAGAACAGAAACCCTCTCCCGGCGGGAGAGGGCTTGAGCGCACGAGAGCGAAGCGATCGTTCTGGCGCGAAAGGGTGAGGGGCTTGTCCTGTCAGTCGGCGTAAGCCGCCGCGCTACGGCCTTCGGCCGACTTCACCCGTGAACCCTCACCCTTTCGCCTGTTCCAATCGCTGCGCTCTTGGAGGCTCAAGCCCTCTCCCATCGGGAGAGGGTCTCTTCATCTAAAGCCGCGTCGCGCCGCTGAGGATGTTCTCGCGCGCCTTGGCGGTCAGCTTCTGATAGCCGGCCTTGCCGCCGCGCACATAGACGGCGCCGTCGACCTTTTCCGGGTCGAAGCCGTCGGCGACCAGGTCGACCTTGCGGTATTTGAAGGTGCCGGTGGTGTCGGCCGACTTCAGCATCCGCACGAACACCGGCCGGGCGTAGGTCGGCAGTTGCTCGTCGGCCCAGGCGGCGAAGCTGGCGGCGTCGAACTTGCCGTCCAGCACCAGGCCGACCATGCCCGCCTTGCCCTCCTGGCCCGGCACCTCGACGCCATAGGCGATGACCTCCTGCACGCCCGGCGCCTCGGACAGGCGCTGTTCGACCTCGGCGGTCGAGACGTTCTCGCCCTTCCAGCGGAAGGTGTCGCCCAGCCGGTCCATGAAGTAGAGGTAGCCCTCGCGGTCCTGGCGCATCAGGTCGCCGGTGCGGAACCAGCGGTCGCCCTTCTTGAACACGTCGGTCAGGATCTTCTTCTCCGATGCCTTCTTGTCGGCGTAGCCCGAGAAGTCGTGGCGGATGTCGCTGCCGATCTGGCCGATGGCCTCGCCGGTCTCGCCGATAGAGACCGGGACGCACAGACCGTTCGGTCCGCGCAGGGGCTCGCCCGTCTCGGGGTCCAGGGCGATCAGACGGATGTTGATCTGGGACTTCAGATAGCCCGGCACCCGACCGATGGCGCCCGCCTTGCCGTCGAAGTTGAACAGGGAGACGTTGCCCTCGGTCGAGCCGTAGAACTCAAGGATGTCCTTGATGCCGAAGCGGCTCTGGAACTCGGGCCAGACGTCGGGGCGCAGGCCGTTGCCGAAGGCCAGCCGCAGCTTGTGGCCCTTCTCGTCCGGGTGTTCCGGGCTGTTGACCAGATAGCGGCACAGCTCGCCGATATAGACGAACAGGGTCGCGCCCGTCGCCTTGACGTCCGGCCAGAAATGGGTGGCCGAGAAGCGCCGCCGCGTCACCATCCGTCCGCCGTTCAGCAGCACCGAACCGACCCCGACCAGCCCGCCGGTCGAGTGATACAGCGGCAGGACGTTGAACAGCACGTCCCTGGGCGTCGAGGCCGTGGCGCCGGCGAAGGCGCGCATATAGGTCCGCACCCGCGAATGCGGCATCCGCGCCGCCTTCGGCAGGCCCGTCGTGCCCGAGGTGTAGATGTAGAGGGCCGTGTCGCGGTTGGTCATGCCCTGGCGCAGCGAACGGTCGGGCCGAACCGAGGAGGCGCTGCGCACGGCGTTGTCCAGGTCGCGGCGCGTATTGGTCTCATTCTCCTCGCCCAGGCCGTGGACCCAGATCATCAGGTTGCGGTCGACCAGGCCGCGCGCGTCCTCGACCGCCTGCCAGCAGTCCTCGTCCGTCACCACGTTGAAGGCCGTCGAAATGGTCAGGCAGTGGGCCAGGGCAGCGCCGGTCAGATTGTTGTTGATCAGGGCGGTGGCCACCCCGACCTTGGAGAAGCCGAACCAGGCCGCGACGTATTCCACGCGGTTGTGCATCACCAGGGCGATGACGTCGCTGCGCTTCAGATTGCGGCTCTTGGCCCAGTTGGCGTAGCGGTTCGCCAGGGCCTCGAACTCGCGATAGGTCAGCTTGCGGGTCTCGTCCTCGACGGCGATGTTGGGGCCGAACCTGTCGACCGCCTCCTCGATGTCGTCACAGGCCAGGACGTCGCTGTCGAGGGTGATGGGCTTGATGCGCTTCAGAAGCCGGAACAGCCCGCTCGCGAACTTGATGTCACGCCGGATGTTTGCCGCCAGTCCCATGGGTGCGCCGCCTCTTCCCGATTTGCCCTTGCCACGGTGATGGACGGCGAGGGGCGGCGGGTCAACCGGCGGCGGGGACGCAGGCCGGGTCATTCTGAAAAAAGACAAGCTTTCGCGTGCTTTTCAATGACGTAAGGTCAAGTCGAAGGCCGACGCAACGTCAACCTGATGCTGGAATGACGGCGGCGTTCACACTGGGTCGTCTACAGAGGAAATCAGACGAACGTCGTCATGACTGATGACGCCCCCGCCGCATCTCAGCGCGCGGCGGGCGCCACCCGCCAGATCGCGTCGCCCACGTCGTCGGCGACCAGCAGGGCGCCGCGTCCGTCGACCGCCACCCCGACCGGCCGCCCCATGGCCTCGCCCTTCTCATTGCGGAACCCGGTCAGCACGTCCTGCGGCGGCCCGTCCGGCCGCCCGTCGCGGAAGGGCACGAAGATGACCTTGTAGCCGGACGGCGGATTGCGGTTCCACGAGCCGTGCTGGCCGATGATCGCCCCGTTTCGCCACTGCGGCAGCAGCGCCCCCGTATAGAAGGTCAGGCCCAGCGACGCCGTGTGCGGCCCCAGGGCGTAGTCGGGCTTGATCGCCCTGGCGACCATGTCGGGCCGGGCGGGCTGCACCCGCTCGTCGACGTTCTGGCCGTAATAGCTCCATGGCCAGCCGTAGAAGGCGCCCGGCGTGACCGAGGTCATATAGTCGGGGACCAGATCGTTCCCCAGGGCGTCGCGCTCATTGACCGAGGTCCACAGGCGGCCGTCCTGCGGGTTCCAGGCCAGGCCGACGGGGTTTCTCAGCCCCGAGGCGAAGACGCGCCGCGCGCCCGTCGCCGCGTCGATCTCCAGGATCGCGGCGCGGTCGACCTCCTCGTCCAGCCCGTTCTCGCCGATGTTGGAGTTGGAGCCGACGCCGACATAGAGCTTGGTCCCGTCGGCCGAGGCGACCAGGCTCTTGGTCCAGTGGTGATTGCGCCCGGCCGGCAGGTCCGCGACCTTGACCGGCGCCGCGTCGATGCGCGTCTGGCCTGTCTGATAGGGGACCATGACCACGGCGTCGGCGTTGGCGACGTACAGCCGCTCTCCGACCAGGACCATGCCGAAGGGCGAGGTCAGGCCGCCCAGGAAGACGGTCTTCGTCTCCGCCGTCCCGTCGCCGTCGGCGTCACGCAGCAGGCTGATGCGGTCGGCGCTGGGCCGTTCGCCCGACCCGGCGCGCGCCATCACCAGTCCCTCGATCCAGCCGCGCAGTCCCCCCTTCTTCTCCTTCGGCCTGGCGGGCGCCTGGGACTCGGCGACCAGCACGTCGCCGTTGGGCAGGACGTAGAGCCAGCGCGGATGGTCCAGCCCTGTCGCGAAGGCGTTCACCGCCAGGCCCGCCGCCGGGATCGGCGTCCGGCCTTCCGGCCAGCCGACGGCGGGGGCGATCTTCACCATGGGGACTCGCTGCGGCTGCGGCGCCGGCAGGTTGGGCGCGGCGCCGAACCCGTCCGTTTCCGGCAGCACGCTTTCGGTCTCGCAGGCCGCCAGACCGAGTGCGGCGACGAGGGGCAGGGCGAGGAAGAGGGGGCGAACAGACATGACGGACATCCTGAACGATTGCCCTTCATCATACGCCGTTTCGCGCCAGAAGGGGCCTCCCCCTTGAGCGGGCGGGGCGCCCTGCCTATCTGCCATCCCCGAAGCCGGGAGGGGCTCCATGCCAGCCGTCATTTCCATCGAAGGTCTGACCAAGACCTACAAGTCCGGCCATCAGGCCCTGAAGCGCGTCGATCTGGAGATCGAGAAGGGCGAGATCTTCGCCCTGCTGGGTCCGAACGGGGCGGGCAAGACGACGATGATCTCCATCGTCTGCGGCATCGTCACCCCGTCCAGCGGAACCATCATCGCCGACGGCCACGACATCCAGTCCGACTACCGCGCCGCCCGCACCCGGATCGGCCTGGTCCCGCAGGAGCTGACGACCGACGCCTTCGAGACCGTCTGGGCCACTGTCGCCTTCAGCCGGGGCCTGTTCGGCAAGGCGCCGAACCCGGCCTATGTCGAACAGATCCTTCGCGACCTCAGCCTGTGGGACAAGAAGGACGCCAAGATCATGACCCTGTCGGGCGGGATGAAGCGCCGCGTCATGATCGCCAAGGCCCTGAGCCACGAACCGGAAATCCTCTTCCTGGACGAGCCCACGGCGGGCGTGGACGTCGAGCTGCGCCGCGACATGTGGGCCTTGGTGCGTCGCCTGCGCGATCGCGGCGTGACCATCATCCTGACCACCCACTACATCGAGGAAGCCGAGGAGATGGCCGATCGCGTCGGCGTCATCCTCAAGGGCGAGCTGATCCTGGTCGAGAAGACCGCCGACCTGATGCAGAAGCTGGGCCGCAAGACCCTGACCCTGAACCTGCAGGAGCCGCTGGCCGCCCTGCCGCCCGAACTGGCCGACTGGCCGCTGGAGCTCAAGAACGACGGCGGCGAGATCGAATACGTCTTCGACTCCAACGCCGAGCGCACCGGCGTCCCGTCCCTGATGCGCCGCCTGTCGGACCTCGGCATCGGCTTCAAGGATCTCAGCACCCGCCAGAGCTCGCTCGAGGACATCTTCGTCGGCCTGGTCCATCAGGACCGGGAGGCCGCGTGATGAGCTTCAACGGATATGGCGTCTGGGCCATCTACCGCTTCGAGATGGCGCGGGCCTTGCGCACGCTGTGGCAGTCGCTGGTGACGCCGGTCATCACGACCTCGCTCTATTTCGTCGTCTTCGGCGGCGCCATCGGCAGCCGCATGACCGAGGTGGACGGCGTCCCCTACGGCGCCTTCATCGTGCCGGGGCTGATCATGCTCAGCCTGTTCACCCAGTCGATCTTCAACGCCAGTTTCGGCATCTACTTCCCCAAGTTCACCGGGACGATCTACGAGATTCTGTCCGCCCCCGTTTCGCCGCTGGAGATCGTCCTGGCCTATGTCGGGGCGGCGGCCACCAAGTCGGCGATCCTGGGCCTGATCATCCTGGCCACGGCGGCCTTCTTCGTGCCGCTGGAGATCCTGCATCCCTTCTGGATGCTGGCCTTCCTCATCCTGATCTCGACCACCTTCGCCCTGTTCGGCTTCATCATCGGAGTTTGGGCGCAGAATTTCGAGCAGCTCCAGTTCATTCCCATGTTGATCGTCACGCCCCTGACCTTCCTGGGCGGCGCCTTCTATTCGATCGAGATGCTGCCCGAGGGCTGGCGCACGCTCGCCCTGTTCAACCCGGTGGTCTATCTGATCTCGGGCTTCCGCTGGGCCTTCTACGGCGTGGGCGACGTCAGCGTTCAGGTCAGCCTTCTGGCCACGCTGGGCTTCTTCTTCGCCTGTCTGGCGGTGGTGGGCTGGATCTTCAAGACCGGCTATCGTCTGAAGAACTGAAGGCCACGAAAGCGCCGAACTCGGCGCTCACCGTCCTGGCCCTCTAACGCCTTTTCGACCTGATGCGCGCTCGCCTGAGCGCCGGAGACCGAATGTCCGACGCCGACGACAAGCCCCAGACGACCGATAATCCGGCGCCGCAAACGCAGCCCGAACCCTTCCGCCGGGGCCAGATCACCTGGGGCCGCCCGCCCCAGGCCGCCTTCCATGTCGGCCCGCTGCCGCGCGACGAGGGTCTGGCTCGCCTGACCGCCATGCCGCCCCATCCGAAGCCGTCGCAGGCCAGGCCCGCCCAGACCCAGCCTGCGCAGCCGCGCCCGCAGGCGGCTCAGCCTGCCGCCGCTCGCCCGGCCGCGCCCGCGGGTCGTCCTTCCGGCGTGTTCGGCGGCTCCATGGTGCCGCGCCGCCAGCCCGCGCCGACCGCTTCGGCTCCGCAACCCGCCGCTCCGCCGACGCCGCAGGCCGCCCCGGCCACCGCGCCCGCCGCAGACCTGACGCCGCGGCCGCTGCCGGACGCTGCGCCTCGGTCCGCGCCTGTGGTCGCGGCTGCGACGGCCGCGCCTGCGGCGGAAGCCGCTCCGGCGTCGTTCGTCCAAGCCGAGCCCGCGCCCGTCGTCGCGCCGCCGGCCGCCGTGGCGGCCTCCCCGGCGACCTCCCTGGCGCCCAGGCCTCGCTCGCGCTGGCCGCTTTACGCCGGCGCAGCGGCCGCCGCCGTCCTGGTTCCTGTGGCGGTGTGGCTGCTGGCCCGTTCGGGCGCGGACGACGCCGCGCCACCGCCGCCTGCCGCCATGACGGAACCTGCGGTCGAGACTCCCGCGATCCCTGTCGAAACCTCGGCGCCGACGCCGCAACCCGCCCCGACCGTCGTCGAGACGCCCGCCGCCGCGCCCGTCGCGCGCGCGCCTTCGCCGCGAACCGCAGCCGCGTCGCCTGCGCCCGCGCGCCCGACGCCCGCTCCATCCCGACCGGTTCCGGTTCCGGCACCGACCTCCGCGACCTCGACCTCCGCGACTCCGGCCCCCGCCGCCCAGGCCCCGGCCGCCGCGACGCCCGCGCCGGTGGTGGTCGTCACGCCTCCCGGCGCGCCCCAGCCCGACGTCCCGGTCCAGGCCGACGGCCCGCCGCCGACCCAGGCCCGACCGGCCCAGACCGATCCCAACGCCCCGATCGTCACCCGGCCCCAGCGACTGGACTGATCGACAAACGAAGCCCTAGCGTAAGGAGAAGGCTAGGCGGCTGACCGTCAGTCGCCCCGGCTCCACGCCATGTCCCAGCCGCAGACGCGCTCTATGCAAGGCTTTCAGGGCTTCGGCCCCGAAGCCCGCATTCGCGGGGTTTTCCGTTTCGATGCGACAGTCTTCCAGAGCGCCCTGCGCGGCGACGATGCAGCTATAGATGACTTCCCCATGGCTCAGTCGCATGGCTCTGGATGGATAGGCGGGCGCGGGAGCGGAGGCCCAGATCTCCCGCAGACTGGCTGGACGAGAGAACGAAGGCTCGGTCTCCAGCAAGCCGTCACGCGCTGAATCCGGGTCTGTCCCGCAAGCGTCCCGGACCGCGTCAATGGCGCTGTTGTCGGAAGGCAGAGGCAGTCGGAGGCGCTCTCGGGGCCGTCCCGGCTCGACCGGGGTCGTGGATGACGGATGAATGACCAGGTCGCCGCCTTGGTGGAACAATCGGGCGACGCGGCCCGGCCGGATGGCGGCCATGACGGCCTGTCCGGGGATGTTGATCCAGGTCTGACGCTCCTCCTGGCCGTTCTGCGTCCAGGTCAGGGGCCGCAGGCCGGGAGCGGCTTCGACAGGAAAGCCGACCAGCAGGGCCTCCAGTCTGTTGTTGAAGCAGCGCAGGATGAGGCTTTGTCCGCCTTCATAGCTGACGCTGGCGCTCGGCCCTTTGTCGGTCTGGGCCATATCCCAGCCATCCGTCGCCTGCGCCTGGGCGGGCGCCCCGGCGAGCAGCAGGGGCAGGGCGAGCAGGATGATCGCGCGCATCGGGTCGGCCTTCTTGGCTATTTCAGCGGCAGATAGCCCCGTTCCACCATCCGGCGCAGGGCGTCGAAGGCTTCGCTCAGTTCGTCATAGGCGGTGCGGGCGGCGGTCAGGCGGGCGACCTGATCGGGGGTGGCCGGCGCGCCGGATTCGGCCAGGCGGATGGCCTCGGCGCCCCAGCGCGCCCGCGCCTGGGCCGTCAGCACCGCCAGTTTCTGAAAGGCGGCGACGTCGACCTGGGCCAGGGCGTGGCCGATCAGTTCGCGGTTGGCGACATAGGCGGCGTAGTCGATCTGCTCCAGCAGGCCGCGCAGGCGGCGCTGCTCCTGCGGCTCCATGTCCTCGGGCTGGAAATGGTCGCTGGAACGACGGCGGGACTGGGTCAGCATGGTCGACATGACGGCCTCGGGCGAAACAGCAGGCCGCAGCCTGACCCTGCTTTGGTTAACCGCCCGTTTGCGCGCCTTGCCGGAGGCCGGTCTGGGCGCCGGTCTGGACGCCTCTGGGGGCCAGCTTCAGCCGCTCGCGATCCGGCGCGCCCAGGCCGCGCGGGCAGCGCATCGGCCGATAGTCCTTGGAATAGCAGAGCCGCGCCTCGCGGAACCAGCCGTCCGTGGTGGCGATGAAGACCCCCTCGCGCGGGAAGCCGGGATTGGCGGCGACGAAGGCGTCGCGGATCGCGCCGGCGGTCAGGCGCTGGGCCGGGATGGCTTCCAGGTCCGGCTTGTTCAGCCCGTCCCACATCCTCGCCGCCTGGGCGAAATAGGTCTCGGGGCTGTCCCAGCCGCAGGTCCCGTGCGCGGCCCACTCGTGCTGCTGCAGGCTGGGCGAAGGCGTCATGCAGAAATGCCGCCGCACCGTCTCGACCGGAATGGCCGGACCGGGAGCGGCGCAGTAGCGCGGGTGCTGGTTGTCGGCGCCGTTGGGCCACAACCCGTGCAGGGTCAGGCCGAAGCCGTTGCCGGCGCACTGATAGCGTTCGTCCGGATAGTCCTTGCCGCTGCGGCACGCCTGGGGCGACCAACTGACCGCCAGCATGTTGAAGGCGACCGGCACGTCCGGCGCCGCCTCGTCCTGCGGGATGCGATAGGGGCGGGCGGGGCGCAGGTCGTTCGGCACGTCGCAGACGGCGCCCGCGGCCTCGGTCCGCTCCGGCGTCGCCTCCTGCGAGGCTGTGCAGGCGGTCAGCAGGACCATCAGGGCGGCGGAGACGAAAAGAGGGCGCATGGCGGTCTCGTAAACCCTGCGTGATCGACGGCCAAGGCGGAACCGGCGCCAGGCCCCGCTCATTGATAAGCGTAAGCATAAGAGGATGAGTCCATGCCCGATCAAGCCGCCTTCGAAGCCGCCCTCGAGGAAGCCATCGCCCTGTTCGAACAGGGCGAGACCATGAACCAGGCGCGCTTCGACGACCTTCTGGCGGAGTTGCAGGCGCGTCTGCCGACCCTGGCCTCGGCGCCGGAGCACGATCCCCGCGCCGAGAAGGCCCGCGCTCTGGCGGTGCGCGCCGCCGCCCTGGAGAAACGCGCCGCCGTCGGCCACGGCCAGATGGACGAGGTCAACAGCCTGTTGTCGCCCCTGATGGGCAGGAAGGCGGAGGACTAGACCGTTATCGGTTCAGATCGATCCTCTCAGCGGCACGCCGCGACGCACGCCTGCGCCAGCACTTCGGCCGAGTCGATCAGCGGCGCGTCGACGTCGCCCTGATCCAGCAGCAGCGGCACCTCGGTGCAGCCGCCGATCACCGCCTCGGCCCCCGCCGCGATCAGGGCCTGGGCCAGAGCGCGCATGGCCGCGCGCTGGTCGGCGCCGACATCGCCGGCCTTGACCCCGAACACCACCTGCATGAAGCGCTCGCCCTCGGCGGGGGAGGGGGCGACCCTCTCCAGCCCCTCGGCGGCCAGGGCCTCGGCGTAGAGGCGCGCGGCGCCCGGCGTGGCCAGCACCCCGACCCGTCGCGCCCCGGTCGCGCCCGCCGCCTTCGCTGTTTCCGCGATCATATCGATGAAGGGCAGGCCCGCCGCGCGGATGGCGTCGGCATGGGCGTGGGCCGTGTTGCACGGCATGGCCAGCACCTGCGCGCCCGCCGTCTTCAGCGCCCGCGCCATCTGGCCCAGCGTCCGGCCCGCCGCCTCGGGCTGAGTATGGCGATTGGGCACCTGGGGGTTGATGTCGGCGATGATGCGGATGTGGTCCTCGTCGCCCGTCGCCGGGGTCAGGGCCTGCAACCGCGCCAGAAAGGCTGTCGTCGCCGCCGGCCCCATGCCGCCCAGAACGCCCAGAACGCGCGCCATGCTTCTACTGTCCTGCTGAACCCCCGCGACCCCAAGTAAAACGGGCGCAGAGGGAAAAATGATTATTGTTCGACAAAGAGCGTTAACACGCTGAAACGGGCGGAACCAACCGCGCGGCCGGGGATTGTGCAATCGGACACGTCGGACGCCCCCCCAACCCCGACGAAGTCTGCGGCGGCCCGGCCTTAACGCCCCCCCGACTGAGAAGCCGGGCCGCCCCCTCTCTTCCCCACATCGCTTCGCTTGACCCGCCCCGCAAACGGGCTAGGCTTGCCGCGTTCTCCGGGGGGTCGCAATCGAGCGGCTGAGATTGAGGTTTCTCCTCTGACCCGTCGAACCTGATCCGGGTCATGCCGGCGAAGGGACGAGTTCACCGCTTTCGACGCCCGAAGTCCGGCGCCCGAAGGCTCTCAAACCGCGCCGGCGGACCTCTTCTCGCAGGAGGCCGCCACAATGAATATCCACGTTTCCAACGAACAGCCGCACGAGCCGCAGGTCGACGTCGCCTTGGCCGACGCCCGCAAGCAGGTCGCCGCCGAGCACGGCGCCATCCCCACCGGCCCCCGCGCAGGCAGCCAGAAGGTCTATGTCGCGGGCGAACTCTTCCCCGACATCCGCGTCCCCTTCCGCGAGGTCGCCGTCCACCCCTCGGCCAATGAGCAGCCGGTGACGATGTATGACTCATCGGGCCCCTACACCGACCCGTCCGTGACCATCGACATCAAGAAAGGCCTGCCGCGCGTGAAGTCGTCGTGGCAACTGGGTCGCGGCGACATCGCCCCCGTCCTGAATCCGCGCGAGGTCAAGCCCGAAGACAACGGCCACGCCAGCGGCAAGCACCTGGCCCCCCGCTTCGACGTCTCCAACCATCAGGTGTTCAAGGGCGTCGAGGGCCGCCCCGTCACCCAGTACGAATACGCCAGGGCCGGGATCATCACGCCGGAGATGGAATACGTCGCCATCCGCGAGAACCTGCGCCGCGAACAGACCGCCCCCTGCGTCCGCGACGGCGAAGACTTCGGCGCCGCCATCCCCGACTTCGTCACGCCCGAGTTCGTGCGTCAGGAGATCGCCCGCGGCCGCGCCATCATCCCGCACAACATCAACCACCCTGAAGTCGAGCCGATGATCATCGGCCGCAACTTCCTGGTGAAGATCAACGCCAACATCGGCAACTCGGCCGTCCTCTCCTCCGTCGACGACGAGGTCGACAAGCTGGTCTGGGCCACCCGCTGGGGCGCCGACAACGTCATGGACCTGTCGACGGGCCGCAACATCCACAACATCCGCGACTGGATCATCCGCAACAGCTCCGTCCCCATCGGCACCGTCCCCATCTATCAGGCGCTGGAGAAGGTGAACGGCGTCGCCGAGGATCTGACCTGGGAAGTCTTCCGCGACACCCTGATCGAACAGGCGGAACAGGGCGTGGACTACTTCACCATCCACGCGGGCGTGCGCCTGCCCTTCGTGCCGATGACGGCCAAGCGCGTGACGGGCATCGTCTCACGCGGCGGCTCCATCATGGCCAAGTGGTGCCTGGCCCACCACAAGGAGAGCTTCCTCTACGAGCACTTCGAGGACATCTGCGACATCATGCGCGCCTATGATGTCAGCTTCTCGCTCGGCGACGGCCTGCGCCCCGGCTCCATCGCCGACGCCAATGACGAGGCCCAGTTCGCCGAACTGCGCACCCTCGGCGAACTGACCAAGATCGCCTGGGCCAAGGGCTGCCAGGTCATGATCGAAGGCCCCGGCCACGTGCCGATGCACAAGATCAAGGCCAACATGGACGAGCAGCTCAAGCACTGCCACGAGGCGCCCTTCTATACGCTTGGCCCGCTGACCACCGACATCGCCCCCGGCTACGACCACATCACGTCCGCCATCGGTGCGGCCATGATCGGCTGGTTCGGCACGGCCATGCTCTGCTACGTCACGCCCAAGGAGCACCTGGGCCTGCCCGACCGTCAGGACGTCAAGGACGGCGTCATCACCTACAAGATCGCCGCCCACGCTGCCGACCTGGCCAAGGGCCACCCCGGCGCCCGCGCCCACGACGACGCCCTCAGCCGCGCCCGCTTCGAGTTCCGCTGGGAGGACCAGTTCAACCTCTCCCTGGACCCCGAGACCGCCCGCAAATTCCACGATGAGACCCTGCCGAAGGAGGCGCACAAGACCGCCCACTTCTGCTCCATGTGCGGTCCGAAGTTCTGCAGCATGAAGATCAGCCAGGACATCCGCGACGCCGCCAAGGCCCAGAACGACGCGGGCGCCTCGCTGGAGGTGGCAGAGGCTGGGATGGCCGAGATGAGCGCGAAGTTCAGAGCGGGGGGCGGGGAGATTGAGGTGAAGGTTACATAACAAGGGTCTTGTGTGAGCGCAGCCATGTTCCCATTGTATTCTCCAAGCTTTACAGGAGGGGTTCATGGCTGATGTTCGCGTAAAAATCGACGCGCCTGCGGGCGTTGTCGAACTCGAAGGCGATCGGGATTTTGTGAGCGCTTACTTGGACAAGCTTTTGCCGCTTGTTGAGCAAACAGGCCTCGGAAAGTCGGTCGGCACAAGGAGCGATGGGGAACCCCCAAGCGAAGCACTCAAGGACGAGAACGCTAGCCCCGAAGCAGTGAAGAAAAAACGTCGCGTGACGAAACCGGCACCGGCGGGCCATAGCTGCCGTGATCGGCTCAACACGCTCAGAACAGACGGATTTTTCAAAGAACTGCGGACGCCGAGCGAGATCGTTACGGGGCTTTCAAGGAAGGGGTGGACTCACAACGTCAACCAGGTGAGTGCGGCACTGGGTCAGATGTTCAAGGGCGGTGAAATCTCACGGACTAAGAACGATAATAGTGTCGGGTTCTCATATTTTTGGGATCGAGATTAAGAGATGTCTGCATCTCTGAATGAGGCTTTGGGCGCGATCCCAATTGGACTGCGATCTCCTCTCGTAATGGAGTTCACGACTCTACTTGCTGAGTATCGAGCGGGTCGTTGGGAGGCTGTGGGGCTAAAGGCTGGGAAGCTGTGTGAGATCGTTCATTCGATTCTGGCGGGCCATATAGCTGGATCGTTTGCCTCGGCACCGTCAAAGCCGCGAAATATGCTAGAAGCTTGCACTGCGCTTGAGAGAGCTCCGTCAACATTCAGTCGCTCTGTCCGAATCCAGATACCTCGCATTCTGATCGCCGTTTACGAGTTAAGAAATAATCGCGCCATCGGACATGTCGGTGGTGATGTTGACCCTAACCATATGGATGCTGAATTTTTCTTACGTTCGGCGAAGTGGATTATAGCCGAGCTCGTTCGAGTGTTCGGAAATATCTCTATTCAAGAGGCTGGAGCGCTTGTCGAAGGCCTCACGGAGCGCATACTTCCTATTGTGTGGGAAGATGGCAATGTTAAGCGAATTCTCAATCCGAGGCTGTCATCAAGCGAAAAAGCCTTGGTGCTTCTTTATTCTTCGGCAGGCAGTGTGACAGCAAAGCAACTTGCAGGATGGATGGATTATTCAAATCTGAGTCGGTTCCGAAAATCCGTATTGGCAGAATTGCACAGCAAGGCTTTAGTGCATTTTGAATCCAGCTCTGATCAAGTGCAGATACTTCCGCCAGGTGCTCAGGTAGTCGAGGGCTCCGGTCTCTTGGTGACGTAGCTCTATGCCCACCCTCGTCCTCCTCGCCGGGCCGAACGGCGCCGGGAAGACCACCTTCATCAACGGCTTCCTGCGCGAACGGGCCGAGGCGTTTCAGTTCGTCAATCCGGATGAAGTGGCGCGGTCCCTGCCGCATGGCCACGGTCGTGATCTGGCCGCCGGGCGGCTGGTGCTGGAGCGGCTGGAGGAACTCACCGACGCCCGCGCCGACGTGGTGCTGGAGACGACGCTGGCCACCCGCACCCACGCCCGCCGCATCCGCGATTGGAAGGCGGCCGGATACCGCTTCGAACTGGTCTATCTGCGCCTGCCCTCGGTCGAGGCCTCCATCGCCCGCGTCGCGCACCGGGTCGCGCGCGGCGGCCACGGCATTCCCGAAGAGACCTTGAGGCGGCGCTATCCGCTCAGCCTTGACTACCTCGAAACCGTCTACAAGCCGCTGGCCGACGAGTGGAAAGTCTATGCAAGTGGCGGCGACAGCCTCGAACTGTTAGACTGGCATCCACGATGACCAAGTCATTCTTCGACCACGAAACCATCCTGAAGGCAGGCCGCCGCGCCGCCGAGATGGCCAAACACGGCACGCGGGAGGAGCAGTCCGGCAAGTTCCTGCCCCCTCCCGGCTGGAAGGGCCGTCTGGTCACGGGCGCCCCCGCGCCGAAGCTCGAACCCAAGGGCAGGCGGGCCTGATCCTCTTTCCTCCCCATGTAATGGGGAGGGGGACCGCGTAGCGCTGGAGGGGCTGTAGGACAGCGGAACCAAGCGGCCCCTCCGTCTCGGTCGCTTGCGCGCCCGATCCACCTCCCCACTGCGTAGGGAGGAGAAGCCCCGTCCGATCCTGACGCACCCGTCCTTCATCCTCCGCCTTTCAGGCAGGAGGCGGCGCGATGGACGATCAGGCTTCGGGTGGGCGGGAGAAAGACTGGCCCGAGAAGGACTGGCATGAGGAGGCGCCGCGCATCATCGCCTCCGGCCGGTGGGAGCAGGACGAGTACGGCGACACCACCTACATCCCCGACCATGTGCGGCCCTCGACCGCCGAGCGGGCCGAGGCGGCTGACGCCCCGCGCGGCCATTATTACGAAGACCCGGCGCCGCGGGACGGCTATCGCGTCCGCTCCGAGGCGGTCTGGGCGGCGGCGCGGCGCGACTATCTGGCCGGGGATACGGCCGAGGCCGTCTGCGACCGCTATGGGCTGAAGCTGGGGACGCTGCGGTCCCGCGCCGCGCGCGAGGGCTGGCGCCGCTGCGACGCGGGCGACCCTGATCTGTGGCCTGACGACGATGATGCGGTCGAGGATGCGGCGGCGGACGCCCCCGACCTGGCCGCGATGGCGGCTCAGGCCCTGATGCGGCTGAACCGGGCGGTGCGGCGCGGCCGGGCGGCCGAGGCGGCGTCGTGGCTGCGCACCTGGCGGGCGCTGACCGATCCGGCCCTGCTGGCCGCTGCGGAGCCGGAAAGCCCGCCGCCTGCGCCTGACCCTGACCCGCTCGACACGTTGGAAGCCGACATGAAGGCGGTCGCCGCCGTCGCCCGCGACGCCGCCCGTCTGGCTCCCGACGACCACGCGGGCCGCCGCGCCGTCGAGGCCCGCATCAACGCCCTCAGCGCCCGCCTCGCGCCGGAAGGAGAGGGGGCGATTTCAGACGATTCAGACGAATTGGACTCTGTTTTTCTCGACCCGACCGCGCCGCCCTGAACTTCTTCCGTCATCCTACGGCGAGCGTAGTGAGACCGGAGGACCCAGCGGCGCGCGTGAGCGCGAAACATTCGACGCCAGCGCTTGAAGGAAGATCGCCTTCGGCGCCGCTGGGTCCCCCGGTCTGCGCCGCTGCGCGGCTTGCCGGAGGATGACGGAAGGGATTAGCGCTTGCCCGCGATCTCGCGCAGGGCGTTGACGAACACCTGCGTCGGCTGGCCGCCGGAGATCAGATACTGGTCCTCCACCACCACGGCGGGGACGGAGGTGATGCCCCGCGCGCGCCACAGGGCCTGCGCGGTGCGGACCTCCTGCATATAGCGGCCGGACGCCAGCACCTCGGCGGCCTCGGCGCGGTCCAGCCCGGCGGCCTCGGCCGCCTCGGTCAGGACGCCCGCGTCCGAGACGTTGCGGCCCTGCGTGAAGTGGGCGCCGAACAGGGCGTGCTTCAGCGCCGCCTGCTTGTCCGGCGCCGTCAGACCGGCCCAGTGCAGCAGGCGGTGGGCGTCGAAGGTGTTCCACATGCGGCTGTCGTCGCGGAAGTTCATCTCGACCCCGACCTCGGCGGCGCGGGCGGTGATGGCGGCGCGGTTGGCGGCCGACTGTTCGGGGGTGGAGCCGTATTTGCGGGCCAGATGCTCGCCCATGTTCTCGCCCTCGGGGGCGATGTCGGGGTTCAGCTCGAACGGCTGGAACGCGATGTCGGCGGCGATCCCTTCGCCCTGGAGCCGCTCCAGCGCCTGCTCCAGCCCGCCCAGCCCCACGGCGCACCAGGGGCACATGACGTCGGAGACGAAGTCGATCTTCAGCGGCTTGAGCGGGGCGGCGTCGGTCATGGCGGCGGGGCTTTCTGGAACAGCGTGTGTGACGAAGCATATGGGCGCGCGGCGGAAGGAGGCAAGCGCGCCGGGCATTGATTCCGCGCCGGGCAGGCGGCACACCGGATCGGTGAAACAGAGCCTGATCATTGATTGCGACCCCGGCGTGGACGACGCCACGGGGCTGCTGACCGCCTTCGCCTCTGCTGACCTCGACCTGCTGGCCGTGACCACGGTCGGGGGCAACGTCAGCGCCGAAAAGACCGCGCGCAACGCCCGCATCCTGCGCCAGATCGCCGGGCGCGAGGAGGTGCCGGTGTTCGCGGGCGCCGACCGCCCCCTGCGCCGCGCCCCGGCCGGGGCGGGCGAGTTTCACGGGCCTGAGGGGCTGGGCGACCTGACCCCGTTCGAGCCCGCCGCGCCTATGGCCGAGGGAACGGCGGCTGAGGCGCTCGTGCGGCTGGTGATGGCGCGGCCTGCGGGTTCCGTGGCGCTGGCCGTCATGGGGCCGATGACCAATCTGGCGCTGGCCATGCGGGCCGAACCGGCGCTGGCGGCGCATCTGGGGCCGGTCGTGGTCATGGGCGGGGCGCGCGCGGAGGGCGGCAACATCACCGCCTCGGCCGAGTTCAACATCTGGGCCGACCCGGACGCGGCGGCCGAGGTCTTCGCTTCGGGTTGCCGCATGATCGTCATGGGGCTGGACGTGACGCACCAGGTGCGGGCGACCGAGGATCGGATCGAGGCGATCGAGGCCCTGCCCACGGCCTCGGCCCGCACGGCGGCGGCCATGCTGCGCTTCTCCCAGCGGGTGGAGCGGCGGATCGTGGGCTGGGATGCGGGGCCGCTGCACGACCCCTGCACCGTGGCCTGGCTGCTGAAGCCGGAGCTGTTCGAGCTGACGCCCTGCCGCATCGCGGTGGAGACGGACAGCGACCTGACCCGAGGCCACACGGCGGTCGAGTTCCGCGTCGAGGCGGCGGGAGCGAACCATTTCTGGGCGACGAAGGCCGATGCGGCCGGGGTCTTCGCCCTGATCACGCAGAGGCTGGGAGAAGGCGCATGAGGATCACCGTCGTCGGCTCGATCAATCTGGACTTCGTGGCGGCCGCGTCGTCCCTGCCCGCGCCGGGTGAGACGGTGACGGGGGCGACCCTGTCGCGCCATCCCGGCGGCAAGGGCGCCAATCAGGCTCTGGCGGCGCGTCGGCTGGGCGCTGAGGTTTCGCTGATCGGCCGGGTCGGCGACGACGAGATGTCAGGCGCGGCGGTGGCCCTGATGCTGGCGCACGGCGTCGACCTGTCGGGGGTGGAGACGGACCTCGCCGCCCCGACCGGCGTGGCGCTGATCACTGTCGATCCGACGGGCGAGAACCAGATCACCGTGGCCGCCGGGGCCAACCACTTCGTCACGCCGGAGCAGTTGCCCGCCCGGATCGAGACGCCGCTGATCGCCCAGCTGGAGCTGCCGATCGAGACGGTGGAGGCGGCGGTGGGCCGGGCGACGGACTTCGTCTGCGTGAACCTGGCGCCCGCCGCGCCGGTGTCGGAGGCCCTGCTGCGCCGCGCCGACCTGCTGGTGGTCAATGAGACGGAGGCCGCCTTCTACGGCGACGCCCTGCACGTCGGCGGCGGGCTGGTGGTCGTGACCAAGGGCGCGCGCGGGGCGGTCATGTATCGGCGCGGGGTGGCGATGGCCTGGGCCACGCCGCCGCGCATCACGGCCGTGGACGCGGTGGGGGCGGGCGACGCCTTCGTCGGGGCGATCGCCGTGGCCCTGCTGGAAGGCATGGAGCCGGACGCCGCGCTTCACTTCGCCTGCGCCGCCGGGGCGCTGGCGGCGACCCGGCCGGGGGCGCAGCCGTCGCTGGGCGACCGCGCCGAGGTCGAGGCCCTGATGGCGGAGTAGGGCGCGCGCTCTACTTCCCGAACAGGTCCGGCGCGACGGCGGGCGGCGCTTGCGGCGTTTCCAGCCCCAGGTGCTCATAAGCGCGGGCGCAGGCCATGCGGCCGCGCGGCGTGCGCTGGATGAAGCCCTGCTGCAGCAGATAAGGTTCGATCACGTCCTCGACCGCGTCGCGCGCCTCGGCGATGGCGGCGGCCAGGGTGTCCATGCCGACCGGCCCGCCGCCGTAGTTCTCGATCAGGGCCTTGAGGAAGCGGCGGTCCAGGCTGTCCAGCCCAGCCTCGTCCACCTCCAGCCGCGCCAGCGCCCGCGCGGCGGCCAGCCGGTCGATGGTGGTCCCTTCCGCGTCGGCGAAATCCCGCACCCGCCGCAGCAGCCGCCCGGCGATGCGCGGCGTGCCTCGCGCGCGGCGTGCGATCTCCATGGCCCCGTCCTCGGTGATGGCGGCGCCCATCTTGCGCGCCGCTCCCCGGATCACCGCCGTCAGCTCTTCGGGCGTATAGAACTCCAGCCGCAGCGGGATGCCGAAGCGGTCCCTCAGCGGCGTGGCCAGCAGGCCCGCCCGCGTCGTGGCCCCGACCAGGGTGAAAGGCGCCAGATCGATGCGCACGCTGCGCGCCGACGGCCCCTCGCCGATGATCAGGTCCAGCACATGATCCTCCATCGCCGGATAGAGGATCTCCTCCACCTGGGGGGCCATGCGGTGGATCTCGTCGATGAACAGGACATCGCGCGGTTCGAGGTTGGTCAGGATGGCCGCTAGGTCGCCCGCCTTGGCCAGGATGGGGCCGGAGGTGGCGCGAAAGCCCACACCCAGTTCGCGCGCCACGATCTGCGCCAGGGTCGTCTTGCCCAGACCGGGGGGCCCGAACAGCAGGACGTGGTCCAGCGCCTCGGAGCGGGCACGGGCGGCGTCGATGAAGACCTTCAGATTGCCCTTGGCCGCTGACTGGCCGACGAACTCGGACAGGGTCTGGGGCCGCAGGGCGCGGTCGTACTGCTCGCCGGACGCGGGGGCTGGCGAGATGATGCGGTCGTCGGTCATGCGGCGGCCCTCACCGTCCCAGCTCCTGCAGGGCCGTGCGGATGACCAGCGGCAACTCGGCCTCCTCGCCCAGCTTGATCAGGGCGTGATCGACGGCGCGGCGGGCGTTGACCTCGGCGATGCCCAGACCCAGCAGGGCGGCGACCGCCTCGCCGGTAACGCTGGGCGGCGGAGGCGCGGCGACGGCGGCTTCGGCGTGGACGCCCGGCGCGGTCGGGGCGAAGACGCTGTCGCTCAGGCTCTTGCCCTTCAGCTCGGTGACGATGCGCAGGGCCAGCTTGGGCCCCACCCCGTTGGCGCGGCCGACGGCGGCCTTGTCCTCGCGCGCGACGGCGGCGGCCAGTTCGGCGGGCGGCAGCACGTCCAGCACGCCCAGCGCCGCCTTCGGCCCCACGCCCTGAATGGTCAGCATCAGGTTGAAGACCTTGCGCTCGTCCCGGCTGAGGAAGCCGTAGAGGCGCGGCCCCTGATCCTGGCTCCACTGGCTCTGGATGAACAGCAGGGTCTCATCGCCCGGCGCCGGCAGGCGGCCCAGCGTCCGCGCCCCGCAGGTGGCGACATAGCCGACCCCGCCGCAGTCGATCAGGCATTCCGCCTCGCCGACCTCGGCCAGAATTCCACGCAGACGGCCGATCATGCCGCGCCTCGCACCGCGACCGCCTTGAACCGGCGATGATGGGCGTGGGTGACGGCCACGGCCAGCGCATCGGCGGCGTCGGCCTTCACATCGCCCGAGGCCGGCAGCAGGCGTTTGATCATGAAGGCGATCTGGCTCTTGTCAGCCTGCCCGGCCCCCACCACGGCCTTCTTGATCAGGCTCGGGGCGTATTCGGCGACGGAAAGGCCCGCCCGCGCCGGGGCCAGCATGACCGCCGCTCGGGCATGGCCCAGCTTCAGCGTCGAGGCCGGATTGACGTTGACGAAGACCTCCTCGATGGCCGCCTCGTCGCAACCATAGGCGGCGCAGACCTCGCCCACCTGCTCCAGAAGATGCAGCAGCCGCTCGGAGAAAGGCGCCTTCTCATTGGGCGCGACGACGCCGTGCGCGATCCAGCGCAGACGGCTGCCCTCGCTTTCGATGACGCCCCAGCCGGTGCGGCGCAGGCCGGGGTCCAGCCCCAGGATCCGAGTCGTTTCGTTCGCCATCCGTTCCTATTGCCCCAAAGAGGGTTAGCGAACAATGACCGGGCGGCCGGTCGCTGGCTCAATCGTCTCTGGGCATCACCGAAAAGCCCGCCAGACCCGCCTGTTCGCCCAGGGCGTGGGACAGGGCGTCGACCTTCAGCGGCATCGGGCCGCGCGCCTTGACGTGGTGTTCGTGGATCTGGCCGTCGGGGCTGACGACGTGGCCGATGCGCGTGGGCTTGAGGCCGTTCTCGGCCAGAAGGGCGCGCAGAACCTTCTCGGCCGGCGCCGCGCCGCGCGTCCAGCGCAGGGTGACGTCCATCACGCCGACATGGGGCAGGCGCGCGTCGAGAAAGCGCAGGATGGCCAGCACCAGCAGGGTCGCGCCCGCCGCGATCAGCCCCAGCTTCCACAGCCCGACGCCGAACATCACCCCGATGGCCGAAGTGGTCCACAGCGACGCCGCCGTGGTCAGGCCGTGAACCGAGAAGCGCTCGCGGAAGATCACCCCGGCGCACAGGAAGCCGATGCCGGTCAGTATGCCGTGCGCCATCCGCGTCGGGTCGATCACCAGCCGCTGCTCGGGCAGGGCGACGAAGGCCCAACTGGCCTGATGCATGGCCGCCAGCATCAGGACGCAGGAGGTCATGCAGACCAGGATGTGGGTGCGGAACCCCGCGGGGTGGCCGTGATAGGTCCGCTCGATCCCGATCAACCCGCCCGCCACCATGGCCGAGGCCACCGGCGCCAGCAGGCTCAGTTCCTCGACGCCCCAATGCGTCACGCCCCAGTCGATCGCCATGATCCAAACGCTCCCAACGACCGCTCAGGTTGGACCGCGCCGGGGCGCCCGGCAAGCCGTCAGTCGTCGCGCGGGTCCAGCACGTAGCCGCAGACGGCGGGCAGGGCGGCCAGCCGCGCCGACAGGGTCTTCAGCGCCGCCTCGCCCTCGGCGCGGACGCGCCAGCTGCGGCGCACCACGGCGCCGTCGTCGATCAGTTCGAAACGGTCATGCGCGGGCGCCGGATCGACGGCGCGCAGGGCGGCCTCGACCTCGACCTCGGGCGAGGGAGCGTCCCGGCGCCAGCGGACCTCGACGTCGGTCAGGGTGCGGTCGGGCAGGCGCGCGCTGACCAGTCTCAGCGCGACTAGGATCAGGCCGGTGATCACCGTTCCCGCCGTCCCCAGGGCGAACAGCCCCGCCCCGAACAGCAGGCCGATGGCCGAGGTGATCCACAGCGAGGCCGCCGTCGTCAGGCCGTGGATGGAGAAGCCGGTGCGGAAGATCACGCCGGCGCACAGGAAGCCGATCCCCGTCAGCACCCCGTGGGCCATGCGGGTGGGGTCGGTGACGATGTTCTCGTCCGGCAGGGCGCGGAAGGCCCAGTCGGCCTGGGTCATGGCCGCCAGCATCAGCAGGCAGGACGCCAGGCTGACCAGGATGTGGGTGCGGAATCCCGCCGGCCGTCCGCGCCACTCGCGCTCGAAGCCGATCATCCCGCCGGCGATCAGCGCGCCGGCGATGGGCAGGACGACGCCCTCAAGCCAGGCGGCGTCAGCCATGTTTCTCGACGTAGCCTTCCGGGTCCTTGTTGACCGGCTTCACCCCGGTGATGTGGCGGGCCTGGAAGGCGGCGAAGCGCACGCCCAGGTCGTGCCGCGTCTGCAGATCGGCGTTCAGGCGGAAGTCGGTCAGCCCCTGCCGCTCCTCTTCGCCCATGTGCTTGGAGTTGATGACGTTGGCCTCGCCGATCGCATCGAACCAGGCCTTGTCGCCCACCTTGTGCGCCGCCACCGCCTTGACCGCGTCGCGCAGCTTGTTGTGGTCTTCGATGGCGTCCTCGGTCTCGCCCTCGACCGTGCCGTCCTCGGCGTCGTTGGCGCCTTCGCCCAGCTTCAGCAGTTCGGGATAGAAATGCCGTTCCTCGGCTTCCGCGTGGGCGTCCAGAAAGGCCGACAGCCGCCCCCAGACCGCCTCCAACGCCTCGACGTCGCTCGCGTCGATCTCCTCGATCAGGGAGAAGAGTCTTCGCTGTTCGGCGTGGTCGTCCAGGATCAGTTGGGTGATGTCCATGAGCACGGGCTCCTTGCAGCAAGGCTTGAGCTGCTAGAAGCCTCCGGACTCAGGTCCGGTTCCTGATCCCTCGACGCGCTCCCGCAGGGGAAGGGCGTCGAGGTCAGGATCATTGCGTGCGGATCAGCCCGCGAACTTGGCCGCGTCCTCGTCCGAGACGTTCTCGTTGGAATAGACCTGCTGCACGTCGTCCTCGGCGTCCAGCGCGTCGAGCAGCTTGAACAGGACGCCGACGGGGTCGCCGGTCAGGTCGATCTCCGACTGCGGCTTCCACACGATGGCGGTCGACTTGGGATCGCCCAGCACCTTGGACATGGCCTCGGCCACCTCGTTCAGGTCCTCGAAGGCGGTCCAGATGGTGTGGCCCGGCGCGTCTTCATAGATGTCGGGCTTGACCAGATCGCTCTCGACGTCCTGGGCGCCCGCCTCGATCGCGGCCTCCATGACGGCGTCCTCGGTGCCCGCCTCGGCCGGGTAGTCGATCTTGCCGACCCGGTCCCACATGAAGGTGACCGAGCCGCTTTCGCCCAGGGCGCCGCCGTTCTTGGCGAAGGCCGAGCGCACGCCCGAGGCGGCGCGGTTGCGGTTGTCGGTCAGAACCTCGACGATGATCTGGACGCCGCCGGGGCCGCGGCCCTCATAGCGGATCTCCTCCATCGCATCGACTTCGCCGCCGGAGGCCTTCTTGATGGCGCGCTCGATGTTGTCCTTCGGCATCGATTCGGCCTTGGCGTTGTTCACCGCCAGACGCAGGCGCGGGTTCATCGCCGGGTCGGGCATCCCCGACTTGGCCGCCACGGTGATTTCCCGTGACAGGCGCGAAAAGAGCTTGGAGCGGACCGCGTCGGCGCGGCCCTTGCGGTGCATGATGTTCTTGAATTTGGAATGGCCGGCCATGGAGTCGCTCGCCCGAAGTCAAATATGCTGGAGGGCGCCCTTTACTGGATGCCGCTTCCTCTGTCACGAGAGGGGGGAACCGCCCGAACGCGCCGGGGATTATGCGCAGGCAAGAATTGGAGACGCCGATGGCCGCCGCCGACGACACCTATCTGGACGACGCTTATGACGAGGGCATCGACCACGCCCACGCCGGCGAGATCGTCCAGTGGTACGCCAAGCGGCCTGTCACGGTGTCGACCGCGGCGGCCACGGGCTCGCTGGTCGGCGCCTTTGCGCTGGGCGTGCTGACCACCATCGGCGCCCTGGCGGTGCTGCGCCTCTACGATCGGGACTAGGCCGTTATCGGTTCGGACTGAACAACCCGTCCGCCTGACCGAAGAGGCGAGGGAGAACCGCGACTCTTTCGCAAAAAAGGCTTCACCTGCCCGGCGAAGCCGGTCATTCTTCCTGTCCGAGTAAGGAGGCCGCCCTTGGCGCATCCCCGCAGGATGGAGCGAATGATCGCCGTGCTCGGCGTGGCGGTCCTCGTGTTGGGCGGGTTCAGCCTCTACGCCCTGACCCAGGGCGCGCGCTTCGGACCGCGCCAGGCGACGGCGGCCGAACGCGCCCTGACCCAGGTGCGCGAGCAGATGGGGCCCCAGGCCGAGGTGCGGCATGTCGAGGCGGGACGCGGCCGCGCGGCCTGCGGTTACGCGGGGTTGAAGGGCAGCAAGGAAGCCGTGGCCTTCGTCTCGCGCCCCAATCGCATCCTGATGAGCCATGACCCCCTGAAGGGCGAGTTCGCGACGCTCAAATCGCGTTATTGTCCGGGCTTCGACGCCCCTGCGCCCGCCGCCGTCTCCGGCAAGAGCTGAATCATGACCGACCAACCCAGCGCCGGCCGCTTCGACGGCCGCGATCACCTGTTGCCCGTGCGGGTCTATTACGAGGACACGGACTTCACCGGCCTCGTCTATCACGCCAACTATGTCCGCTACTTCGAGCGGGGACGATCGGACTTCCTGCGTCTGGCCGGCGTCGGACACGTCGACCTGCTGGAGCAGGACGAGCCGCTGGCCTTCGTGGTGTCGGACCTGGCGATCAAATACCTGAAGCCCGCGCGGATCGACGACGCCCTGGTGGTTCGCACCCGCTATGAGGCGATCAAGGGGCCGCGCCTGATCATCCGCCAGACGGTCGAGCGCGGCGGCGAGGTGCTGTGCCGGGCCGATGTCACGGCCGTCTGCATCCATCTGGACGGGCGTCCGCGCCGCCCGACGAGGCGGCTGGTCGAACTGGTGACGCCCTGGCTGTCCGGCGAAGTCTCGCAATAACGAGGTTGTCAGCCTCAAGGCTGATGACGCGGGCCGCGACGCCCGTTAGACCCGCCGCCATGAAACCGCCACGACCGCCCGGTGCAACTGGCGGAATAAACGGACTCTTCGCCAAGGACCACGCATGACTCCGCCCGTCGACGCCTCCCTGCTGAATCCCATCGAGCTGTTCATGACCGCCGACTGGGTGGTCAAGACGGTGATGATCGGCCTGGCCGCGGCCTCGGTCTGGTCCTGGACCATCATCATCGACAAAGCCGTGCGCTTCTCGCGCATGAACGCCCGCGCGACCGAGTTCGAAAAGCAGGTCGAGAGCGGCCGCTCCCTGGAGGAGGTCGCCGCCCAGGCCGGGCCCCAGCCCGCCGACCCCTTGCCGCGCATGCTGGTCCTGACCCTGCAGGACTGGCGTGAGGCGCGCGCGCGCGGCGCAATGACGGATACGCAAGGCTCCATGCTGATCGCCCGTATCGACCG
>PJUE01000376.1_pt1 | contig 32061 bp, 30 predicted proteins | sample 1512171 | NCBI WGS metagenome assembly PJUE01 (sample SAMN08177674, study PRJNA422409) | Feces metagenome, whole genome shotgun sequencing project. | isolation source: Chicken feces (3) enriched on wood chips: alkali lignin treatment | host: Gallus gallus | place: USA: Madison | collected 2015-01-15
CCTAGTTCTTTCCCTACAGCTGGAAAGAACCAAAGAGCCGTCATCAATCCCGCTTGTGCCTTCACTCGGTCACCACATAAAAAACAGTTAGCGCTTTATTTTTGCTGGTAGTGTTTTATTAAACGTATGATGCAACTTCGAACGCAAAACCACTTCATTATGAGGCTTGCCAGTGCTTTATGATTGTTCAGTGTACTGTTTTTATTTCCCGGCACTGGGGATTGAAGAACATAATCGGTACATGCAGTGCTTTTTTATATATTAGTTTTACTTAACGCCTGCCTGCCGGACAGGCGGGCAAATCGTTATGAGGCCGAGGTCGTTCTTCGGAATGTTCTGTATGTTATTTGTACTGTCCTGAACGTTAACGCGTCATCCGAGCGCAGTCGAAGCCTGCCCTGGTTGTGCACCTCCATTGGCCGGCAGGGATCTCCTGTTAGCTTCACTACCATTGTTTATTTTGTCCTTCTCCTGGGGGAGAAGGTGCCCAACGGGCGGATGAGGGTTATCTTAATATAATCTTTCCGCTCATCTTTGTGAAACCATTCCTATACATTATTCTCGTCCTTTCCCGAAAGGGACTCCTTTGCAGAAGGGAGAGATGCCCGAAGGGCAGAGAGGGTATAGATAATTATTAATACATCAATGTAGGGAGACTTAAAGAAATAATCCTATATGCAAAGTGTATTACTTTTATAATGGGATGCCTGCCTGACGAAATGATGAGTGGCTTCTGCATTAACTTGATGCGAATGTGTACCCGTTTCACACAGACGTTAAGTTAGGAAGGAAAATATATAAACGAAGGATCCGTCATCTATCCATAACAATGCTAAAAAAACTTTGCGATAGCAAATACCTCTTATTACTCCACAAAAAGCAAAACCAAATTCCGCTTCTACGGGTTAAATACATAATTATACAAATATCTTACTATGGAAACCAATAGACTATCTCAGAGAATGAACCAGGCACTTAATGCTCAGGTTACATTAGAAGCATTTTCTGCTCAGGTGTATTTAATGTTATCAAGCTGGGCAGATGATGCTAAACTAGACGGAATTTCTGCATTTCTGATAAAACACAGTCAGGAAGAACGTGTCCACATGGCTAAAATTATGGAATATATTCAGGAAAGAGGAGGTAAAGTAACTATAGAAGCCATACCCAAACCATCTCCAGAACCTACAAACACAAAAGAATGTTTCGAAATGGTTCTACAACAGGAAATCGAAAACAGTGAAGCTATTTACAGATTGGTAGATTTAAGTATGTCTGAAAGAGACTGGGCTACCTTCAACTTTTTACAATGGCTGGTAGCCGAACAAAGAGAAGAAGAAAAGCTTGCATTAACCCTGCTTGACAAAGTTAATCTGGCAGGAGGAAAAGATGCTTCTCATGCCTCTATTTACGAACTGAATAAAGATATTGGAGAAACAGGACAGGAATTCCCAACAGCAGATGAAGAAAATCCACTGTTATAGCAGATGAAAATTATATAAGGTTTATTCTACTTTAAAATTTGCCTTACGGAATGGTGTTTCCTGAATTATTTATAAAAATTCAGGAAACATCATTTATACTTTAGGACTGCTTTCTAACGTATTTGGTTAATATCACAATCATCTGCCCTTCTACCCTGCCTTCTATATATTCATGATTGTTCGGATCCAGTTTAATACCTTTTACTACAGTTCCTAATTTTGCACTTAAAGATGATCCTTTTACATCCAAAGTTTTTATAAGTACAACAGAATCTCCGTCAAAAAGCTGATTACCATTACTGTCTTTATGTACTTCTGCATCACCACTATTATGTTCATCACCTGCAGCTTTTGCCCATTCAAGCGTTTCGTCATCCAGATATAGGATATCTAAATTGTCCTGTGCCCAGGCCTCATTTTTCAATCTGTTCAACATTCTCCATGCTACTACCTGAACTGCAGGAATCTCACTCCACATCGTTTCACCTAACACTGTCCAATGCGATGGTTCTAATTCTTCTGTTCTATTTATTTGATTTAAACACTTCTCGCAAACCAGAAATGTATTCTCTAAGGTGGTGATTGAATCTGGTTTAGCTTCGTAAACCGTTAATTTTTCGGTCGAATGACACAATTCGCAAGTATTTCCGCTTCTTTCTTGCAATTCTTGTTCTAATTTCATCTTTCGGTTATAAATTTCAAATCTAATATTTTATTTATGATAGGACCACCTCATTGGTCTTTAAATTGTATTATTTAAATAGACATTAATATATCGTGATGTCCAAAAATGTATCTTTGCGCCCTTAATTTTGTTCTTACTGAGATGTTGAAAAAAAGTTTGCTTTCCCTTGCCTTCGGATCTTTTGCTATTGGAATGACAGAATTCACCATGATGGGAATTCTTCCCGACATAGCTAAAGACCTGCAGATAGATATTCCAACCGCAGGCCATCTAATAGCACTTTATGCATTAGGAGTGGTTGTTGGCGCCCCTTTATTAGTCATGTTGGCTTCCAAATACCCATCTAAGAAAGTATTAATCTGGCTGATGCTGTTGTTTACCATATTTAATGGCTTATTTGCATTCGCTCCCGAACATAATTCCTTAATGCTCTTACGATTCCTTTCCGGACTGCCTCACGGTGCATTCTTTGGAGTAGGGTCTGTCGTGGCTGCAAAAATTGCAGATCGCGGAAAAGAGGCACAAGCCATTAGTATCATGTTTACCGGTATGACCATTGCTAATCTTGCCGGTGTACCCTTAGGCACATTTGTAGGGCATCATTTTTCATGGAGAATTTCATATGCTGTTATTGCCTTATTTGGCCTGGCTACTATGATGGCGGTAAAAGTATGGCTGCCAAATGTAAAAAACGAGAATGAAACCTCTTTAAAAGGTCAGCTTCAATTCTTTAAAACCTGGAAAGCATGGTTGCTCGTTGCAGTTATTTCAATTGGAACCGGCGGTTTATTTGCCTGGTTAAGCTATATAGCTCCGCTAATGACCAACATCACGAATCTAAATCCAAATCAGATACCTTTTATCATGATTCTGGTAGGACTTGGAATGTGTTTTGGGAATCTTATTGGCGGAAAATTATCCGATACCATAGGTGCTACACAGGCAGCAATTGTATCCTTCAGTTCCATGGCTATATGTTTAATTATTGTTTATTTCACATCTCACATAGCTGCCGCAGCCTATATCATGTCTTTTGTTACCGGTATTGTTTCTTTTACTGCAGGGTCACCTTTGCAAATGATGTTGATTAATACCGCTAAAGGTTCCGAAACATTGGCTGCTGCTGCAGGACAGGCTAGCTTTAATATAGGCAATACATTTGGAGCTTACTTTGGAGGCCTTCCTCTGGTTTATGGATTCGCCTACAACTCTCCTCTTTTAGTCGGAATTGGCATGGCTCTTAGCGGTGCTACTTTGGCATTAAGTTTTCTTATCTTGAACAAAAAAACCAAATAGGTATAAATTATATGGGATACGCAGAAGATAAAAAGTATGAAAATGTAGATTTCGTAATAGAAGACATCCGCGCCTTTTCTGAATATGAAAATTGCGTATTTATCAATTGCAATTTTTATGAAACCGATATTTCCCACATCAAATTCATGGAATGCGAATTCAGAGACTGCAACCTGAGCATGGCAAAAACAAATGATACTGCTTTTAGAGATACCCATTTTAAAAACTGCAAAATGCTTGGCTTAAGGTTTGATAGCTGTAATCAATTTGGACTGTCCTTTACTTTCGAGAACTGCAACTTAAGCCATTCGTCTTTTTTCCAAAATAAAATCAGAAAAACAAAATTCTATAACTGTCACTTAGAAGGAGTCGACTTTTCCCAGAGTGACCTAAGCACTGCAAGTTTTGAAGAGTGCAATCTTAACATGGCTATTTTTGATAATACCATTATAGAAAAGGCAGATTTCAGGACCGCATGGGGATTTCAGATAGATCCTGAAAATAATTATATCAAAAAAGCAAGATTCAGCACATCAGGTTTACCTGGTCTTTTAACTAAATATAATATAGAGGTAGATTGATTTTTTCTTGGTTTTATCCATCCTATATAAGACAGTCTTAGACTCTCAATACCAGGCAACAATGAAATATTTATATATAGTTGCATTAATTCTGCTAACTTCTTGCAGACTAATCCCTGAAAAAAACAAAGTTGCCGATGCCGGCACATCAGATATAAATAAAATTGAATCTGCAGAAACCTTTGCACTAACAGACAAGACAATAAAATTTCTTTGGCGTGACAGCAGCAATTCTATTGTCATCCACAAAGAATTTTGTAAAACAATCTCAGCCCCAGAAAAAGCGGTATTGGGCTATGTGGCAACCTTTATTGGCAATGAATGTTGGTGGGACGGAGATTATACTGAAAATAGAAGTAATTTAAAATGTAAAATATTGACCGCATTAGATTTGGGTTATCAATGTTCAGACAAACATTTAAACTTTCTTAGATATTGGTTTAAAAACGATTCAGCCTCACTAAGTAAACTTGAGGCTTGTCCAACAACACCTAATACATCGACAATACAGGATACGTTTGATGAAATCATTTTGACAACAAAAGGAAACAGAATTTCGGTATTCTTTAAAGCAAACGGAATGAATATGCGAGAAGAAAAAAGCTGGAGCTGGTCAGAAACTGACTATTTCCAGCTCTACAATGATAACATTAAACTCATAAACATAAACCAGTCAAAAGTAGAGCTCCAACACTTTGATATAAGTGAATAAAGATAACGGGACACGTCTATAACATCAGTTATTGCAAACTCCACGTTGATCTACCCTCTTGCCTTATCCAGCAGATTTCCCCATTTTATCTAAACGGCAATACACTTATAGCTTTTCACTATTGGAATATAAAATTAATTGATTTTAATTATCTCAGCTAATCTCTTAAATTTATAGAACGTCAAAAGGAAAAAAGTGTTAACCTAATAACTTCTAAAAATGGAAAAAGAATCAAACGACATCAGCAAATGTCCATTTCATAACGGAACATTGCGTAACAGCGTTGCAGGTGGAGGTACTCAGAATAGAGATTGGTGGCCAAACCAATTAAAAGTTAGTATCCTAAGGCAACATGATACCAAATCTAATCCAATGGATAAAGGCTTTAATTATGCCAGAGAGTTTGAAAGTTTGGATTTAGCTGCTGTAAAAAGAGATTTACATGCTTTAATGACTGATTCTCAGGATTGGTGGCCAGCAGATTTCGGACATTACGGTCCATTATTTATTCGCATGGCCTGGCACAGCGCAGGAACTTATCGTGTTCAGGATGGTCGTGGAGGTGCAGGGGAAGGACAACAACGTTTTGCTCCCTTAAACTCCTGGCCAGATAATGTAAGTTTAGATAAAGCCCGTCGTTTATTATGGCCGATTAAACAAAAATATGGTCGTAAAATTTCCTGGGCCGACTTATTGATATTAACCGGAAATGTTGCTCTGGAATCAATGGGATTCGAGCCACTCGGATTCGCAGGCGGACGTGAAGATGTTTGGGAACCAAATACAGATGTTTATTGGGGTTCTGAAAACACCTGGTTAGGTGGTGATGTACGTTATGCCCATGGGTCGGAAGGTGTTGTTGAGAACCATGGTGTTTTAGTTTCTGATGACGATGCTGATGGCAAAGTCCACTCCCGCGATTTGGAAAATCCTCTGGCTGCAGTGCAAATGGGTTTAATCTACGTAAATCCGGAAGGGCCAGACGGAAATCCTGATCCAATTTTAGCAGCCAAAGACATACGTGACACTTTTGGCCGAATGGCCATGAATGATGAAGAAACCATCGCCCTAATCGCAGGAGGTCATACCTTTGGTAAAACTCATGGAGCTGCCTCTGCAGATCATGTTGGAAAAGAACCCGAATCTGCCGATATGGAAATGCAAGGCTTAGGCTGGCACAACTCTTATGGAACAGGTAAAGGTGGCGATACCATTACTTCTGGCCTGGAAGTTACCTGGACAAGCAAACCAACAGAATGGTCTAATCTATTTTTTGAATACCTATTCGATTTTGAATGGGAACTCAGTAAGTCTCCCGCAGGAGCACACCAATGGGAAGCTAAAAATGCTGAAGAGATTATTCCTCATGCACACGATCCTAATAAAAAAATTAAACCACGCATGTTAACTACGGACTTGTCACTACGTTTCGACCCGGAATATGGAAAAATCTCCCGTCGTTTCCGCGATAATCCACAAGAATTTGCAGATGCATTTGCGAAAGCATGGTTTAAGCTTACACATCGCGATATGGGTCCGCGTGAACGCTATTTAGGTCCCGAAGTTCCTCAGGAAATATTTATTTGGCAGGATCCTATTCCTGCGGTTAATCATGAATTAATTAACGAAACGGATGTCACATCTTTAAAACAACAGATTTTAGGATTGGGATTATCTGTTCCTGAACTGGTATCTACTGCCTGGGCTTCTGCATCTACTTTCCGTGGATCTGATAAACGTGGCGGAGCAAACGGTGCCCGAATCCGTTTAGAACCAATGAAAAGTTGGGAAGTTAACAATCCTGCACAACTAACCAAGGTCTCAAACGCTTTAGAAGGATTGCAAAATCAATTCAGTGCAACAGGCAAAAGAGTTTCATTAGCAGATTTAATAGTTTTGGGCGGAGTAGCCGCGGTAGAAAAAGCTGCTAACGATGCTGGTTATAACGTTACTGTTCCATTTACTCCGGGTCGCATGGATGCTTCTCAGGAACAAACCGAAATAGATTCTATAGCATACCTGGAACCTGTTGCAGACGGATTCAGAAATTATCGCAAGTACAAAAACAAGGCAGTTTCTACAGAAGAGTTATTAATTGATAAAGCTCATTTATTGACTTTAACAGCTCCGGAACTAACTGTTTTAGTAGGTGGCATGCGCGCTTTAGACACCAATTACGACAATTCTAAACATGGTATATTTACAGACCGTCCGGGACACTTAACCAATGATTTCTTTGTAAATTTATTGGATATGGGAACTGAGTGGAAAGCGATGGATCAGACAAAAGAAGTCTATTTGGGAGTCTGTCGCAAAACAGGTCAACCTAAATGGACCGGGACCAGAAGTGATCTGGTTTTCGGATCTAACGCCGAATTAAGGGCATTGGCCGAAGTTTATGCAAGTAACGACGCCAAAGAAAAATTTGTTAATGATTTTATCACCGCCTGGAGCAAGGTAATGAACTTAGACAGATTTGATTTAAAGGTATAAAAATAACAATTCTCTGAATTTTAATTAAAAAGGCACTTTTGACAGAGTGCCTTTTTAATTTGAGGGAGCAGTATCTAAACACTTTCAATAAATGTTTTATAAAAATCAAGGTATTTTCTCTACTAAAATCTTATTAGCAGCCTTATCATAATAAGTACAAGTCATTTCTTCGGCACACACGGTCCATTTTTCTATACCTGAATTCGAAGCATCATCACAGAACATAAAATAATCTGTTTTACCTTCCTGATGAGCTTTTAAATCCTTTTTGAATTGTATGTCATTCGCTCTTTCAGCAATATTTAACACATCATATTTTGGCAGTGAAGTTATTTTATAGCCATCTGTTCCATAATAATCCGTATGTCCATCTGAGACATAGGTTTCATAGTACGTTACACCTAATGTTTTAATTTTTCTGACATAAGCCGGAAAATCTGCTCCCGATTTTACCTGGCTATGGGCTTCTTTAATTTGTTCTAATGTAAACATCAGCTTATATTTTTATTGTCACAATCACAGTAATCTTAATCTCAAAATGTAGCGACACACAAATCTACGTATTGTTTTCCAAGCATTTATATCTCTCTGGACTACTTTCTTATTTAGAAACTGGCTTGGTTTAAGCAAAGCCGTTTCCTGATATTTATAAAAATTTTAAACATGAAAATAATTGAGGTTTACAAAAGGCTCGATTTAGAGATTACAAAGGGAAAGGGTTGTTTTGTTTGGGATAAATCCGGAACTCAATATCTGGATATGTTTGGTGGACATGCTGTTATATCTGTTGGACATACTCACCCTCATTATGTGTCAGAAGTTAGTCGGCAATTGAATTTATTGGGTTTTTATTCCAATAGTGTACGAATTTCTATTCAGGAACAGATAGCCGATAAACTGGGAAAGATTAGCGGTAAAGAAAATTATAATTTATTCTTATGTAACTCAGGAGCCGAAGCTAACGAAAATGCATTAAAGCTGGCATCTTACCAAAATGGAAGAAAAAAGGTGGTTGCTTTTACAGGTTCCTTTCATGGAAGAACTTCTCTTACCGCGGCTGCTACAAATATTTCTGCTATTGCAGCTCCTGTTAATGAGACAACGCATGTAATTTTTTTACCACATAACGACCTGAATGCATTAGAAGCTACATTTTCTGAAATGGGAAATGAAATATCATCTGTTATTATTGAAGGCATACAGGGCGTAAGCGGCATCCATATTTCACAGAATGAATTCTTACAGAAAATTCGCAGGTTGTGTGACCAGTATGGAGCCTATTTGATAGCTGATGCGATACAATGTGGCTATGGAAGAACTGGCAGTTTTTTCTCACATGACTATAGTGGTATTAATGCAGACATATACACCCTGGCAAAAGGAATGGGGAATGGTTTCCCCGTCGCCGGTTTAATGATCAACCCGCTATTTAAATCAGAATACGGCTCTTTAGGAACCACTTTTGGAGGAAATCCATTAGCTTGCTCTGCTGCATTAGCTGTATTAAATATAATTGAAGAAGAAAGATTAATTGAAAATGCAAACCTGATTGGCAATTATCTTTTAAAGGAACTTAGAAAATTCAATAACTTAAAAGAGGTACGTGGCAGAGGCTTAATGATTGGGATTGAAACTGTGGACGAGTTTGAAAATATAAGGACAGCATTAATAAACAAACACCACATTATTACCGGAGAGGCAAAACCTAATGTTATAAGGTTATTGCCGCCGTTAAATTTCACATATGACCATGCTGATTTGTTTTTGACTGCTTTAGAAAAGGAACTGGCCTAGTTTACTGGACCATTGGATTGTCTTAAAACTGGACCAAACAAACCAGCCAGTTATTTGAGATATTTGGAATTCAATATTAAACTATTCAAATATGTCAACAGTAAATGCACAATTAAGCTCACAAGCAGTAAATGTAAAAAGAGAAAAGGTAGTCTTATCAAAGGCTACAATTGAAGATTTAGAGGATGCAGCCAAATTATTTGACATGTATCGTATCTTTTATAGACAGCCTTCTGATTATGAGCGGGGAAAACAATTTTTACGGGAAAGATTAGACAATAACGAATCGCATATTTTTTTGGCTTATGTTGACGGTATAGCTGCTGGCTTTGTGCAGTTATATGAATTATTCCATTATATTAAGCTGGAAAAACAATGGTTGCTCAGTGATCTTTTTGTCCATCCTGATTATCGGGGTATTGGGCTTTCTGTGGCAATTATTGACCGTTGTAAACAATGGTGTGCTGAAACAGGTGCCTGTGGTTTGATGCTGGAAACCGAAAAAACAAACGACATTGGGAATCAATTATACCCACGTTGCGGTTTTGAATATGACGGACTGCATAATTACTATCATTGGTGGAAATAAAACTGGAAAGTAGATATAAAAATGGCTGTTTGAAGTAACGGCCATTTTTATTATAACAGTTTACCCAGTATTTCTGTCCCTTCTTCTAGCTGCGCTTCATTAAGTGAACCATAGCCCAGGCGAAAGCCATTTACAGGTTCGGCATAACTATATTTTTCGGGAGTTACAATCTTTACCCCTTTTTTCGATAATTGTGCTGATAATTTTTTCCAATCTACCAGCTTCTTTGGTGTAATCCAGAATGCTAACCCGCCCTCAGGTGCGATATATTCGATCTTATCTTTTAAAAACTTGTCTAACAGGCCGATTACATAATCTCTTTTATTTTTATAATGATGTGTAGCCTTCCGGATATGACGTTTCAAAGTTCCATCTTGAATCAATTGCAAAATAGCCTGCTCCATAATATTGTCACTTTGCACATCGATGATTTTTCGGAGCCTGCCTATACGTTCGATAAATTGCGGTACATTACAAGCCAAATAACCAATACGCAACGCTGGGGCGACTACTTTACTCAAAGTCCCCACATAGATATAATTTTTGAGCTCTACATAACTTGAAATGGGCATAACCGGACGATATCCAAAATGAAACTCGTTATCATAATCATCTTCGATGATTAAAAAACCATACTCATTAGAAAGCTCAATCAGCTCCATACGTCTCTGTAAACTCAACGTAACCGTTGTAGGATATTGCCTGTGTGGTGTTGTATAAACAGCCTTTATCTTCTTATTATTTTTTAACAGTTTAGTTATTTCATCTACTTTAACTCCATTTTCATCTACAGGTACAGGAATCAATTTTGCACCGGCATGCTCAAATGCTTGCCATGCAGGTTTATAGCCTGGATTTTCTACTATTACGCTATCTCCTTTCTCTATGAGACATTGGGCAATCAGGTACATAGCCATCTGACTTCCTCTGGTAATGCACAACATATCTTCATGTAACCTCATCCCTCTCTGGTGGTTTAGCATTTGCATAATGGCCCTTCTAAATTCCAGATCTCCCATCGGATCTCCATAATCCATCATCTGCCAACGGGCTTTTCTGCCAAAAATTTGGCGATAAGCTCTGGCAAGTTCTGTAACCGGAGCAATTTTACTATCTGGGTTTCCGTCATCAAAAGCGACACGTTCCTTAGTTATTGAAATCTCAGTATGAATAACAGGAATCGCTTCTATGCCACCTGATTTGTTAAATTTGGGTACTATATCAGCGACAAATGTTCCTTTTCGCTCTTTCGAAATCAGCCAGCCTTCATTAATTAGTACCTGTAACGCATCTACAATCGTATTACGGTTTACCTTTAACAAGATGGAAAGGTTTCTGCTACCAGGAAGGGGCTCTCCTGCTTTTAATCTTCCTGTTTGTATAGCCTCAATAATCTTATCCGCAATCTGAAGGTAAATAGCCTTGCCTGATTGCGAATCGATGGCAAATTCCAATTTCCAAGGTCGTAACATCTGGACTATCTGTTTTTAAAAAATCTGTATCACTAAGATATACCAAAGGTATAATACTTTTGTAATGCGGAACATTAAAAATTATAATTATGAGAAAAGCAACCTTTTATCATGCAGGCTGTCCTGTATGCGTAAGCGCAGAACAGGATATTTTAAATCTTATTCCTTCGGAAGAAGTAGAAGTTGTTCATCTGGGGAGCAATAAATCCAGAATTGAAGAAGCAAAAACGGCCGGTGTAAAATCTGTCCCGGCGCTGGTACTGAGCAATGGGAATGTGCTCCATATTAATTTTGGAGCGTCTATAGAAAATGTAAAGTAAAGTTCAAATGCTGTCTTCTATGTTTGTATGCAGCAAATGTCGGAGACAGCCTCCTAATCTCCTTTGCCCGGAAAAACGAAAAAAGCACTCTTTGAATGACTGATCCAATAATTCAAAATATAAATACCATTCAGGAACGTATCAAAAAGGCTTGCATAAAAGCTGGCCGCCCGGTAGAAAGTGTAAAATTATTACTGGCAACCAAGACGGTTCCGGCAGAACGTATTAAAATTGCCTTACGTACCGGACAGACATTAATAGCTGAAAACAGAGTACAGGAACTCAAAGAGAAATTTAATGAATTGAAGGATACTGCCCATACCAATCATTTCATCGGACATCTGCAAACCAACAAAGTAAAAGATGTTTTAAAATATAACGTAACCTGTATACAATCGTTAGATCGGTTTGATTTGGCAGAGAAATTACATCAGCGATTATTATTTGCAAATAAATCTATAGATGTTCTGATACAGGTAAATACTTCCCTTGAAGAAAGCAAGTTTGGGGTACACCCCGACAATGTTATTAAACTGGTTAAACAAATAGCACCATTTGAAACCATAAAAATAAAAGGGCTAATGACTATCGGTCTGTTTAGCGCCGAAACCGAAAAAGTACGCCAATGTTTCCGGTTACTGAAAAATATACAAACTGCTATTGCTGCGTTAGATATTTCTAATGTAGAAATGAAAGAATTATCAATGGGTATGAGCGGAGACCTGGAAACTGCTATTGAAGAAGGTGCGACCATTCTAAGAATTGGAACTGCTATTTTTGGACTACGCCCCACGCCCGACAGCTATTATTGGAATGAATCGACATCGCTGGTTTAAATAGCTTTTTGAAATTTTAACTTTTTCTTTTTTACTTAGTATAAATGCATATTCATTTTATTATTCATGAGGTATTTGAAGCACCGGGTGCCTATTTGGAATGGGCAAAAACCCGAAAGCATCATATTAGTTTTTCAAGAGTCTATGAATACGAACCTATTCCTGATAAAGCTGATAACATCGATTTATTGATTATAATGGGTGGCCCTCAAAGCCCGTCAACGACTAAAGCAACATGTCCGTATTTCGATGCCGCCGCAGAAATAAAGCTAATTCAACAATGTATTAGAGCTGGAAAAGCCGTAGTTGGAGTTTGTCTGGGGGCACAACTTATAGGCGAAGCATTGTATGCTACATGCGAATCAAGCCCCGAAAAAGAGATTGGTGTATTTCCTATAAAACTTACTGAATGGGGCATACAAAACGAAATGTTTAGACATTTTGGAGATATTCTCCATGTTGGACACTGGCACAGCGATATGCCCGGATTAACCGCAGACAGTAACGTAATAGCAGTAAGCGATGGCTGCCCGAGACAGATAATAGCCTATTTCGATCTGGTGTACGGTTTCCAATGTCATATGGAATTTAATACAGAAGTAATCGAGTTACTGATTAACAATGAGCCAGAGCTTCCATTGTTAAGTAAAACGCATCATTTTATTCAGGAACCCGCAAAGATTCATCAATACGATTTCGGGAAGATGAACGAAAAGCTATTTACGTTTTTAGACAAACTGGAGAAATTATATACACAAACAGTAAAGAAACAATAGTTACAACATACTTTTCACAATCCTGCCTAGCTGCTTCAGCTTACTTTCAAGTTCATCAGTCCATGGTAAACCGTAACTTAACCGCATACAATGTTGAAACTGTGGTTGTAATGTAAACATGCTGCCCGGAGCTATGCTTATATATTGGCGAATGGCTCTATCATATAAATCACTCGTATTGATTTTTTTATCCAACTCAAGCCAGATCATAAACCCTCCTTGTGGACGGCTTACTTTAGTATTATCAGGAAAATATTCGCCAATAGACCGTATAAATTGTAAACTGTTATTGTGCAACGTACGCCGAAGATTTCGCAAATGATTCTCGTATCTGCCATTCTCCAGAAAATTAGCAATAGCTTCCTGTGTCAGCGTAGTCGTAGAAATTGTATGAGTCATTTTTAAATCGATGAGCTGTTCCTTAAATTTGCCCGGCGCGACCCAACCTACCCGATATCCAGGAGCAAGTGTCTTTGAAACCGAACCACACCAAAGCACAAGCCCCTCTTCGTCAAAAGCTTTACATGGTTTAGGGCGCGATGATCCAAAGTAAACATCGCCGTAAAGATCATCTTCAATTAAAGGGATTCCCTTTTCACTCAGTAACTTTACTACATATCGCTTATGTTCTTCAGGCATACACGAACCCAGGGGATTATTGAAATTACTAACTAATAAGCATACTTTAATTTTATTGAGTACCTTTTTAAGTGCATCTGGGTCAATACCTGTAACCGGATGCGTAGGAAGCTCAAGTACATGCAATCCTAAACTACTAGCCAATTGGAGAATACCAAAGTATACCGGGCTTTCCACTGCAACCGTATCGCCGGGTTTTGTGGTAACCATTAAACCATAGGCAATAGCATTCATTGCTCCCGAGGTAGTAACAAGATCCTCTTCCGAAAAATTAGCTCCCCATGTAAATGACATTCTTCCTATATCCCTGCGTAGTTTTATATTACCCTGTATTTCCTCATAGGCAGTACCACTTCCGTTTAAGGTTCTTAACGCTTCTGTTAGACTTTTATTCAATTTAGCTACCGGCAGTAAACTCTCATCAGGCACACCAAGAGCCAGTCTGGTGATAGAATTATCATTAAGTGTCCGATAAACTTTTCTAATCAATGTCTCGGTGTTCGTATTTTGTAAAGAGAGCTCCGGCTTACTGATATTCGGAATAGATAATTTCCTTTTCAATGCTGTGCTGATATAAAATCCGGATTGCGGTCTGGATTCTATTAATCCTTTGCGTTCCAGCTCAAGATATGCTTGTGTCGCGGTATTCATACTAACACCATATTCCTGACAGATAACCCGTAAAGAAGGTAGCCTGTCTCCTACCCTAAGAATCTCATTACTAATTTGATTTTCCAATACCGAAGCAATGCGTATATACAAGAGTTCTTTCTTCATACCAATAAATTGTACTCATCAAAAATACAAAAATTGTATCTGTACTCATATTAATTAATTATAGATTTTTGTATAAAGAAGATTACTAATGAAAAGCGAATTATCAAAAGCTTATTTAGCACTTGCCCTGGTTTGTTTGGTTTGGGGAACTACTTATTTTTTCATGCTTATAGGGGTAAGTACCATACCTCCGTTTCTGTTTTCGGGGATACGGCAAACAATAGCCGGGACTATTCTGATTATAGGTCTGAAACTGTCAGGCAAACTAAGTGTCCTCAATCGGTTGAATATTATCAGGCAGATTATCCCAGGTATTTTAATGATCTCGTTGGGCAACGGTGTAGTAGGTTGGAGCGAACAATATATCCCTAGTGGGTTAGCCGCATTAATTGTTTCTATTATGCCGGTGTATATTGTTCTAATCGCTTTTATAACCCGAGCAGAAAGAAAAAAACCTAACGATACTATACTTATCGGATTACTATTGGGAAGTCTGGGAATAGGTATGATGTTCCGTGATAATTTAGCAGATTTCGTTAATCCGCAATATTTTACGGGTATGCTGGTTGCATTTTTCGCAGCCTTATGCTGGGCTTCTGGAAGTGTATTTGCAAAGTATCGGCCAGCCGGAACCTCCCCGCTAACGAATGCCGCTATTCAAATGCTTTCTGGTGGATTTTTTCTATTACTGATGAGTATTTTCATGGATGATTATAGCACCTTAAATCAGATTTCTAACGATAGCATTGGCGCTTTAATCTATCTGATTTTCATCGGTTCTTTGCTGGCTTATCCTTGCTTTGTTTATGCTCTGGAAAAGTTACCGGTTGGTTTGTCATCCATATACGCCTATATCAATCCGTTCATCGCTTTGTTATTAGGTTTTTTCGTTCTGAGCGAGAAGCTTACATGGGTTACAGCGGCGGCATTATTTACCGCATTGGGAAGTATCTATTTTATAAATAAGGGTTATAAAATAAAACCAAAGTTACAGAAAGAGTAAAATGTCTCATTTACTAAATAAAGCAATATGAATATGGACCATACATTATTAAACTGGAAAAAATCTGCATTGCTGGTTATTGATATGCAGGAGGATTTTGCATACCCGAAAAGTTCTGCATATATAGAAGGAACCCAGGAGATAATCCCTGTAACAACTAAAATTGTCCGAATTTTCAGAAAATATAACCTACCGGTTGTTCATGTTGTAAGGCTGTATTACCCCGATGGCAGCAATGCGGATGTTTGCAGAAAAGGCATATTAGCCTCTGGTAAAAATATTGTCTTTCCGGAAACGGACGGAGCAAAAATTGTAAGCGAACTACTACCAGAATCTGCTGTTCAGCCAAACTCCGATAAACTTTTAAAGAGAGAAATCGTACAGATTGGCTCGGATGATTGGGCAATGTATAAGTCCAGATGGGGAGCTTTTTATGAAACCGAATTGCAAATCTGGTTAAACGAAAAAGCTATTGATTCGCTATTTGTAATAGGATGCAATTTCCCTAATTGTCCAAGAACAACGATATACGAAGCTAGTGAACGGGATTACAAAATTGGTATTGTTCCTCAAGCTATTTCAGGAATTTATAATAAAGGAATACAGGAGCTTGAAAATATAGGCGTACAACTGTTTAACGAAAATCAGTTAGATAGCTTTCTGGAAAATGGCGTGGTACTATGTGACTACAAACCGGAATATCAACCCTACTTTGAACGGTTTAATAAAGCCTGGCTTACTAAATATTACAGCGTAGAACCTTTGGACGAATATGTGCTAACAAAGCCTGAAGAAGCTATTCTTAAAGGTGGTGGCCATATCCTGTTCGCCCGCTATAACCGCACTATCGTTGGTACAGTTGGCCTTAAAAACATGGGTAACGGTGTAATGGAACTTACCAAGATGGCTGTTGATGAATCTTTCCATGGGATAGGTGCAGGGAAAACCTTATGTAAAGGCGCTATTGAAAAAGCAAGGAAGCTTAATGCATCTAAACTTATTCTTTATTCTCAAAAGCGGCTGGCAACCGCGCTAGGTATTTATAGAAAATATGGTTTTCAGGAAATACCAATGGAAGCGGGTAAGTATAAAAGAGCCGATGTAATGATGGAACTTAATTTATAATTTATGGAAGCAACTGATTTTACCACCGAATGGATTAATGCCTGGAACAGTCATGATTTAAACACAATAATGAGCCATTATAGTGAAAACATCGATTTTGCTTCACCTGTTATTCAGCAAATGGGAGTCGATACAGCTGGTAAAATTTCAAATAAAGCCGATTTAAGGGAATACTTCTCCAAAGCATTGCAAAAATATCCCGATCTGCATTTCGAGTTCTATCATGAATTAAAAGGAGTAGATTCTTTAGTGCTATTCTACAAAAGTGTAAACGATATGCTTTCCGCTGAATATATGGAGTTGGATACACAAGGGAAGATATATAAGGTAAGAGCGCACTACAAAAATCGTTAAATTTAGACCTCTTATTACAGCAGATATGGCGACCAGTTATTTAGATAGTATTAAAAAGCAGTTTTTATATTATAAGATGCTTGGAGAAAAAGCAATAGAACAATTGAATGAAGAACAGCTTTTTTGGCAGTATAACGAAGAAAGCAACAGTATTGCCGTTTTGGTTAATCATATAAGCGGGAACATGCTATCCCGGTTTACAGACTTTCTGACTTCGGATGGTGAAAAGCCGTGGCGAAACAGAGATGCTGAATTTGCCAATCCGCTTAAAAGCAAGACAGCATTAATGGATCTTTGGGCTAAAGGTTGGGAATGTCTGATGAATGGACTCGACCCATTGACTGAGGCTGACCTCGAGAAAGTCATTTATATCCGTAATGATGGACATACTGTTATTGAAGCGATCAATCGGCAGTTGGCCCATTACCCTTACCATATTGGTCAAATTGTCTTTATCGCCAAAATGCTGAAGAACGATGACTGGAAAACCTTGTCTATAGCAAGAAATAAATCTAATGATTATAACAACCGTAAATTCTCTCGGGAAAAAGAGAAACGGCATTTTACGGATGATCTTTAAAAAAGAACCACATATGAAAACAATGCTGATAACAGGTGCCAGCCGTGGAATTGGTGCTGCCACTGCCCTTCTTGCGGCCAGAACTGGGTTTTCGGTTATAGTGAATTACAATAAAAACAAACTAGCTGCAGAAAGCGTAGTAAACAAGATCCTTTCCAACGGAGGAATGGCAAAAGCTATACAGGCAGATATTTCCAGTGAGAAAGATGTGTTGCGGCTATTTTCGGAAACCGACAAGACTTTTGGAACAATTCATTCACTTGTCAATAATGCCGGAATACTGGAGTGCCAAATGCAATTGGCTGATATGGGTCAAGGTCGGCTGCTAAGAATGTTTCAGGCGAATATTATCGGACAGTTTATGTGTTGCAGAGAAGCCATTAAACGAATGTCTATAAAATATGGAGGCGAAGGAGGTACAATTGTTAATGTGTCTTCAATTGCCGCCAAAACAGGCGCTCCGTTTGAGTATATCGATTATGCTGCTACCAAAGGCGCCTTAGATACGTTGACAATTGGTTTATCCAAAGAAATAGCGGAAGAAGGTATTCGGGTAAACGCTGTCCGCCCAGCATTCATTCATACCGATATCCATACCGACGGAGGAGAACCGGATAGAATCAATCGAATAAAAGATAGCATTCCATTAAAAAGAGGTGGATTGGCAGAAGAAGTTGCAGAGGCTATCCTTTGGCTTGCTTCTGATAAATCATCCTATTCAACAGGAACATTTATTGACGTTACAGGCGGCAGGTAAACATCGCTGTTAAAGACTATTTGTTCTTAAAATTACCACTTGTTTTCGCTTCTGTCCATTGCCTCTAACTGATTCTTAATAGAACTTTGCCTTATCAAAAAACAATTTTTTATGAAAAAGGCATATTTAGAAATTACGTTAAAGATTGATAATGCAGATCGGACTAGTGCTACCGCTATTTACAACAAGTATAAGAATGTATTTTTAGAAACAATTGAGGGAGCTTTATCGAAAGAGCTTTTAATACATACAGAAGATATACAGGTGCTTCACCGATTTGATTCTGTAGAAAATGCGCAGGTATACCTTTTGAGCGAGCTGTTTAATAACGATGTTGTAATCGCCCTTAAACCCTATCTCAGAGATCAACCGAATGTTAAGATATATGAAACAGCCTGAATTATTTGACAATATTCTGCAAGGATGTTCTTTGAGCGAATATTGACTATCTAAAGTTTAAGAAGATAATTTGGGCCCTATATCTTCTTAATTTCAATATCGACTTGTAAAGTTATTTACTAAATCTCAGCAATAAAAAGCCTGGTATTACAACAACGGCACTTATTTTTCTATTGAAAAGAGTTAAAGACAGACATAAACCCAAAATTATTACACCTTGCTAACGTTCTACAGATGATGTAATAAGTAAAAACCCATCACCGCCATTATTGAGGCCAAGGCAGCGCTGAGAACTGTATATAATATACGAGGTACTTAGTACATCCATAACAAGGAACTGTAATCTCTTTCAATTTCTTTGTTTCACTCTGCGTATTTTCGAAAGTATCCAACGATATCGCTCTTTATTTACAATCTTTCTGAAACTGATTTGGCAGCGATAACAGCGCCTTCCATATACCCAGAAAAGGCTACTGCGGTTTCTGTATTGCAAAAATGTAACCTATCATCCAGATAAGATGAAACAAAGATATCATGACCGTTATTTTGATGTGGCCGTAAAATAATCGGATTGCCGTCTATAACAAATTCATTATTCCAAACTTTATCCACATAAGAAACCGGATTCATAATTTTCATTCCGAAAAGCTCACTTAATTGCTTTAAGACAAACTCTTTACGAACCTGCTGACTATAAGCCACAGCTCCGCTATTCAAGAAACCGGTAAATCCATATTTATCTTCCTCAAAATTGGTATGATCGTACATTTCTACTACTATCCCAGCATGGCTGTATAACATTCCTGAATAACCTTCTCTTCGCCAAAATGGTTCATCATATTCAAGAACAAATTTTATAGCACCAGCCATCCAGGTTTGAACAGTCGGAAGTATTTCTCTGACAATTTCTGGCAGAACAGGTGAAAACTGAATTTTAGCAGCTGCCAGTTGAGGTGGGATGCAAACGATCACCTTATCTGCCTCAAAAGTAGTTCCTTCAACTGTTTTAACAATTAAATTACACTTGGACTGCCCTATAAAAGTAACTTTCTTATTTAAATGAATAGATCTACTATTCAGCTTCTTTCCTAACGCATTGATAAGCATTTGTGTTCCTCCAACCAACCGATAAGAAGGGATATCTGCTTTTGGAATAAAGAATTGCTGTGGAGGTTCGAATGATTTGGTTTGAAACATGCTGATGCCTTCAGAATATTGGGGGTATTTTATTAATTCCAATTCGTCAATTAATTCCAGCAAATTGACATGTAGCTCTGAAAACCATGTAGCCCCCAACTCTAAAGGTGTGCCTAATGATCCTATTATGGTCTGTATGCGTCCTCCCAGTGTATCAGAAGCCTCCAGAATAGTTGTCTCAATTCCTCTTTTCTGAAGAAAATATGCTAGCGTAAGCCCACTTAAACCTCCTCCGATAATAATTACATTATTTTTTAAACTCATCTGTTTAGTTTATTGCATGGAACATTTACATCACCTGTTTATTTTGCGAAGTTGCTTCTTTAAATCAGGTTATTTACTGTACAAATAAGAATTTTTATGGTAGATATAGGTAATTTTACAAAAGTGGCATGGCCCAATGCACTTCTGCTATCTCGTTTTTGTAAATTAGTCAACTTAGATATACGTTTCGGGTAAAGCTTATGACAAAAAAAATCATTAATGAGTATCATCTTAACAGGTATCAGCCAGACAAACCACAATTCGCCATATTTGATTTAAAGAGTTATTTAAAAAATAACAATACCGATACAACTCGACCACACATTCACAGTTTCTATCAGATTATTTGGTTTAAACAGGGAAACGGAACTCATTATGTGGATTTTAAAGCGTTTGATGTTTTTGCTAATACTATTTTTTTCGTCGCTAAAAATCAAGTTCATTATTTTGATGAGAATCTGGATTATGAAGGTTTCTTAATTCATTTCAATGAAGCGTTCTTAGTACAGAAGGAAAGCGAAACGGATTTTATACTTAAATGCAATCTGTTCAATAATCCATATCAGTTACCCTGCTACTGTATCGGTAAAGACATTGAGCACATTCTTAACGAATACATTTTACAGATAAAAAGGGAATTAGAAAATGAAAATGATTTTGGAAAAGAAGAGTTGTTAAGAAACTACCTTAAATCTTTCCTCATACAAATACAACGTCGGAAAAATGAACTTGATGAAATTCAAAATAACACCTTATTTCATCTGGACGAAAAAAGATTGCAGCTTATCCGATTTATAAATCTTATAAATGAAAACTATACCAAAGGATTCACCGTTGCTGAATATGCTAATCAGTTATTTATATCTCCAAGAACTTTATCAGACCTTACCAATCAGCTACTAAACAAAACGCCTTCACAAATGATACAGGAACGCATTATTTTAGAGGCACAGCGATTGCTACTTCATTCTTCGCTAAACATCAATCAGATTGGCTACCGCTTAGGTTTTGACGATTCATCTTATTTTGTGAAATATTTTAAAAAACATACAGGAATTTCACCTTCGGAATTTAGAAATTCGGTTTTATAACCGTTCAAAGATAAATTTAGATCAAACAAAAAAGTTGGTAATAACCACTATTAAACCATACTCAGCTATTTTAACAACAGATATACCCATGCAGGCTTGGCCAAAGAAGGCTAAGTTTTTATGCAAAAAACGCTGTCGACATAAGCTGCGAAGCATATTAGAAACAAAAAATCCGGTTGTTAGGAACCTTTCTATTTCTGTAAGTATAAGAATAATATTTACATTTGTCAGGTGAGAATGACTGTAATGCTATAAGATCCTTTTCGGGCTTAGTTCTTAGGCTATACGCTGTGTACTATCTACATAGTGTGATTTTCTATTTTTAAAATTTTATTAATAATCTAAACTAACAGGTCAACAGTCAGCTGTTGCTCCTTGTAACAGTTTATATATATATATCGAAATAATCATGTCAGAAATATTAAGTAAAGAGGAAATAGAACAGTTCGTTCTTAATGGTTTTATTCGCATTGAAAATGCATTTCCCCAAGAAATTGCAGATGCTGTTTTAGATATTCTATGGGATGACCTGCCTTGTGATAGGTCCAATCCTTCTACTTGGATTGAACCTGTTATACGTTTGGGTATGTACACTCAACAACCCTTCGTCGAGTCATTAAATGGTAAAAAAATGCATTTAATTTTCAACCAATTGATTGGTAAAGATAAATGGATACCATGTCGAAATGTAGGAACATTCCCTGTTAGGTTTCCATCTGTTCAGAAATCTAATGATATAGGTAAACACGTAGATGCAAGTTTTGCGGGAAATGACCCTAATAATTATTTTGAGTGGCGTGTCAATATCAAATCAAAAGGGCGAGCCTTATTAATGCTTGTATTGTATTCAGACGTTAACGAAAATAATGCGCCTACAATCATTTATAAGGGTTCTCACATTGATGTCGTAAAGCTTCTAGCTAAAGAGGGTAATTCCGGTCTTTCATTTATGGAACTTGCAAGCAAGTTAGACGACCTACCCAAAAGGAAAGAGGTGTATGCAACGGGTAAAGCAGGTACAGTTTATCTATGTCACCCGTTTATAGTTCATTCGGCTCAACCACACAGCGGAACTATTCCTAGATTTATGGCACAACCGCCCTTGCTGTTGAGGGGTGAATTATCTATCTCGGATTCTACCGACGGTTATACTCCAGTTGAACAAGCTATTCGTTTAGGATTAGATTAGTCGGAAGAATGTTATATGTAAAGAGGTTGCACTTCACAAAAAGCAACCTCTTTTTAAAGTTACGCACAACTGCCGCGAAAAGTTATGTTCTTGTACAACCTCGATTTTATAAGCATTACCGTAGGATAGAAGTACTGATATTGAAGAGAACAAGTAAAAGCAAGTTCTATGTTCGCTAATTCCTGTAATTTCCTTTGACAGAACATCGAACTCCGAGAATAAATTTAACATCAATTTATATCTGTCAGAATTACAGGGCAAATAAAAAGGGACAAGCCTGTTTTTTTAGACTTGTCCCTAGAGGTGATCCCGCTGGGATTCGAACCCAGGACCACTACATTAAAAGTGTAATGCTCTACCAGCTGAGCTACGGAATCTTCCCATTAAATTATAGAAATAATCCTATTGTTTAATGTGGTGCAAAAGTACAAAACGATTTTAAAAACGCAAATTTTATTTAAAAAAACAACTTCAGATTTAGACACTAAACAATTCTCATTATATTTTTAGTTTCTTTATATTGCCTTTATACTGGAAAAACAATATTTTCAACTCTCTTAAAAGGGATTTTTCTAATTAAACAAAAACAAACAAAGGTTTAATAAACCGAAATTTTTTAAGTTTATTTTATACGAAAATATAATTTTATTAATTTTAGAGCGAATTAATGCTAAACCTCGCTGTAACTCTGGTTTCAATATTATATAACCTGCATTTATCACCTATTCCGGAAGATAAGAGCAGGTTGGAGCCGTCTATTAATCATACTTCAATGATAATGGAACTGGACACCAATCAGATAAATGCTCCTAAAATACAACAATATTTAGATCAGCTTTCTAAAGCTCCAATTGAAAAAGTAAAAACTGAAAATATAAACTTAGCTTACAAATACGCAAAAAAGCTGAATTACGGTAAAGGCATTGCGCAATCTTACTTTATAATGGGCGAGCTGGCCTATTCCAAAGAGAATTTTGATGAAGCCATTAAATATTTTCATAAATCTGAACAGATATTCAGAAAGATTAGAAATACCAGATACGTTGCCAATGTATATTTCAATATTGCCACTACCTATGATCTACTTCAAAAACCAGACTCTTCTATTAAGTATTATAAAAAGTCACTGCAGTTATTTGATCATCTAAAAGATTCAATTGCTTTATCCAATATATACACAAATCTAGGGATTGTAAGTGATTATACCGGCGATTACAGCAGCGCTATGAGATATTATGTTAAATCTTATGAAATTGACAAATCTCTAAAAAGCACCGATTACTATGGTACTCATCTGAATAATATAGGTCAGGTATTCACGTCATTAAAACTAAATAACAAAGCGATAGAGTATCTTACTCAAAGCGTAAAAGCCTCTGCTTCTATACATGACACATTAACCATATGCTACGCTTACGTAGGGTTAAATAATGTCTATCTTAATAAAGGCAATATTAATCTTGCCAAAGAGTATATTCAAAAGGCTATAAATCTGCAGAACCGGGCATTGGAAAAAGATTATTATCTGCTTAGCCTATCTTATTCAGACTTGGGTAGAGTTTTAATTGTAGAAAATGACTTTATACAAGCCGAACAATATTTACAGAAAGCATTCGACATTGGACAGAAATATAACCATCTCTATTGTAAATTATATGCTTTAACTTACAAAGCTCAGTTATATAACCAATTAAAGGACTTTAAAAAAGCCGAGGATGTTAGTAAACTGGCTTTAAAGCTTCAAGGCGACTCCAGATTAATACCTCTTAGAATTACTATTCTTAATCAACTCAAAGAAACGTATGCGAAGCAAAATCTGTTCGATAAGGCTTATACCATACAAGAAGAGATACATGATTTAAATAGAGCTAATACTTATGAGTTACATGTAAAAAACATCTCCGAACTCTCTGCCAGTTTAGATTCTTCCAACGAGAGAAAAATAAACGACTTAAAGATCAATAAACAGCGGGAAGAATTGATGGTTAGAATAGAAAAACAGAAAATCATTATCTTTTTTACGATCCTGATATTGGCTTGCTTAGGAATTCTGGCGTTTAACAGTGTTAAAAATCACCATAATCAAAAGCAGATTAACCATTCATTAATGCTGAAAAACAAGGAGATTGAAGCGAACCGAAGAGAAATAGACAAACAATCTAGGGATCTCGCCAATCTAAACGAATATAAGGACATTATATTCACTATCATTTCGCATGATTTACGAAAACCATTAGGGCATTTAGCTTCGATACTCGAGTTACTGGAAAATCAGATTATAGAAGAAAAAGACTTAAAGTTACTAATTCCACAAATATCTAAAAATGTGAAGGATACTACTCAAGTCCTTGACAGTTTACTGGTTTGGGCTAAATCTCAATTAAAAGGCTTTAATCTCAAATTCAAGAAGATCAATCTATTTGAATTCATTAATAACAGAATAGAGACACTGGTTCCTTTTGCCAGGGAAAAAAACATCAATATATACAACACTATTAATCCTTCAATTGATTTTTATCTGGATGCTTTATTGGTTACTATTATTATCAGAAACCTCGTTTTGAATTCTATTAAATATTCTAATGACTCGCAAAATATTTACATAGGTGCAGAAGTTACAGATGGCTTTACTTTTATACAGGTAAAAGATGAGGGCATTGGTATGAACCATGAACAGTTAAGTGCTTTATTTGGACCTCAAACTAAAAGTACTTTGGGTACAAAGAAAGAAAAAGGTACTGGCTTGGGATTACTATTCTGCAAGGATTTAGTAAAAAAAGGCGGTGGAAAATTATCTATAAAAAGCGAAATAGATAAGGGAACTATTGTAACTTTTTCAATTCCTTACTACATTCAAATACCTGATACAGATAATAAAACAAAAGATTCTACGTATATTGTATCGTCTTAAGTAAAAAGTCTTTAATTGTTGATTTATTGTCACATACGCTTAAGCGCGGGTTACTTTACTTCCTTTTAAGTATATATTGTATAGTTAACCTATTAAAATTAAATAGATAAAAGATTGGAGTTGTAAATGGAAAATAGAAAAATGAAGAAATCGAAAAATCTATTAACACATGTTCTACCTATTTTGTTTCTTTTTGTCGCAGTATCAATAATTAGCTGGACTAATTTATCTACTAATTCTGACAATAAAACTAATTCAACCGACACATTAAATTTACAAATTACCGATAAGCCTAACTTCTCCAGTTACATTAGTAACGTTTATCAAACAATCGGTCTGCATCAGACAGGATTGGCTTTTCCTGTTTTTGAAAAAGCTATCACCGGATTTATTAATTTAAAAAGGGATCATCAGCTTAACAAAGACAAAGAAATTCTTACTGTTATAGATTTTAGCAAATCGAGCACAGAAAAAAGGATGTGGATTATAGACCTTAAAAATAAATCACTTCTGTTAAACACCTATGTAGCTCATGGAAGAGGCAGCGGGGATGATATGGCCAATAAATTTTCGAACGTTGCAGAATCTCATCAAAGCAGTTTGGGGTTCTATGTAACCAATGAAACGTATTTTGGAAAACACGGCCTGTCTTTGAAACTGGATGGTTTAGACAGAGGAATTAATAACCTTGCAAGAAGCAGGGCTATCGTGGTCCATGGTGCATCTTATGTAAGTGAAAGTTTCATTAACAACCACGGCAGACTGGGTAGAAGCCACGGTTGCCCGGCTGTCCCGGAAGAACTGAATAAGACAATTATTGAGCTTATAAAAGATAAAACCTGCATGTTTATTAATGGTAGCAATCCAAATTACAGATCTGTTTTCCTTGATAAACAAAAAGCAGAAAACATCTTGCTAACTGCCAAAATATAACACTCCGGAGTATTCTGTTATAACGTATTTTTTATAACCATGCAATACGTTATCTTAGGGAGATGAAAACAACATTTTCGCTTTTGATTTTCGGTATGTTGACTACCGGTTATGCAAATAGCATAGCTCAAAACAAATACCATCTGCTTGTTGGAACTTATACCAAATCTCAGCAGCATGGTATTTTTGTTTATGAATTTGATACAGAAAAAGGTACTCTAACACTTACCAGCCACACCGAAAAAATATCGAACCCTTCTTTTTTAACAATAAATAAATCTCAAAATAAGGTTTATAGCGTTGGCGAAGAAAACGGGGGTTTAGTTTATGCATTCGATTTTGATAAGACAAATGGTAAACTAACTTTGCTAAATCAACAAAAAACAGCGGGTAAAAACCCCTGCTACATAACACTTAGCAAAGATGAAAAACATCTTTTTGTTGCTAATTACAGTAGCGGAAACCTGACTTCATTCCCTGTAGCTAAAGATGGGAAAATATTACCGCTAAACCAGCTTATACAACATGAAGGGAAAAGCATTACTTCCCGACAAACAGCTCCACACGCCCACAGTATTGTAAATGTTCCCCATAGTGACAGACTACTTTCTGCGGATTTAGGCGTAGATAAGATTTTCGAGTATGTTTATAAGCCAGACAATAAAGAAGTATTAACTGCATCTGCCCAGGCATCGGTTAATACTCCTGCAGGAAGTGGTCCCAGACATATCGCTTTCAATAAAAAAGGTGATCTGGTATATGTTATAAATGAACTGGACGCGACAATCTCTGTATTTCAATATAAAAACAATGAATTGAAAGCGGTACAACATATTGCCATGAATGATTCTGGTTTTTCGGGCACTAACGGTGCTGCTGACATACATTTGTCGGGGGATGGTAAGTTTTTATATACAAGCAATAGAGGAACTGCGAACGAAATTGTCATTTATAGTGTTGATCAAAAAAATGTAAAATTAAATAAAATAGGTTCTCAGCCTTCCCTGGGTAAAGGGCCCAGAAATTTCGCAATAGATCCCACAGATAGTTTTTTACTCGTTGCCCATCAAAATACTGATGACATCTTTATTTTTAAGCGTAATAAAAAATCGGGATTGTTAGAGTTTACCGGCAATAAGGTAAATGTTGGTGCTCCTGTTTGTCTTGTTTTCGCAGATAAATAACAGCAGTTTCAAATTAAATAAAAAAGGAGTACCAAGATTCAATTGATACTCCTTTATACTTTAAATAACTCTCCTCTCCTATTTTTTTGCTGTTATTGAAATCTTCAGGTTAATTTCGTCGGCAATTAAATCATCCTTCATTCCTTCATATACCACACCCCAATCTTTTCTATTAATATTGAAGTCTGCAGTAGCAGTTAAAGCATCAGCAGATGCAGAAGTAACCTGCACCGGGAAACTTATATTCTTGGTTATACCTCTTAAGGTCAGGTTTCCTGAAATGTCTGCGCTGGCAGGAGTTTGATTTTTAACTTCAGTAATTTTGAATGTACTTGTCGGATTTTTTTCTACGCTAAAAAAATCGTCACTTTTCAAATGAGTTTCCAGTTTATTTTTGTACTCATCATTTCCTTTTAAATCCTCATTAACAATAGAGTGCATATTTACAACGAATTCACCGCCTACCAAATGACTTTGTTCATTAAGTATGACCTTTCCAGACTGAATTTTAACAGTTCCATGATGAGATCCGGTTACTTTACTTCCTGTCCATTGCACTGTAGAAACAGCAGTATCAATGTTATAAACTGTCCCTTCTACAGCCAGACTATCTGTTACCTCTTCGCCTGTTGCTGCTTTGTCCCCTTTAGGATTGGTGGTACATGCTGCCAAAAAAGCTACACATACAAGTGGTAATGCTAATTTTCTCATGTTTGATGAATGTTGTTTAGTTTTTAATAGTTTAAAATTTATCAATGTTTAAACACATTTTTTTGTAATTAGTTTGAATATAATCAAAATCATCATTTTTACCTAGATTTGAAAATATAACATATATTCCGTTCATGAAAACCTTACATGCAATTATCTTAAGTTTAGCCATCCCTTCTATTGGTTTTAGCCAGACACTGAAAGACAGCGTAAATCTATCCGAAGTTAATGTAAAGGCTTATTTGGAAGATCAACCGCTGATAAGTCTTCCATCCTCTGCAGTAACTTTAAAAGAATCTTATATTAAAGAACGAAATATACAGTCACTGGTTGCAACTTTTAACAGTATAAGTGGAGTAAGTATGGAAGAGCGATCACCAGGAAGTTACAGGCTTGCTATCCGAGGAAGTTCACTGAGATCCCCTTTTGGTGTTCGCAATATAAAGGTTTACTATGATGACTTTCCATTAACTGACGCCGGGGGAAACACCTATCTTAATCTTATAGATCAGAACACCATCAGGCGAATTGAAATATTGAAAGGTCCTGACGGAAGTTTATTTGGAGCAAATTCTGGTGGTGTCGTTTTGCTGAATACCCTTTCGGATACGAATACTGCAGAGGCTGGTGTGACAGCCGGGTCTTACGGATTTGTTACGCAACATGTTAATATCGACCGCAATTATGAAAAATATAACATGAGCTTCAACCAGGCATATCAGCGGAGTGATGGCTACCGGTTAAATACCGGAATGAACCGATTTTTTGTACAGACTCAGCAGAAATGGAAATATGCAGATCATGCCGAATTAAGATTTTCCGGCTTTTATTCGGATATGGGCTATGAAACTCCTGGAGGGCTAACACTTTCCCAAATGCAGGAAAACCCCAAAGCAGCAAGAGCCAACGCAAAAGAGTTAAATGTTGGAATTTTTAATAAGAGTTTTTTTGGAGGTTTGGCTCATGAAAAAAGGTTTTCACCAAACTTCAAACATGTTATCGCAGTTTCCGGTATTACCTCAGATTTCAAAAATCCTTTCTTCACTAATTACGAAACGAGAGACGAAAGCTCTGTATCGTTAAGAACTTATTTTGAACTAAAAAATGAGACACAAAACAAGAATTTTAGCTGGCAATGGAATCTGGGATGGGAATATCAGTATGGAAGTGCAGATATTATTAACCATATCAATCTGGAAGGAAGTGCAGGTGGTATTACTGCTGCCGACAGAATAAAGAATGAAACCCAATTTATTTTTAACAGGTATACTTTTAGGCTTGGACAACGCTTTAAAGCAGATGCTTCTGTAAGCCTTAACTTTGGAAAAATAGATTTTGAACCCTTGCCTCAATCGATTGGTTCAATAACCGGATCGAAAAGGTTTGATCCAACTCTAATGCCAAGATTGGCAGCTTCTTATCTTGCAATGCCTAATTTGTCTGTAAGAGGAATAATTAGCAGAGGTTATTCATTACCAACAACTGCAGAAATAAGAGCCAATGATGCTCGCGTAAATCCGGATCTGGAAGCCGAAACTGGCTGGAATTACGAAGCCGGTTTCAGGATTAACAATTATAAACAAACAATTTTCCTGGATTTTAGTGCTTTCTATTACAGAATGAACAACGCTATTGTTAAACGGATAAATGACAGTTCGGAAGATTATTTCCTAAATGCTGGCGGCACCAAACAGAAAGGTATCGAACTGCAGCTTCATACTACTTTATTTCAATCTAAAGCATTTTTACAAAAAATATATTGGACATCTGCAGCTACCCTATCTGATTTCAGATTTACAGACTATATCATCGGGACTAATGATTATTCGGGAAACATCCTAACCGGTGTACCAAAAGAAAGCTTAACTAACGGGCTTAATTTTGACCTTAAGCATAATCTATCTGTATTTATACAACACCAATATAATGGAAAAACTTCTTTAAACGATGCTGAAACGATTTTCGCAGATGCATATCATCTTATTCAAATGCGTTTAAACTGGAAAAAGAATTTTGGAAAAAGTCTATTGAACTTTTATGCTGGCACAGACAATCTGTTAGATGAAACATACAGCCTTGGAAACGACATTAATGCTTTTGGAAACAGATATTTCAATCCTGCGGCGAACCGATCTTTCTTTGCCGGAGCAAATATTAAATTTTAGTCATTTTAGCTATTCTATTTCGAATAATATCATGGCATCTATAGTTTTGGAATTAGATTTACATAACATTAAAAGATTATGAAATACAGAAAACTTGGAGAGACAAATTTACAATTATCAGCCATTGCCTTCGGTGCATGGGCTGCCGGTGGCTGGATGTGGGGCGGATCTGATGAAAATGATGCCATAAAAGCTATTCTAGCCGGATTTGATGAAGGTATGACTTCTATAGACACTGCTCCTATTTATGGACAGGGACATAGTGAAATTATTGTTGGGAAAGCTATTAAAAATCTAAGCAGGGACAAGGTTCAGGTATTAACCAAGTTTGGCATGCGATGGGATTTAACTAAAGGAGATTTTGGGTTTAAAAGCAAGAACAATGCAGGAGAAGATATAGATATCTACAAATACGCTGGTAGAGAAAGTATTATTAAAGAATGTGAAGACTCTTTACGCAGACTGGGAACAGATTATATTGATTTGTATCAAATTCACTGGCCTGATGTAACCACTCCAATTCACGAAACTTTTGAAGCTGTATCTCGGCTCATTAAAGACGGTAAGGTTCGTTATGCGGGCGTTTGTAATTATAACTTGGAACAAATGCAGGAGGCGGAAAAAACTTTAAATATTGCTTCTAACCAAGTTGCCTATAGCTTGCTTAGAAGAGCCGTTGACCAAACTATTGTTCCGTATGTATTGGAAAAACACAAAGGTATTCTGGCTTATAGCCCATTAGAAAGAGGTTTACTAACAGGAAAAATTAAAGAAAACCACCATTTTAACGAAGGTGACCATAGAGCTGGACTTCCTTTCTACCAAAAAGAAAATCTGGTAAAAGTAAATCGATTCTTAAGTATTATTGAACCAATTGCTAAAGAAAAAGATGCAAGTCTGGGGCAGTTAGTATTAAGCTGGACAATAGAGCAGCCTGGTATTACTGTAGCCTTAGCTGGCGCAAGAAATGCAGAACAGGCTGTCCAGAATGCAAAAGCTGCTGATATTAATTTATCTATAGAGGAAATTGATTTTATAAACGAAGAAGTAGCCAAACTAAATTTAAAATAAACATGAAGAAAGTCATCATAAGCTTATCCTTTCCTATTTTAATATTTCTGTTTGGATGCTCCTCGTATAATATGATTTCTTACAATGCAAACCAGAATATGAGAAATATCAATCTCGGGATGAGTAAAAACCAGGTTATTGATATTATGGGCAAATACTACATTGTAAGTTCGGCGTCTAAAGATAACCAAGAAAATATAAAAGAGATTTTAGCGTATAAAAGTGATGTCAATGAAGAATATAAGTTGGTTTTTATCAACGATAAATTAACCGAGTGGAACCGTGTCTTCACCAACTGTCGTGAACATGGTTATAAACCGGTTGTTGAAACCAAAAACGATAAGGCTAATTGATACGTGATGTTAAGAGGCTGTATCTTTTAATATTACTCTGATCCAATTTCTTCTTTTTTAATTTAAGGTACAAAGAGAATTGTTAATGATGAGATTTGTTTGTATATTGGTGGTGCTATTGTTTACATGATACCTTGCTCTGCATTCGCAGATATAATCCCTAAATCCCAATATTTCTATACGATATTAGCATATTCCACCTGCTGCACTCAACTTTGCATCCTTCGTTATGAGAAGGGCTTGAGAATAGCATGAGATGCTTTATCTATTTAATGACAAAATAGTACAGTATAGGAAAAAGTGTACAATTGCATACAATA
>PJUE01000377.1_pt1 | contig 32060 bp, 31 predicted proteins | sample 1512171 | NCBI WGS metagenome assembly PJUE01 (sample SAMN08177674, study PRJNA422409) | Feces metagenome, whole genome shotgun sequencing project. | isolation source: Chicken feces (3) enriched on wood chips: alkali lignin treatment | host: Gallus gallus | place: USA: Madison | collected 2015-01-15
AAGTGCCGTCCAACGCACTGCTCGCCGATGAGTTCCTGGAGATCTTCGACGGTTTCTCGATCGGCTCCAACGACCTGACCCAGCTCAGCCTCGGCCTGGACCGCGATTCGTCCATCGTCGCGCACCTTTTCGACGAGCGTAACCCGGCGGTGAAGAAGCTGCTGTCGATGGCCATCAAGGCCGCGCGCGCCAAGGGCAAGTACGTCGGCATCTGCGGCCAGGGCCCGTCCGATCACCCGGATCTGGCCGAGTGGCTGATGCAGGAAGGCATCGAGTCGCTGTCGCTGAACCCGGACACCGTGGTCGACACCTGGCTGCGCCTGGCCAAGCACAAGGCCAATGGCTGATGCATTGATGGGCTGACGTCGCTTTCATTGGCGGCCACCCATACTGCAGCTGCATGCACGCCCCGCCTCTGCGGGGCGTGCCTGTTTCTGGCGTCCGCACACGCCATGACCGCTGCTGCAAAGGAGTCCGCATGATCGCCACTGCCCCACCCGCCCCCATCACCACGTCCTGGTTCCATTCGCTCGACTGGGAACGCCTGCTGGAAACCTACGGCGTACCGTTGCTGGCCGCCATCGTCGTGCTGCTGGTCGGCATGTGGGTGGCACGACGCCTGTCCAATGCGCTGCCGCGCGCGACCTCTCGCATGGGCATGGACCCGATGCTGGGCAGCTTCCTGCGCAACGTGGTCTATGCCGCCTCGCTGGTGATCGTGGTGGTGCTGGCGATCGGCACGCTGGGCGTGCAGATCACCCCGCTGCTGGCCGTGCTGGGCACCGCGGGCCTGGCCGTCGGCCTGGCGTTGAAGGATTCGCTCTCCAACATTGCCTCGGGCGTCATGCTGGTGACCCTGCGACCGTTCCGTGTCGGTGACGTGGTCACCGTGGCCGGGCAGACCGGCACCGTGCGCGAAGTGCGTATTTTCCAGACCGTCATCACCGGCGCGGACAATCAGCACACCACCATTCCCAATACGCTGATCACCGCCGCACCGATCATCAACCTCACCGCCGAACCGACGCGTCGCATCGAACTGGTGATCGGCATCGGCTATGAGGACAATATCCAGCTGGCCCGCGACACCGCGCTGGCCTTGATGAAGGCCGAGCCACGCGTGCTCGAGACCCCGGCACCCGACGTGGTCGTGTACGAACTGGGTGCACACGCGATCAACCTGGGCATCCGCTGCTACGTGAAATCGGCTGATCACTTCAGCACCAAGGTGACCCTGCTGGAGCAGATCAAGCTCGGCTACGACCAGGCCGGCATCAACCTGCCCTACCCGCAGCAGGACATGCATCTGTACCTGCATGGCAAGGACGGCGGCGTGGTCGAGGCCGAGGCGCTGGTGCGCGACAAACCCTGATTTCCAGGTTCCCGGCCGGCATGGCCCGGCGCTACCGATGCCGGCAGGTGCCGACCGTTGGTCGGCACCTCTCCTGGCATCAGGCCTCGACGGCCTCTTCCAGCACCGGGTAGTCGGTGTAGCCCGCCGCTCCGCCACCGAAGTAGGTCGCGCGGTCCGGTGCGTTCAAGGCCGCGCCGGTACGCAGCCGCTCCGGCAGATCCGGGTTGGCGATGAACGGCCGACCGAAGCCGATCAGGTCTGCCCAGCCCTCGGCCAACGCCTGCCCGGCACGCTCGGCGGTGTACTTGCCGGCGTAGATCAGCGTGCCCGGGTAGATCATGCGCAGCGCCTGCTTGAACGCGAGCGGCATCAGCGGCGCATCCTCCCAGTCGGCCTCGGCGATGTGCAGGTAGCCCACACCCAGTTCGCCCAACAGGTGCGCAGCGGCCAGGTAGGTCGCCTGCGGCGTGTCATCCACCGCACCCTGCAGGGTCGTCAGCGGTGCCAAGCGCACGCCCACGCGGTCGCCCCCGGCCACGGCCACCACCGCCTGCACCACCTCGCGCAGGAAGCGCAGGCGGTTCTGCAGCGCGCCACCGTAGCCGTCGGTGCGCTGGTTGGCCTGCGAATCGATGAACTGGTTGATCAGGTAGCCATTGGCGCCGTGCAGCTCCACGCCATCGAAACCGGCGGCCAGGGCATTGCGGGTGGCCTGGGCGTAATCGGCGATGATGCCCGGAATCTCGTCCTCTGCCAGCGCCCGCGGCATCGAGTGCTGGATCATCCCGCCCACGCCCGCCTCGGGGCCGGCGCCGGTCGGGTCAACGAATACCTTCACCCCCTCGGCCAGCAGCGCCGAGGACGATACCGGCGCCGCGCCATCGGGCTGCAGGGCGACATGGGAGACGCGGCCGACGTGCCACAGCTGCGCGTAGATGCGACCTCCGGCGGCGTGCACCGCATCGGTCACCTGCCGCCAGCCCTGCACCTGTTCCTCGCTGTGAATGCCCGGCGTCCAGGCGTAGCCCTGGCCCTGCGCACTGATCTGGGTGCCTTCGCTGACGATCAGGCCGGCACCTGCGCGCTGGGCGTAGTACTGCGCCATCTGCGCGGTAGCGACGTTGCCGGCGGCCGCCCGCGAACGGGTCATCGGCGGCATCACGATGCGATTGGGCAGGGCCAACGGGCCAAGCGTGTGGGGGCTGAACAACATGGCGCATTCTCTTGCGGGGGACTGACCGCAAGGATGGGGATCGGCCGTGGCCCGCAACAGGCGCGGTTGGGCAAAACAGTTGTGCCGTGGAGGCAAGGGTAGCGTCGACCGTTGCTCGACTATCGCGCACGGCGCGGGATTCCATGAGGGGCCAGCCAGATGCAGTCGACCAACGATCGACTCTACTCCGGTTACAGCGTCGGCTCGATCTTCAACGCACCATGCGCCACCCGGTCATAGCAGGTGCGCACCACGTCCTCACCGTACTTCAGCTCCAGCCGCCGCACGATGAAATGGCCGCGCGCCATGTCCTGGTAGTAATCGGTGAACATCGTATTGAGCGTGGCACCCGCTGCAGCGCCGACGATCGGCACCGCCTGGGCGGCGAATTTCTCGGTCACCACCACGCCGAAACGAGCCGCCACCTTCTCCACCAGCTTGGCCAGCAGCTTGCCGGCTTCCTTCGGCGCCACGCCCAGGGTCAGGTCGCGACCGGTCACCACCCGCCCGGCCAGCTCGGCCGACAGGTGGCGCATCACATCGGTGGTGAAGCCGCGCGCCAGGTAGTAGCCGGTCTCGCTGGCATCATCGCGTGGTGAGTTGCCGCCCAGCGCGAACACTTCCAGGCAGGCCTGGCGGGTGCTGAAATGCGCCAGGTCGAAGCCCTCGCTGCGCGCGACGTCGGCCACCGCGCGCATCATGATCGTGGTCGACACCGGCAGCTCGATGAACAGCGCGGCGAAGCCGAACGCACCGCCCACCGCGCCAGATGTCGCCGCCGCCAGCTTGTGCCAGCGGGTCGAGGCCGACTTTCCGGGCGTGTTGCCCATGCTCCACAGCGCCGCCTGCGCGGACTTCGACAGCGCCGCCTCCACCGCGCCATGGATGCGCCCGGAAATGGCCTTGGGCAGCGCCTTCACCGCGAATTCCAGCGGCGTACCCACCAGGTTGGCCATGCGCGCGGTGATCGTCGGTGCCTCCAGCAGGGCCACCGCCCGCTGCAGGTCGGCCCAGTCCTGGGCATCGTGGGCGATATCGCGCGGCAGCAGGATCGGCTCGTTCATGAGGCCGATAGTAGCGCCCTGGAGTTGAACGGAGGGTCGCGGGGCCACAGCCCTGTCCGCTGGAAAAGGATCCGACCCCACCAGACGGCATCTTCAGGGGGTCGGCAGGCCCGACAGCGCGCCCATGAACTGGCGGTAGTGGCGCAGCTCGGCAATCGAGTCGTGCACATCGCTCAGTGCGGTGTGGTTGCTGGTCTTGGCCAGGCCGGCGGCCACCGTCGGTGCCCAGCGCTTGGCCAGTTCCTTCACCGTGGAGACGTCCAGATTGCGGTAGTGGAAGTACTTTTCCAGGCGCGGCATCTGCCGGTGCAGGAAGCGGCGGTCCTGGCAGATCGAGTTGCCGCTCATCGGCGAAACGCCGGCCGGAATCCACTGCGCGAGGAAGTTCACGGTCTGCGCCTCGGCCTGGGCCAGAGTGGTGGTGCTGTCCAGCACGCGCTGCCACAGACCGGAACGACGATGCTGGTTGCGGTTCCACTCGTCCATCGCTTCCAGCGTTTCCAGCGGGTGGTGGATGGCGAACTCCGGGCCTTCGGCCAGCACGTTCAGCTGGGCATCGGTGACCACGGTGGCGATCTCGATGATCGAATCGTTGTCGGTATCCAACCCGGTCATTTCCAGGTCGATCCAGATCAGTCGTTCGTTGGCCGCGCCGTTCTCCACCATCGTGTCGCCTCGTTGCTGGGCAGGCATGGCGCCTGCCGGAAAAGGAAAGAGGCGGCCATCATACCCTTTCGCTGCTCAGGCCTCGCCGCTGTGGTCTTCCAGCCGCAGCGGCGGCTTGCCACGCTTGGCCCGGAAGTAATTGGTCAGGCGCAGGCTGGCCTCCTTGGCCAGCACCCCGCCGTGGATCTCCACCCGGTGGTTGTGGCGGGCGTCCCCCAGCAGATTGAACACGCTTCCGCAGGCGCCGGTCTTGGGATCGCTGGCCCCGTAGACCAGCCGCGACACGCGCGCGTGCACGATCGCCATCGCACACATCGCACACGGCTCCAGGGTCACGTACAGCGTGCTGCCGATCAGCCGGTGGTTGGCCAGTGCCCGACCGCCCTCACGCATCGCTACGATTTCAGCATGCGCGCTGGGGTCGTGCGCGGCGATGTTGAGGTTCCAGCCCTCGCCCAGCAGCTGGCCATCGGCGCCTACCAGCACCGCACCCACCGGAATCTCGTCGAACTCGTGCTGCGCGCGCTCGGCCAGCGCCAACGCGTGGCGCATCCAGTGTTCGTCGGCATCGTGCACAGGCACGCCCAAGGTGTCGGTCATGAGGGTTCTCGGCGTCAGGCAGATCACGCGGAGGCAGTGTAGCGCGCTTCGGCTGGAGCCTGGCGGGACGGACCATCGTCGCTAGAATGACGATTTCCGAAGCACCTTGAGCACATCCATGAACACGCTCCGCCCCTCGCTGCCCTCCGATGCCGAGGCCGTCGTCGATCTCTGGCGCCGCGCCGTCGACGCCACCCACCATTTCCTCAGCGTCGATGACCGACGCGCCATCGACGCCGAAGTGGCCGGCTTCCTGCCGCAGGCGCCGCTGCTGCTGGCCGTGGATGCCGACGATCGCCCGCAGGGCTTCATGCTGCTTGATGGCAGCCATATGGAAGCACTGTTCATCGACCCGGACGTGCACGGCAGGGGCATCGGCCGGCAACTGGTCGAGCACGCGTTGGCGCGGCACCACCCGCTGACCACCGACGTCAATGCGCAGAATCCGCAGGCACTGGGTTTTTACCTGCGCATGGGCTTTATCGAGACCGGGCGCTCGGACCTCGACTCACAGGGCCGCCCGTACCCGCTCATCCATCTGCGCCTGGGCGACTGATGTCGGCGTGGCCTCAGTGACGTGGTAGTGTCGTTACCCCTTCACTGCAGGAAGCACTACGACATGGGCGGAAGCACACTGGCCACGCTGTTCACACTGGTCGTCGCGATCATCTGGATCCTGGTGCCGTTTGCCATCTTCGGCGTGCGTCGCGTGCTCGGCGAGCTGCTGGCCGAACAGCGCCGCACCAATGCGCTGCTGGAACAGATCGGCGGCGACCGCATTCCCCCGCCGCAGCCGGAACCCCAGCCCTGGCGCGCGCCCTGACAGCACCAAGGCCTGCCCCGCCCTTGCATCAGCCCGGCGGGCCGGCCTCGAATGCGGGCGAGTAGGTCACCGTGCCGCGCGCCATCGCCCCCTGCAGCGGCAACGCCTGGAAGTACTCAGGCGGAACGCCCGGCAGGACCAGACCAGGCTCACAACGGAAGCCGAACCGACCGTAGTAGTCTGGCTCGCCCAACAATACGCAGCCACGCGCGCCCATGCCGCGCAGTGCATCCAGCGCCGCCCGCATCAGCGCGCTGCCAATGCCCTGCCCTTGCCGCTGCGGCGCCACCGAAATCGGACCCAGGCCGAACCAGCCCTCGCTGCCATCGCTGATGGCCACCGGCGACACCGCTACATGGCCAATCACCTGCCCGTCCTGCACGGCCAGCAGGGAAATCGACAGTTCCCCCCGCCCTCGCAGCGCATCGACGATGTAGTGCTCGGTATGGCTGCTGTGCGCCGCATTTCTGAAAGCAGCCGCAGTCATGGCGTGGATATCGGCGATGTCGGCGGGCGTTTCCGCACGGATGAGGTAATTCACAGGGCATCACATTCAGTGCGGCGGCTTTTGATTGTCCAGCACCCGGCACCCCGAGGTCAGACCAGCACCATCATCCCGCAGGCACAGCGGCCCAGCGACGGCAATCCCCTGCACCACCTGGATTGGGCAATACTTCATCCTCCCACATGCAGGAGGCGATGATGGACTGGGTTGAACGCGCACGTGCACTGGCAAGCGAAGCCCATGCCGGGCAGCAGGACAAAGCGGGACGCCCCTACATCGAACATGTCGCGCGCGTCGCGGCCGCCATCAAGGACGACGAGACCGCCCAGGCCGTGGCATGGCTGCACGACGTGGTGGAAGACTGCGCCGGGCACGCGGCCCGCGTGGCGGACTTCCCTGCTCCGATCCAGCATGCGGTGCAGCTGATGAGCCGCAACAGCGCACCCGACAGCGATACCTATTACGCGCGCATCGCGGCCGACCCTGTCGCGCTGAAGGTCAAACTGGCAGACATCGCAGACAACGCCGACGAGACCCGCCTGGCCGCACTGGATGCGGCCACTGCAGAGCGGTTGCGCGGCAAGTACCGGCACGCGCTGGCGGTCCTGGGGGCCCGCCGTACCCCGCTGCACCCGCCGCGCTACAGCCGCAGCACCGAGCGCGATGAAGCAGCCCCAAGCCACCTTGCGCTGCTGATGGAAGCCGGGGAGCGACTGGATACCCTGGTGACCGGCCTGGACCGCATCAATTCCGGCTTCAGGGACGAACCTGAACAAGCCGCTGCATTGTTGCTGTTTCTACACAGCCAGCAGGTGCTTCAATCGCTGGCACGGATCCGCAGCATCGTTTCCGGGGAACTGGAAGCGCAGATGGAAACTGAAGCCTACGACACCTGGGTAGACAAGGGCACGCCGGACTGGACTCCGCCTTACGGCGAGACCGCCGAGCGCATCCTGCAGCGCTTTGTGGACACCTGCGGCCCGCTGCCGCGCTGGCAGCCGGTATCGCCAGACGCGACCGTCGAGTGAAATCTGATCGCCTTCCATCCATCGAACACAGATTTACCCCGGCGTGGCTGCCACTGCTGCAGTGCAGCAGTACAATGAGCGGCTTACCCGCCCCAGCCCCGCCCCCTGCATGAGCCCCAATTCCTCCCTGGCCGCGCGGCTGACGCCGCGTCAGCGCACCTGGATCATCCTTGCCCTCTCGCTGGGTGGCTTTGCCATCGGCACCAGCGAATTCGCCAGCATGGGCCTGATGCTGGAGATCAGCCGCGGCCTGTCGATCAGCGAGACCCAGGTCGGCCACCTGATCAGCGCCTATGCCATCGGCGTGGTCGTTGGCGCGCCGATCCTGGCGTTCATCGGTGCCTCCTTCCCACGGCGCAAGCTGCTGCTGGCCCTGATGGGCTTCTATGCGGTGGGCAACCTGGCCAGCGCCCTGGCCCCCAACTACGGCACGATGCTGGTCGCGCGCTTCGTCGCCGGCCTGCCGCATGGCGCCTACTTCGGTGTGGCGATGCTGGTGGCCGCCGCCATCAGTCCGGCCGGCCAGCGTGGCCAGGCGATGTCGCGGGTGCTGCTGGGCCTGTCCATCGCCATCCTGATCGGCAACCCGCTGACCACCTGGCTGGGCCAGCAGCTGAGCTGGCGCACCGCCTTTGCCCTGGTCAGCGTGCTGGCCATCGCCACGGTGGTGATGATCGCCCGCTTCCTGCTGCCCGATCCGGAGGAGGTGCGCACCTCGCCGATGCGTGAGCTGCGCGCGTTCAACACCACCCAGGTGTGGCTGGCGCTGGCGATCGGCGCGGTCGGCTTTGCCGGCATGTTCTGCGTGTTCACCTACCTCGCCCCGACCCTGGTGCAGGTGACCGGCGTGGCCGAGTCGTGGATGCCGCTGGCCGTGGGCGTGTTCGGCATCGGTGCGATCATCGGCAACATCGCTGGCGGCTGGCTGGTGGACAGGTTCCACTTCAAGGCCGCCGCGGTGGTGCTGGTGTGGTCCATCGTGATGCTGCTGCTGTACCCGCTGGCGGCGCAGTCGGTGTGGACCATCGGCCCGATGATCATCACTGTGGGCACGATGGGCGCGCTGGCCGCCGTGCTGCAGACCCGCCTGATGGACGTGGCCGGCGAGGCGCAGACGCTGGCCGCTGCCTCCAACCATGCCGCCTTCAATACCGCCAACGCGCTGGGCCCGTGGCTGGGCGGCATGGCGATCAGCGCCGGCTTCAGCCCGGCCACCACCGGCTATGTCGGTGCGGCTACCGCCGTCGGCGGCCTGCTGCTGTGGGGGGGGTCAGTACTGGTGGACCGCCGGCGCAAGGCGGCCTGAGCCCTTGGGCGATTTGACTCCGCCGCCGCATCGGGCTGACGGTGTCATCACAGGTGAAAGTGTGACGATGAATGCACCTTCTCCCTGGTACCCCCTTCCCTCATGTCGGACACCGGTCATTTCGCCATTCGCGCCTTCGAGGCCGTCTTCAACATGGCCGGCGGGGTCGAACGCATCACCGCGCTGACGGTGACCTGCAACCACTGCCAGGCCACGACCTCGTCCACCGAAGGCAACCTGCTGCACCTGCCCGGCGGCACCCTGTTCCGCTGCGATGACTGCGGTTGCCACCAGGCGGTGAGCAATGCGCGGGTGGCCGACTGGCAGCTGCCGCGCGTGCTGGGCGCATGAACATGGACGCGCCGCTGACCGATGCACAGCGCCGCATTCTGCAGGCCATTGCCGATGCGGAACGCGTGGACAGTGACGCCGCAACCTGGGCGGTCGCGGCAGGCCTTGCCGTGCAGGCCGAAGACGGCGACATCGACCTGGCCCCGCGCGGACGCGACGTGCTGCAGGCACATCCGCCGCGCTGACGCGGCGACGGAGCGGGCATGCGGCGTTTCGTGCAGGCCTTCGTGGATGTGGACAGCTTTGCGGCTGCCCTGCCCGGCGACGTGTCGGCAGCACTGGCAACGGCGGATGCGCACTACAACATCGGCAAGGACGGCCGCGCCTGGGTCTGCGCGGCAGACGCCGCCGATGCGAAGACCACGACGGTCGTTGCGGAGATGCAGTGGGGCCTGGTGCCCCGCTGGTCGAAGCAACCTTCCACGCCCTACACCACGGTGACTGCCCGGCTGGAGCGCGCTCCGCGCAGCCGCATCTTTGCCGATGCCTGGAGCAAGCGGCGCTGCATCGTACCGATGACGGGCTACTTCAAATGGGACCGGCAGCGACGACCACCGTGGCCGATGTACGTCCAGCGCCAGGATGGCTTGGCCCTGCTGGCAGCAGGCGTGTGGGAGCACTGGCAGGACGAGGCCGGCGACATGCGCGACACGTTCTCGATCCTGACTGACGGCAACCCGGCGATCCCGGCCCCGCTGTCTGCCGATGGGCCGGTCTTTGTGGAGCCTGCGGCTGCGGCGGCCTGGCTGAGGGGCGAGCTGACCGCGCCGGCACAGCTGCGACGGCACGCGCATACCGCGGCGCTGGAGGCTGCCTATGTGGGCCTGGGCATCCGCGATGCGCGACGCGATGACTACACCCTGCTGGAGCCGGTGGACCCCGACGCTCTGGGTGCTGACGACGCTCTGCCCGACTGGGATGGCGATGCGCTGGATGACGATGCGTGAGCGAGGGCCCGGGGTCGGATCCCTTGCCAAAGGCAAGGGCTCCCCGTCGCTGCCCTCCCGCTGAGCCGCAAAAAACACATGGCGTGGATGTGGCTTGCTGCACAGTGCAGCTCATGCATCACCGCCCTGCCCCCATCCGCCACGATGCCGTTGCCTTGCAGGCAGGCATGCTCGGCAGCGTACTGGGCGTTGGCCTGTTCAAAGCACTGGCGATGTCCGGCGTGGTGTCCGGCTCGCTGATGGGCATGGGCCTGTGGCTGCTGGCCTGCGTCCTGCTGGGCGCCTGGGCATTGGCCGCCGGCCTTGCCTGCCTGGCCCTGAGCCGGCGCGTATTTGTGCTGATGCTCGCGCTGTCGGCGGTGTTCGTGCTCTGCATTGCCTGATCCGCAGGCGCCTCCAAAAAAATCCGAACTGCGGCGCTAAAGCTTCAGCCTGCGCCGCCGCTACCGTTGTACTGCTTGCCGGGACTCTCTCCTGTGCAGACACGCCCGGCAGTCGGGCCTACAACGACTACCGGATTTCACAAAATGAACACGCTGCGCCGCTTCAAGGTTGGCACCCGCCTCACTGCGGGTTTTTCCATCCTGCTCCTTCTGATCGCCACGATTCTTGCGATCGCCCTGCACAGCAACCATCAGCAGCGCCAACAGTTCGACAACGCGGTGAACGTGCGCGTGACCCGCATGGGCGAGCTGTACGACATGCTCATCATCAACAAGGAACTGCTGCTCCTGCGCCGGGACATGCTGATCAAGCGCGGCCAGGGCCTGGAGGCCGATCTGGCGAAGGCGCACGCGATGTCCGCGCGCTATGACCAGATCTGGGCCCACTTCACCGAGCGCCCGGCCACCAGCCCCTTGGCCGAATCGATGCGCGGCAAGGTCGCGCAGAAGCAGGAGGCTACCGTCGCACTCAACCGCGACCTGGATGCAGCGATGCAGGCCGGCGACTTCGACGCTGCCAGCACCGCGCTGTTGACCCGCGCCGGCCCCGCGGCTGCCGACTGGAACGCTGCCCTTGCCGAGTTCGCCGATCTGCAGCAGAAGTTGGTGGAAGAAGCCGCCACGGAAATGCAGGCCCTGGCCGCACGCACCACCGGCCTGCTCAGCCTGTTCGGCGTCCTCAGCCTGGGCCTGGGCATCATCGCGGCGTGGCTGATCTCGCGCAGCCTGACCCGTCCGCTGGCCCAGGTGCAGGCATCGATCAATGCGGTCACCCGTGGCGACCTGAGCGTCCGCCACCAGGACGACAGCCCCGACGAAGTGGGACAGATGCTGCGCGCCACCGACGGCATGATCGGCCTGCTGCAGCACTTCTCGCAGCAGACCCAGCTGATGATCGGCAAGCATGCCGCCGAGGACATCAGCCACCGCATGCCGGTGGATTTCCCCGGTGTCTACGGCGAACTGGCGCAGGGCATGAACACGATGGTGTTCGAGCATCTGGATGCAATCGTCGATGCCATCGACGTGCTGAACCAGTATGCGCAGGGTGACCTTAGCCGCGACGCACGACGCCTGCCGGGCAGCCGCGCGATCCTGCACGAATCGATGGATGCCGCCAAGGCCAGCCTGCATGCGATCAATCAGGACATCCAGCGCCTGGCGAAGGCTGCTGCGGCCGGCGATTTCAGCGTGCGTGGCGATGCCACGGCCTACCGTCACGATTTCCGCCGCATGATTGAAGACCTCAACCGCTTGATGGCCACCGCTGACGGCAGCCTCGGCGCGTTGTCCAAGGTGCTGGGTGCCATGGCCGAAGGGGACCTGACCCGCCGTATCGAGGGCGACTTCCAGGGCGTGTTCGCCACCATGCAGCGCGACACCAACCGGACTGCTGAGAATCTGGCGGCCATTATCCGCCGCATCCAGGAAGCCTCCGGTTTGATCGCCAGCGCGTCCGACGAAATTGCTGCGGGCAACGCCGACCTGTCACGACGCACCGAAAGCCAGGCCGCGAACCTGGAAGAGACCGCGGCCTCGATGGAGGAGCTGACCTCTACCGTGCGCCAGAATGCCGAGCACGCACAGCAGGCCGATGCGGCCTCGCGCAGCGCCGGCGAAGCCCTGCAGCAGACCGCGCAGGCGGTGCAGGACGTGGTGCGGGTGATGGGGCAGATCAATGCCTCGTCGCTGCGCATCGGCGAAATGGTCAGCCTGATCGACGGCATCGCGTTCCAGACCAACATCCTCGCCCTCAACGCCGCGGTCGAAGCGGCGCGCGCCGGCGAACAGGGCCGTGGTTTTGCGGTGGTGGCCAGCGAGGTGCGCACGCTGGCGCAGCGTGCGGCGGCCTCGGCCAAGGACATCAAGGCCCTGATTGATGAATCCACCGGCAGGGTCGAGGCCGGTATCGGCATCGCCCGCCAGACCGAGGCTGCCATCGGCCAGTTGACCGAGGCTGCGGGCCAGACCGGGCACCTGGTGCAGCAGATCGCCCAGGCCAGCATCGAACAAGCGGCCGGCATCGAGCAGGTCAACCAGACCATCGCGCAGATGGACGAGGCCACCCAACAGAATGCCGCACTGGTCGAGGAAGCCAGCGCCGCGGCGCGTGCGATGGCTGGGCAGGCGGCGGATCTGGACCAGGCCGCGGCCGTGTTCCGGGTAGCGGCACAGGCTGGCGCTGCGCTGAAGCGCGCCGCCTGACCTCATGGGCTTATTGCGGGCACTCACACTGCCCGCATCTGCCACGCCCTACCCTCAAAGTGCAGGCCTGAAGCATTCAGCAGGCGACGGCCTGCGCCCCTTCCCCACGGCACCTGCTGCGCGACATTGTGGTCGTGCTGCAGCGGCCAACCCGCTCGTGCAGCTTCCCGTACGGTTTGATGTGGTCCTGATGCCCTCCCCCGAACAAGAACGCATGTCCACCCTGGCCGGCCTCAACGCCCTGGGCGAGGTTTCCGGTGCAGCCCTGGACAGCCTCACCGAGCTGGCCACCCACGCCTTCAAGGTGCCCGTCGCCTTCGTTTCGCTGCTGGACGTCGACCGGCAGCGACTGGTCTCGCGCAAGGGCCTGCAGATCGCGCAGACGCATATCCGTGATTCGATCTGCGCCTCGGCCATCGGCGCGCCGGAAACCCTGGTCATCGATGACCTGCGCGAGCACCCACGGCATGCCAGCAACCCGCTGGTGACAGGCGAGACCAGGCTTCGCTTCTATGCAGGCACGCCGCTGGTGGCGCGCAACGGCGTGGCCATCGGTGCGTTCTGCATCATGGACGACGCCCCCCGACAGTTCTCCGAAGCGGAGCGCCGGCAGCTGCAGACCCTGGCCAGCGCAGCCATGAACGAACTGGAGCTGCGTGCCCTGACGGGCCGCCGCGATCCCGTCAGCGGCCTGCCCGACCGGCACCAGTTCGCCCTGGACCTGGCCGCCAACGCCGAGCGCGAGCCGGACACCTTCCTGCATGCAGTGCTGATCGATGTCTTCGACGCAACGACCTCCACCGAAGCCGGGCAGGTGCTGGGCATGGCGCCACTGGAGACGCTGATCCGCCGCATCGGCGTGCGCCTGCGCGTTGCCCTGGACGGCATGGCTGAGGTCTACCACGTGGGCGTGGCGCGGTTTGCCTTCGTGGTGGAGCTGTCATCGTCGAAGGCCGTCGAAGACCTGGTCGCAGAACTGCAGGAACGCGTGACGCGACCGATGATGGCCGCGCAGGTGCCGATGGCCCCTTCGTTCCACGCGGGCATCTGTGGCGTCACGCTGGGCCAGCACAATGCAGACGAAATCATCCGCCGCATGCTGGTCGGCCTGAATGCCGCCATCAACAGCCGCTCGCCATTCCGCTGGTATTCCGAGACCCGCGATGCGCGCACGCGGCGGGGCTACCGGCTGGCCACCGACGCACGGATGGCCCTGCAGGAACAGCAGTTCCATCTGGTCTACCAGCCCCGCTTCCGCGCGGCGGATCTTGTGCCGGTGGCCGCCGAAGTGCTGATCCGCTGGAACCATCCGCAACTGGGGGCAGTCAGCCCGGCCGAGTTCATCCCGGTGTTCGAACGTACGGCGGTGATGCAGGGCATCACCCGCTGGGTGACCGACAACGCACTGGACCAGCTGGTTGCCTGGCGAAAGGCAGGCATCGGCCTGCTGCTGTCGATCAACTACTCGGCGCGCGACATGGCCGAGGACGATGCCGCGCTGCGCCTGATCCGTGCGATCGAGCAGAAGGGCCTGTCGTGCGCGGATGTCGAAGTGGAGATCACCGAGAGCCAGTGGCTGCGCGTGGATTCCCCCGCCGGCCAACAGCTGCGGCAGATGGCCGCCGCCGGGCTGCGCATCGCCGTGGACGATTTTGGCAGCGGCTACAGCAATTTCGGCTACCTGTCCGAGCTGCCGATCAGCACGCTGAAACTGGACAAGACGGTGATCGACCGCCTCTGCCAGGACCCGCGGGCGGCATTGAAGGTCGAGGCCATCATCGGCCTGGCCCAGCGCCTGGGCTACAGCGCCGTGGCCGAAGGTGCCGAGACGGCCGAACAGGTGGCCCGGCTGCAGGCGTTGGGCTGCGATGAAATCCAAGGCTTCGCGTTGGCCCGGCCGATGACGGCTGAAGCATTCAGCGAACGATTCGGAGCGGTGCTTCCCGCCCCGTAGCGTCGAGCTTGCTCAACTGCCGCTGCTCGACTCTACGGCGGTAGCGCTCGCTATACTTGCATGGCCCACCGTGCTGCCCGGAACAGCTGCCATGCCCTCCCGAATCGACTTCCGGCCCTCGCTGGACCTGGCATGCAGGATCACCGGCATGCGCGTTGCCCTGGTCGGGGAAGTCACCGAAAGCGCCTGGCGTTCGATCCAGAGCATCGACAGCGCGGGCCTGGGCATTTCCAGCGGCATGATCCTCGATATCAACCGCACCTTCTGCAAGGACGTGAGGTCTTCGCGGGCGCCGGTCTGGTTCGGCGATGCGCTTGCCCATCCGTTGTTCATCGACAGCCCGATTCCGGGCATGTACGGCTTCCGCAGCTACATCTCGGTGCCGCTGCTGCTGGCCGATGGCTCCATCTTCGGCACCCTGTGCACACTGGACCCCGAGCCGAAGCCGGTGGACGAGCAACAGGTGCAGTCGATGAACGACGTGGCGGCGCTGGTCGCCGCGCAGATCGACGCATTGCGCAGCCACGATGCCGACAGCCGTACCATCGACGGCCTGAAGGAACAGGGCGACATGGTTGGCCGGCAGCTGGCCGAGTACGAACAATCCAATGCCGAGCTGCAGCGCGTGGCCAAGCAGCGTGAGGAGTTCATCGGCGTGCTGGCGCACGACCTGCGCAACCCGGTGCAAGCCATCCGCGCCGGCGTCGATCTGCTGGGCCTGGGGGCATTGACTGATTCGCAGCAGAAGGTACTGGGCCACATCAACGACAGTGCCGATCGCATCGCCGAGCTGATCGATGTCACCCTGGATTTTGCCCGCGGCCGACTGGGCACCGGCATCGCGCTGAAGCTGGAGCCGTGGTCGGACCTGTCCGGCGTGCTCGCGATGGCCTGCCGCGAGGCCATGCGTCCCTATCCTGGCCGCAATTACGAGGTTGACCTGCAACTGCCCGTCACCTTCGTCTGCGACGCCGCACGGCTGTGCCAGCTGCTGGCAAACCTGGTCATCAACGCCGCCATCCACGGCACCCCCGGACAACCGATACACGTCAAGGGCCGGAGCGTGGGCGCGGGCATCGAAATCAGCGTAGCCAACCAGGGCGTGATCCCGGCGGCGCAGATGGGCCACCTGTTCGAACCCTTTGCGCGGCCGCAGGAACGACGGTTGGATTCCGGCCTGGGGCTGGGCCTGTACATCGCCGCGCAGATTGCCAAGGCCCATGGCGGCACGCTCAGCGTGACCAGTTCAAGTGACGAAGGCACCGTGCTGACCGTGCGTCTCTGAGGCCGGCCTATCGCGTGCAGGGCGGCTACACGCCCGACCCGCTACCCTGTTGAACCTTCCTGCCCAGAGCGGCCATGTCTTCCTTCCCCCTCCCTGCGTCCGAGCCCGGGCAGCTCGCCTACCGGTTGCTGCAGGACAGTGACTGGGCGCGCTCGCCAGCTGCTGCCGCCGCACCGGTCGAACTGCGCACCGTGCTGTCCATGATCCTCGACTCGCCGGAGCCGCTCTGGATCGCGTGGGGCGTGGAGGAGATGACGTTCTTCTTCAACGATGCGTACCTGCCGATGCTGGGCGGCAAGCTGCACGGCGCCATGGGCAGCGGCCTGCGGCAGGTCTGGGCTGATGTGTGGGAAGACGTGCGTCATGCCATTGCCGATGCCTTTGCCGGCACCAGCCGCAGTTTCCAGAACCTGCCACTGATGATGGATCGCGACGGGGCCATGAAGGAGACGTTCTGGACGTTCTCCTATTCGCCGTTGCGGATGGCCAATGGGGAGGTTGCCGGGCTGCTGTGCGTGGTGAGCGAACAGACCGAACGGGTGATCGAGCGCACCCTGCACAGCCGCCAGGTGGCGGCCATTACCCAGGAAGCGCGCGAAGCCCATCTTGAGCTGGTGCGCGCGCGTGAGCAATTGCGCCAGGCGCAGAAGCTGGAGGCCATCGGCCAGCTCACCGGCGGGGTGGCACATGACTTCAACAACCTGCTGCAGGTCATCACCGGCTCGGCGGACATGCTGCTGCACACCGCGCAGCCCGAGGACCCGCGCGGCAGGTATGTGCACTCCATCGTCGCCGCTGCGGAGCGTGCAACGCGGTTGACTGCCCAGCTGCTGGCCTTCTCGCGCCGGCAGAGCCTGTCACCGGAAGTGTTCGACCTGCGCGAGAGTGTGCACGCACTGGCGGACATCATCACGACCGTGGCTGGCGCCCGCGTCTCGGTCGCCATCACCCTGCCCGATACCCCGCTGCAGGTGCTGCTGGACCGTAGCCAGCTGGATACGGCACTCATCAACATCGTGGTCAATGCCCGCGATGCCATCACCGGCCATGGCAACGTCACCATCGACGTGCAGCGGGTGACCGCCGTGCCCTCCGTTCGTTTTGCCGCGCCGATGAAGGGCGACTTCGCCGCCATCAGCGTCAGTGACACTGGCACCGGCATCGAACCTGCGGTGCTGGACCACATCTTCGAACCGTTCTTCACCACCAAGGATGTCGGTGCGGGAACGGGGCTGGGCCTCAGCCAGGTGTTCGGCTTCGTCAAGCAATCAGAAGGCGAAGTGGACGTGCACAGCCAGCCCGGCACCGGAACGCGGTTTACTCTGTACCTGCCACTGAGCCAGAGCAGCGAGAGCGCGCCGCGCCCTGCGCAGCACGACGGGCTGGTGCATGGCCACGGATTGTGCGTACTGGTGGTCGAGGACAACATCGATGTGGCCGAGTTCGCCGTGGCCGCCCTGCGCGAACTCGACTACCAGGTGGTGCTGGCACGCAATGCCGCTGACGCACTGGCCGAGCTGGAACGCGATGCCCATCGTTTCCAGGTGGTGTTCACCGACGTGGTGATGCCGGGGGTGAACGGCCTGGACCTAGCGCGCACGATCCGGGAGCGGTTCCCCTGGCTGCCCGTCATCCTCACCAGCGGTTACAGCGAGCTGCTGGCACGCGACCCTGGGCATGGCTTTACCCTGCTGCGCAAACCCTACACGCTGAAACAGCTGGCCCAGGTCATCAGCGAAGCGGGCCAGCATCAGCGGTAGAGGGCCACTTGGCGGGCGACGCCATGTTCACGCAATGTTGCTGTAGTACGGTGCGGCACCGCCATTTCCCTCCCGCCGCGACGCCCCCCATGCATATCCTGCTGATCGAAGACGAAGCCGAACTGGCCGCTACGCTGAAGGGGGCGCTACAGCGTGAGCAACACGTGGTGGACCTGGCCCGTACCGTGGCCGTGGCCCGCGAGGCCGCACTGTGCGGGCTGCACGACCTGGTGCTGCTGGACCGCACCCTGCCCGACGGCGATGGCCTGGCCCTGATCGACCTGCTGCGCCAGCACAACCCCGGCGTACCGGTGATCGTGCTGAGCGCGCTGGGCCAGCTGCCTGACCGCGTGGCCGGGCTGGACGAGGGCGCCGACGATTACCTGGGCAAACCCTTCGCGCTGGAAGAACTGTTCGCCCGCATCCGCGCCGTGGGCCGCCGCCCGGGTGGCCTCAATGCCGAGACCGTGACCATCGGTCGGCTGAGCTTCGATCCGGTCTCCGGCGAGACCCGTATCGGTGGTGAGCGCCTGGACCTGCCACGCCGCGAGATCCGCGTGCTCGCTGCGCTGGCACGACGCATCGGCCGCACGGTGCTGCGCGAATCGATCGAGATGGCCGTGTACGGCTTCGATGACGGCGTGCATTCCAATACGCTCGATTCCCACGTTTCGCGCCTGCGCCGCAAGCTGGCCGAGGCCGACGCCGGCGTGGAGATCCATGCCATCCGTGGCGTCGGCTACCTGATGCGGGAAATCAAGTAATGGCGCGGCGTCCTTCGCTGAAGTGGCCGCTGATCATCAAGCCGCTGATCTTCCACCTGCTGGCCCTGCTGCTGGCGTTCTTCGTGCTGCTGATGGTGCTGGTGCGGGTGGACAGCGGCGGCTACTACACCATCCAGACCTTCGCACCGATCGCCGCCAATGCCGTGCACCGCGATGCCAACGGCAACCTTTACGTGCAGCACACGGCAGAACTGGCCGAGGCCCTGAAGACAGCCCCTGGGGCGTGGTTCATCGCCGAGGATGAGCGAGGCCATCACGTGACCTTCGGAAACGTTCCGCCTGCCTATGCCTCGCTGGTCGGGCTGCTGGATGGAATCCCCTTCGGTGATCTGCGCGGGCGCGAGCGCGGCGACGGGCTGGCGGTGGTGGTGCGCCAGCACACCGGCCCGGCAGGCAAGCTGACCATCATGGCGCATGGTGAAGTGGATTCGCTGACCTGGCAGATGGCGCTGGCCGCGCACATAATCACCGTGCCGATCTTCCTCGTACTGGCGCTGGTGACCATCGTGCTGACGCCGATGATCGTGCGCCGTGCGCTGGCCGGCGTAGAGCGCATCGCTGCCGAGGCAGGAAAGATCTCCGCCAATCGCCGCGGCGTCCGCCTCACCGCCACCGCAGTGCCTGTGGAGATAGCGCCCTTGGTCGATGCGGTGAACGACGCGCTGGAGCGACTGGATGAAGGGCACGAACGCCAGCGCCGCTTCATCGCGGCCGCCGCCCACGAACTGCGCACGCCCATCGCGATCCTGCAGGTGAAGCTGGACGCCGCAGACGACGCGACCTCGCACAGCCTGGCCCTCGAAGTAACCCGCCTGGCCACGCTGGCCGAGCAGCTGCTGGACCTGCATCGCATGGACGATGCTGGCCCGAAGGAAACACTGAACCTGGCACGCGTGGCCAAACGCGTGGTGGCCGACCTGGCACCGCTGCTGATCCAGTCCGAGCGCACGGTGGCGGTGTCGGTGGAACAGCACTACCCGGTGCTGGGCGAGGCAGGCGCGATCGAGCGGGTGATCTCCAACCTGGTGTTGAACGCCGCCGAACACGGCGGCCGCAACGTGATCGTGCGCGTCCAGGGCAGCTGCCTGGAAGTGGAAGACGATGGCCCCGGCATTCCGGTCTCCGAGCGCGAACGCGTGTTCGAGCCCTTCCAGCGGTTGCGCCCGCGGCAGAGCGGCGCAGGCCTGGGCCTGAACCTGGTGCAGCAGGTGGTGGAACGCCACGGCGGCCGCATCACCATTCTCGATGCGCCCGGTGGCGGCGCGTTGATCCGGATCGAGTTCCCGCCACACCCGGGTGCCAATCCCAGCGCGGAATGACTGCCCGCTGTCTGCCAGGCAGTTGCCGCGCGCACTGGCAAGCTTGCGGCAATGTTGGCTGATCAGTATCGGGCAGACGGTGCATTTGCGTGCCGCTGTTCCGTACTGAAAGGATGCCCATGCCGCAGGTTGCACCCCCGCCACCCCGCAGCACGCACCAGGTCGGCGCGCGTTCCAGCGCTCCCAGCCTGACCGCCGCCGCCTGGAACCGGCGCGCCGCGTCGAACGGGCTTGCACACTGGCCACGCTGGCTGCGTGGCCTCCCGGAAGCCGCGCGACCGATCGTGCTGGTACGCCTGTTCGGCACGCTGTTCATGACCCTGCCCGGCCTGGCACTGGCGATCTTCGCCGCGCTGCACGCAGGCTCCGCGCTGGCAGCGGCTACGCTGCTGCTGGTGGCGACGCACGCCACGCTGCACGCTGTGGCGGCGCGGGCAGAGGCGCATGGTGAACTGCCCGGCGTGCGGGCGCAGCTGCTGGATGCGCATGCGCCGGCATTGCTCTTATGGACCAGCCTGCTGCCCTTCGTATCGCACGTTTCCACTGGCCCCGCCCTGATGCTCGGCGCCAGCCTTGCACTGGCGCTGGCCAATGCGTGGATGACCGCGGGCAACCGCCATCGCCACTGGCGGCGTCCGCTGCATGCAGCGACGGCCCTGCTGCTCACCGCCACCGTAGCCGCGCAGGCACCCGCCGTGCCCCTGCCCGCCCGCGCGATGCTGTTGGCCGCCGTGGCCTGCCTTGGTCTGTCGGTGGTCGCACAGCTGGGTAGCGGCACGCGCCGCCTCACCGGTCATCTGCTGCTGGTGCTGGGCAGTGTGGGCGCAGCCATCGCCGTGGCCCTGCAGATCGGCACCGCCAACAGCTGAACAGGCCCGGCGCCGCAAGCTTGGCGCAATCCAGTGCATCGAGACTCGGCCCTGCCTGCACGCACAGGCATGCCCGTCTCTCCTGCAAGGATTACCGATGTTCCCCACTGCACGGGCGCCGCGCCCATGAGTGCCGCACCCCGCAACCGTCGCCGCCTGTGGATCGCCGCCATTACCGGACTGTGCCTGCTGACGTGGGCCGTGCTGTGGCTGATGCCGGCCGCACCGCCCGAACTGGACGTGGCGCCCGTACAGCGCGGCAGCATCGAACAGGTGATCGAAGCCACCGGCACCCTGAAGCCCTCACGGCTGGTCAGCGTGGGCGCGCAGGTATCCGGACGCATCGAGAGCCTGCACGTGAACCTGGGCGACAAGGTGAAGGCCGGCGACCTGATTGCCGAGATCGACTCGCGCACCCAGCGCAACGCGCTGCAGAGCGCGCAGGCTGCACAGCGCAGTGCGCGAGCCAACCGCGATGCGCTGGCCGCCGACCTGCGCCAGTACGAACTGACCCTGCAGCGCCAGCAGGCGCTGGTCGCCCGCCAGCTGGTGGCACGTGCCGACTACGATGCGGCGAAGACCAAGGTCGACGCCACTCGCGAACAGATCGCCGCCCTCGATGGCGAGGTGGTGCAGCGGCAGACCGATGTCGACGTGGCCCAGACCAACCTCGGCTACACCCGCATCACCGCGCCCACCGACGGTACCGTGCTGGCCGTGGTCGCCCGCCAGGGGCAGACGGTCAACGCCGTGCAGAGCGCACCGACCATCGTGATGCTGGGCAACCAGGACGTGATGACGGTCTACGCGGAAATCTCCGAGGCCGACGTGGTGCACACCGCACTGGGCCAGGAAGCGTTCTTCACCATCCTTGGCGACAGCGGCCGGCGCTACAGCAGCACGCTGCGTGACATCGCACCGGCACCGGAATCGATCACCAACGAAGACACCTCCGGCTTTGCCACGCCCGGTGCATCGGCCGGCGCCAGTCGCGCGGCCATGTACTACAACGGCCAGTTCGACGTGGACAACGCCGATGGTCGGCTGCGCAGCTACATGACCGCACAGGTCCGCATCGTGCTCGGCCGTGCTGCCGGCGTGCTGACCATCCCCTCGGCCGCGCTGGGCGTGCGTGCCGCCGATGGCAGCTATACCGTGCAGGTACGCGGCGCCGATGGCCGGCCGGCCGCGCGGCGTATCGCCACGGGGCTGGATGACCAGATCAACGTCGAGGTGCGCAGCGGCCTGCAGGAAGGCGAACACGTGGTGCTGGCCCAGGCCGACGATGCGGCAAGCGCCGCCGCGCAGCCATGACCGACGCCGCCATGGACCAGCCGTTGCTGCGCGTGCGCGGCATCCGCCGTGAGTTCGCCGCGGGCGAACAGACCCTGGTGGTGCTCGATGGCATCGACCTGGATATCCGCGCCGGCGAGCTGGTGGCCATCGTCGGCCAGTCCGGGTCGGGCAAATCCACGCTGATGAACATCCTCGGTTGCCTCGACCGGCCCTCGGCCGGCACCTACCAGATCGCAGGCCGCGAGACCGCGCAGATGGCCCCGGATGAGCTGGCCGAGCTGCGCCGCGAGCACTTCGGCTTCATCTTCCAGCGCTACCACCTGCTGACCGACCTCACCGCGCTGGGCAACGTGGAAGTCCCCGCCATCTACGCCGGGCAGCCGAGCTCCGAGCGCCACGCCCGCGCGCAGGCACTGCTGCAGCGGCTGGGTCTGGGCGAGCGCATGCAGCACCTGCCCGGCGAGCTGTCCGGCGGCCAGCAGCAGCGCGTGTCCATCGCACGCGCGTTGATGAACGGTGGCGCGGTGATCTTCGCCGACGAACCGACCGGCGCGCTGGACACGCAGTCGGGCAAGGACGTGATGGCGATCCTCGGCGAGCTGCATGCCGAAGGCCACACCGTGGTGCTGGTGACCCATGACATGGCCGTGGCCCAGCATGCCCAACGCATCATCGAGATCCGCGATGGGCGCATCGTCGACGACCGCCCGACCGCGGCCGGGCGCGACACCACTGCGAGTGCGACCGCTGCGCTGCAGCCACGTCACGAAGGCAGCGGCTGGACGGCACTGCGCGACCGCTTCGGCGAAGCCTTCCGCATGGCCCTGCGCGCAATGAACGCCCATCGCATGCGCACCTTCCTGACCATGCTCGGCATCATCATCGGCATCGCCTCGGTGGTCTCGGTGGTGGCGCTGGGCACGGGGGCCCGCCAGGCCATCCTGTCCAACATCGCCTCGCTGGGCACCAGCACCATCGAGATCTACCCCGGTTCGGGCTTCGGCGATGTGCATGCCGCGCAGGTGGAAACGCTGACACCTGGCGACAGCGTGGCCCTGGCCGCACAACCTTATGTCGATGGTGCCACACCCAGCGTGGCCAGCAGCGGCACCGCACAGCGCGGCAACCACTCGGCCAACGTGCAGATCCAGGGCGTCAGCGAGCAGTACTTCCGTGTGCACGGCCTGAAGCTGGGGCAAGGCCGCTTCTTTGGCCACGCGGCCGTGGACGGTTACCAGCAGGCGGTGGTGATCGATGCCAATACGCGTGCGCGGTTCTTCGCCGCGCAGGAAGATCCCATCGGCCAGAGCCTGCTGCTGGGCAACGTGCCGGTGCGGGTGGTGGGCGTGGTGAAGAAGGACGCCGGTGCGGTGGGTGATGCCTCGCTGCTGCAGGTCTGGGTGCCCTACACCACCGCCATGGCGCGCATGCTCGGGCAAAGCCATGTGTCCAGTATCACCGTGCGCGTCTCCGATACCGTGGGCATGCAGACGGCAGAAGCCTCGATCAACCGGTTGCTGCAGCGCCGCCATGGGCGCACGGATTTCTACATGAGCAACAACGCGCAGATCCGCCAGTCCATCGAACAGACCACGCGCATCCTGACCTTGATGATCAGCGCGATTGCGGCCATAGCGCTGGTAGTGGGCGGCATCGGCGTGATGAACATCATGCTGGTGTCGGTGACCGAGCGCACCCGCGAGATCGGTGTACGCATGGCGGTGGGCGCGCGACGCAGCGACATCCTGCAGCAGTTCCTGATCGAATCGGTGCTGGTGTGCCTGCTGGGCGGCGTGCTGGGCATCGGCGTGGCGTTGGCGCTGGGCGCGGTGCTGGCGTTGGCCGATATCGGCTTCACCCTGGTGTTTTCCGCTGCGTCGATCGTGGCCGCGTTCGCCTGCAGCAGCCTGATCGGCATCGGCTTCGGCTTCCTGCCGGCGCGCCGTGCCGCGCAGCTGGACCCGGTAGAGGCGCTGGTTCGCTGAACGGCACGCACGGTGTCGGGGCGACGGCAGGTTGGCGCAATGTCCGCACGCTGTACTGAACCTACCGACAGAGCCGCACAGGAGCGGAACGATGTTTCAGAAGACAGGACGCAGCGCATTGCTGCTGGCGGCAGCGGTGCAGATGCTGGTGCTGCTGCCGTACGCCGGCACGGCACAGGCACAGCACCGCGACGGCTACCGTTCCGGCTGGGATCGCGGCTACGAAGACCGGCAGCGTGACGAACGGGAGCGCCGCGAACGCGAACGTGAGCGCGACCGCCGCGATGACGCCAAGGCCAAAGGTGTGGTGGTGGGCGTGGTCGGCGCGGCCGTGGTGGCTGGCGTGATCGCAGCCGCCGCCAAGCGTGAACGCGAGAACCGCGAGCGCGCCGACTACTGCATGCAGCGCTACGGCAACTACGACCGCCGTAACGACACCTACCGCGGATCGGACGGCTACAGCTATCCCTGCCGCTGAGACCTGGCACTTCATTCAAGGAAACCACCGCATGAACAAGACCGCCCTACTGATTGCCCTGTGTGCTGCACCGCTGCTCGGCCACGCCGCCAGCAGCGACCCGAAGCAGGCTTACATCGATTCGAGCTTCGCTGCCATGGACAGCAACGGCGATGGCCGCATCGACAAGGCCGAATACGCGAAGTACCAGCAGGCACGCTTCAGCAAGCAGGCGGATTCGATCGACGCCGCGTTCAAGGAAATGGACACCAACAAGGACGGAAAGATCAGCAAGGAGGAAGCCGCCGTGGTGCCGGAGATCGCGAAGTACTTTGCGGGCCTGGACACGGATGGGGACGGCTATCTGTCGCTGAAGGAGATGCAGCAGGCGATGCTGGCGGCGCAGACGGCGGACGCCCCGGCGAAGTAATGCCGTGGTGGGTGCCCACCAAGGTGGGCATCTACCGGCTCAACAACGCTGATGAATCAACGCACCTTGTACAACACCACCGCACCCGGCCTCGGTTCGAACGCCGGCACGGTCTGCTGGGTCAACGCCGTGCCCTTCGCATCCCACACCAGCGTTTCCACCGGGTACTCATCCTTGCGGGTCATCTGGTCGATCTTCGCCACAACGACCGTCGCAGCCGCCGGCACTTCCGGGTTCCACCCGAACACACCCACACGCCCATAGAACACCGCCGGCGCCGAAGCATCCAGGCGGCGGTCCGGGCACATCACCAGGCCGCGGTTGAGCATCACCCGCAGCGCGCCCACGGGCACCTTCTTCACGGTAGGCGCAGTGCGCTCGGTGCTGTGCCCGGGGCATACGTTGGCGGCACGGGTGACCATGTCTTCGGCCACCTGGCGATCGGATTGGGCGAAGGCCAGCGCCGGGGAAAGGCAGAGGCCGAGCAGGACAAGCGAGGACTTCCGGGTCATTGCTGGGTTCCTTGAATGGGTTGCAAGCGAACTTAGCAATGGCGCGGCGCGAAGTTGCAAAGACTGCGTGAGCCCCCGGTTACGCGCTCGATGCACAGTGCGGCAGCACCGCAGCGTGGGGGCCGGCCTGGCGATTCAGGATTTGCTCAAGTGCCGGCTGCTAACACAGCAGCCAGGAACTGCCGGTGGCGCCCTCGCCCACCGCATCAACGGAATGCCCCGCCGATGCCATGGCGCGGACACCTGATCGCCCCATTGGATTGAGCTGACCACCGATGCTTCCCCCGTTCGAGCCGCTCAGGCGTTACGTCGATTTCTCCGGCCGCTGTGACCGCACGGAGTTCTGGTCGTACCTGTTGTTCGTACTCGCGGTGTTCGGCGCATGCCATGCCCTGATCGTGCTGCCACAAGGGGAGCATTCCTACAGACTGGCTGGCGCCGGCTGGTTGCTGGGCATGGCGGCAGCCGTGCTGCTGTTCATCCCGACCCTGGCCGCGATCGTGCGCCGGCTGCACGACATCGACGAGTCAGGCTGGTACGCGGTGATCGTTTTCGTGCCGTTGGGCGTGTTTGTCCTGTTCCCGGTGATGTTGCTGCCGGGAACGGGCGAGGACAATCGATTCGGCCCGGAGGGCACCGCGCAGAAGCGTTGGATGCCCGGGCTGGGCCTCAAGGGACCAGACAGCGCTCCACCTGCAACGACAACACCTGGCAGGCGTTGAACAGCCCTTCCACTACGGCGGCTGAAGGGTAGCCTTCCGGAGTCTCGCTCTCCCGCGCCACGTGCGCGGCGTGCAGCACGGCGGTCAACGCGGTGATGCCCGAAGCGCTGCGGGTGGCCAGCGCCAGGTCGAAGGCCCGGCCGGGGCTGAGGCGGGTTTCGGTCCACGCCTCGCCATCGGCGCGCAGGTTCTTTCCGTGGCCTTTGAGATGCGCAAAGAATGCGGATGATGGCGCGCCTTCGGCGGATTCGCAGAGGGCATCCTCAAGCGTTTCGGCCACGGCATTGGGAAGATCGCGCAGGGCTGCGCCGAGCAGCGCATGCAGGCGGGGATAGTCGGGAAGACGGTCAGACATGGCGGCAACCTCACGGTGTGGCCACCTGCAGATGCAAGGTGGCGGACGGTGCGGGTTGGCGTGCCGGATACGTAGTACGAAAGCCGGCGGGCCCTAGGACCCCCACGCACCGTCCGCCATGAACTGGCAGAGGGTGCATTGTCGTGACTGCAGTTTCAGCTGCAAGCCCGACGCCGTGTACTACGTAAGTTCGGGACGCCAATCCCGGCCAGGGCGAGTGCCTTGGCGAGGCGATGATTGGCGCACTGTTCGGCGGTTACAAAGCCGGAAAACTCCCTACTTCGCTGTAGTTGGGGCACTTGCGTCATGCAGTGGCGAATTGACCATCGAATGGCGCCCCCGACCTGCTGCATTCATCCGCCGTCCGCCGCCATCCAGCGCACCAGCAGTGGCAGATGCGACACACCTGCGCCCTCAGCTGTCCTCAAGCGTGCTCTGGTAACCGCGATAGGTTTCGCCCCACTCGCGCATGGCCAGAAGCACTGGCACCAGCGTGCGGCCGAATTCAGAAAGCTCGTACTCCACCTTTGGCGGCACTTCCGGATAGACATGGCGGATCACCACGCCATCGGCTTCCAGCTCACGCAGTTGGCTGGTCAGCATGGATTGGGTGGCATTGGGCACCCGCCGGGTAAGTTCCATGAACCGGCGTTTGCTTTTGATCAGATGGAACAGGATGACCGGCTTCCACACCCCACCCATCACCGAGAGCGTTACCTCCACGGCGCAGCCGCTCTTGCCGTCCCAACGCTTGCTACGCATACATACTCCGGAAAACCATAGTACCTACGAAAAACCATCGTTCTTGTCGCAATAACGGTGCGAGCCTAGCATGGCCCCATCCACTGAACGTGAGGCCCCAGCATGAAGTTCAAGGCACTGCTTTCCAGCAAGACGAATGACCGTGTTTCCACCGAGCTGGTGGATTTTGACGAGGCCGACCTGATGGACGGCGATGTCCTTGTGCAGGTTGAATATTCGACCCTCAATTACAAGGATGCGCTGGCGCTGACCAACGAGCGCCCGGTCATCCAGAAGTTTCCGCTCATTCCCGGCATCGACCTTTCCGGCGTGGTGCTTGAATCCAGCAATGCCGGTTTCAAGGCCGGTGATCGCGTGGTGCTTAATGGCTGGGACCTGAGCATGGGCCACCACGGCGGCCTGGCCCAGCGCGCCCGCGTTCGCGGCGAGTGGCTGAACAAGATTCCCGGCAACCTGACCACCCGCGATGCCATGGCCATCGGCACCGCCGGCTATACCGCCATGCTGTGCGTGCTGGCACTGGAAGACGCGGGCGTGACCCCGGAAAAGGGCGATGTGCTTGTGACCGGCGCCAACGGCGGTGTGGGCTCGATTGCCGTGGCCATTCTTTCCAAGCTGGGCTACCGCGTGGTGGCCGCCACCGGCCGCCCCGAACACGCCGAATACCTGCACAGCTTGGGCGCGGCGGAGATCATCGACCGCGCAGAGATTTCCGAGCCGCGCAAGAAGCCGATCAGCGCCGAGCGCTGGGCCGGCGTGGTGGACGTGGCCGGCGGCCCGACCCTGGTCAACGCGCTTGCCGAAACCAAGTACCGCGGCGCCGTGGCCGCCTGCGGCCTGGCGCAGAGCGATGCGCTGCACGGCTCGGTGCTGCCCTTCATCCTGCGCAACGTGACCCTGGCCGGCGTCGATTCGGTGAATGCCCCGCAGGACGTGCGCCAGCGTGCGTGGAATCGCCTCGCCACCGACCTGGACCCGCAGAAGCTGGATAGCACGGTGCAGCTGATCGGCTTGGCCGAGGTGCTGGATGTGTACGAGCAGATCATCCCGGGCAAGGTACGCGGGCGGATCGTGGTGGATGTGAACGCCTGACGGCGATCGGGCCAGCGGTGGTGCAACGCCATCGCTGGCTGCCTGACCCAGAAGGCCTGCGCACGGCACCAAGCCCCCTTATCATGGGGCTGTAAGGGCGCTTTACGCCCAGTGACGTACGCAAGGCAGTATCTGGATGTCTATGGAATGGCGCCCCTCGGGCTGGGGCCAGCGTGTGACCCGTTCGCCGGACTGGCGGCTGCGGCTGGATGGCGAGCATGTCGAGCTTCTGATCGAGGGCCGGCAGTACCGGCAGCACGTCGATGATGACCAGCGCGTGCGTGTTCTTCCGGGCCTGTTCTGGGCCCGGGTTGCGCTGCAGAGCGAGGACGGCGACACGCTGTCCGTGGATGGACTGCCCAACCGCGAGGCGTCCCGCCTCGCGACTGCTGTCGAGCAGGTGCTCTTTGCGCGCACCACACGCGGGCGCAAAGTGCTCTTCGAGGACATCCTGGAGCAGATCCAATCGTGGCTCGCCGAAGCGGACGCCCTCACTGACCGCGGCAGCGCCGGCCGCCGATGGATCACCCACGAGCAGCAGCAGACGCTGCTGGCCGAGCGCCCCGCCCTGCCCTTGTCGCCGGCCGAGCTGGAACGGCTGTTCCTCGATGAGGACCTGCACGACGACCTGCATTCGCACAGCCACCGGGCCGCGCTGGATGCCCTGCACGACTGGCAGCTGGATTGGCCCGCCGTGTGGGCCGAGGCCAATGCCACCATGGCAACACGCGAACTGGTGCTGGCGAAGGACTTCCTGGACCGCGTCGAGAGCAAACCGCTGACCGAGGAACAGGCCCGCGCCGTCATCTGCTTTGACAACTGCGTGCAGGTCGTCGCCTCGGCCGGCTCCGGCAAGACCTCCACCATGGTCGCCAAGGCCGCTTATGCCATCGATCGCGGGTTCGTTGAGCCCGAGCGAATCGTCATGCTCGCGTTCAACAAGGATGCGGCCAAGGAGCTGGAGGAGCGTGCGCAGCGCTCCTTCGACCGGCTCGGCATGGGCGACACCGTGGTCGAGGCCCGGACCTTCCATGCACTCGGTTTGGCCATCATCGGCAAGGCCACCGGCCGCAAGCCCGACATTCCCGAATGGGCCATCGACGCCACGTTGGGCTTCAACAAGCTGGCCGAGCTGGCGGATGACCTGAAGGACCGCTCGATCCACTTCCGTACCCAGTGGGACATGTTCCGGCTGGTGTTCGGGCGCGACCTTCCGCCGTTCGGCGCGGAGATGATGGCTGATGGCTACGACCGCGACGGCACGCCCTACATCCGCACCCTGCAGGGCGAGCGGGTGAAGAGCCTGGAAGAGTGTGTCATCGCCGATTGGCTGTTCTACAACGGCGTGGCGTACGACTACGAGCGCCGTTATGAATTTGATACCGCCACCGATACCCATCGCCAATACCGGCCGGACTTCTATTACCCGGACGCAGCGCTGTATCACGAGCACTTTGCGCTGGATGCCAACGGCCAGCCGCCAAAGCATTTCGCCAATTACGCTGAAGGCATGCAGTGGAAGCGCCAGCAGCACGTGGCGCGCGGCACCGCACTGGTCGAGACGACCTCGTTCGGCCTGCGCAGCGGGCATGCGTTGGAACATCTAGCGGAGAAACTCGGCGACTCCGATGTCGAGCTCGACCCGAACCCCGACCGTGAGCTGCCGACCGAAGGCGCAAAGCCCATGCCGGACGCCGACCTGATCGGCCTGATGCGGACCTTCATTGCCCACGCCAAGAGCAACTGCCTGACGCTGGACGATCTGGCCGCGCGCCTGCAGCAGATGCCCGAGGACCAGTTCAAGGAGCGGCATCGGCGGTTCCTGGAAATCGCAGCCCCGGTCTTCCAGGCCTGGGACGAGGCGCTGGCAGACGAGCGCGGCATCGACTTCGAGGACATGCTCAATATGGCCGCTGGCATCCTGGAGCAAGGGCACTATCAATCGCCCTACGAGCTGGTGATGGCCGACGAGTTCCAGGACGCCTCGCGCGCCCGCGCCCGCCTCTGTCGTGCGCTGGTCAGCCAGCCGGGCCGCCACCTGTTTGCAGTGGGCGATGACTGGCAGTCGATCAACCGCTTTGCCGGTGCGGATGTTTCGGTGATGACCGGATTCCGCGAATGGATGGGCCACGCCCAGGTGCTGAAACTGGAGCAGACCTTCCGCTGCCCGCAGGAACTGTGCGACATCTCCAGCCGCTTCATCAGCCGCAATCCTGCGCAGATTGCCAAGACGGTCCGCTCGGCTACGCCAGCGATTGGACCGGTGCTGCAGGCGTTTCAGATGACACGGCGCGAGGAAGTACAGGACGGTGTGCGCCAGTACCTGGCCAAGCTGCATCAGCAGTTGCTCTCCGGCGCGGTTCCGCTGGGGCACGATGGGCGCGTTCGCGTGTTCGTGCTGGGCCGCTATCGGGCGGATCGCAATGCAGTGCCTGCGGACTGGAAGACGCTGTTTGGCAGCACGATGGACGTTGAGTTCCTGACCGCCCATCGCTCGAAGGGCCGCGAGGCGGACTACGTGATTCTGCCGGGCATGGTGAATCGTGGATTCCCCAGCCTGCGCGCGGATGACCCGGTGCTGTCGCTGGCGATGCCGGATGGCGATACCTACCCGCTGAGCGAAGAGCGGCGGTTGTTCTATGTGGCGCTGACGCGTGCGCGACGCAGCGTGGCGATGTTTACGCTGCAGGGCAAGCACTCGCCCTTCCTGGATGAGCTGGTGGAGGAAGGGGTTGTGGAGGTGACCGGGATTTCAGGTGCGGCCATTAACGAGGAGGGCTGCCCGGTGTGCAAGGTGGGCGTGTTTGTGGAGCGGAATGGGCCGCATGGGGCGTTCCGGTCGTGCTCCAGTTACCCGTTGTGCCATAACAAGCCCAAAGGCCCGCGTGCAACCAGCCTCTATGCGCCGCGCTCACCGCGATGAAGCGGAGAAAGCGCGGCGAGCCGCTGCACGCTATCCGCAGCGGACGCACTCCAGTCAGTTGTCGCGGCATGCTGCAGAGCAGATGCCGACGTTGGAATGATGCGCATCGACCACTGCGGGAAGTAACGCCGAGGGACACTGCCGTTGGCGAGCACTTCCACGTCGCTGTGATCCTCTGCGGCCAGGATGCGTTCCAGTACCGCTTCAACGCCATCATGCGGCCCTTCGAAGTATTGAAGAAAGCGCGCGACATCCAGCAGCAGAACGCCGGTGACATTCACGCCCCGATTGAAGTCAGTGGAACCCCGGCCGATCTGTCTGACCCGCGCTCGGGCCAGCCCGGCAACGGCCTGGCTGATGTAACACACGGCGCGTACCGTCATGGCGTGCAACCTCCCTGGAACACGGACAACATAGTCCATTATCACCGGACTGTGTGAGGAGGGTGATGTGGGGAGATTGCAGCCGTTGCTGGAGGGCGGACGGAGGATCAGTCCGCTGGACACAGAAAACGCCCCTGACGGGGCGTTCTATCGACTGGCGGAGAGAGTGGGATTCGAACCCACGGAAGGTTTAACCCTTCGCCGGTTTTCAAGACCGGTGCCTTAAACCGCTCGGCCATCTCTCCGTATCGGCCCAGCCTGCTGGCCGGGCACGCATTCTCGCACGGCCGGGCGATTTGCCCAAGACCGGCGTAACGCAGGGCGTGGCCCGGCGCTACGAACAGGCTTCAGCCCGCATCCACCGCCAGCGCACCCAGCGCACTGGCCTTGATCTTCTCCTTGGCCTTCTCGCACGCGCCACCGCAATCCAGGCGCGAGGCCTCCAGCTGCGGCGGCAGGTGTTCGGCCAGGAAATCGATGAACACGCGCACCGCCGGCAACAAGCCGCGGCGCGAGGCAAATACGGCGTGGCACACGCCCTGCGGCAGCGACCAGTCCGGCAGCACCACTTCCAGTTCGCCATTGCGCACAGCTTCGGCGCAGACGGTTTCCGGCAGCATGGTGATGCCGAAACCGTCCTTCACCATGCTCTGCAGCAGCGGGAAG